>Ga0075441_10000133_pt1 | contig 36200 bp, 29 predicted proteins | sample CoawatmetaG00DNA_FD_71582 | JGI IMG/M metagenome (GOLD analysis project Ga0075441, IMG submission 71582) | Marine microbial communities from the West Antarctic Peninsula - Coastal water metaG002-DNA | ecosystem: Environmental > Aquatic > Marine > Coastal | place: Atlantic Ocean: West Antarctic...
CTATAACTTCAATCATTTCACACTCATCTCTTATCATTTCAGCAATAAGGCTAGGGTAATGACGACAGTCTTCAGGTCTATTTAAGTAAATGCTACATGTATATTTAGTCGGCGCGAGATCGTTTTTTTTCGGCGCAATTTCGAGAAAAGGGCATCTGTTAAGGCTTAATCCGGATTGCGGGTCGAACCATATCTCCTCGTTTTTAACAAATTTGAATATTTCTGGGTTAAATATCTCCCACAGGTCGATTTCTTCTTTTGTTGCCGAAAGACCTCCGTCACCGTATTTGATACAACATTTACCGCATTGATTACACTCTTTCATAGTTTCAGCATTGGTAAGTTATACAAAACCTTATTGTAGCATTGATGTTGTTTTAGATTATAGCTTGTCATCATTGAGTCTAACTATAAAATAATAGGTAGGAAATTTAACTGTTTTATTGGGGGGGCTCATTCACTGTCTTGGCATCCCTGTTAGTAATAATAATCCGATGTTTTGTAGTTGAGTTTAAGCTTGGTACAAAAGTTGGAAATATATCATTATATAGATAGGGCTAGATAAAAAAGACCTTTAAATGGCCAGCTAGTATTAACATTAGTTTTTTTTATGCCAGTTAATCAGATCTTGTTTTATATCAATATCTATTGCAGCGTTTGACATGATGATTTCTTGAAGATTATCTTTGTTTCTGTGTAAAAACACTTTGGCACCGTTATCACCGGTTAAATTCATTAATTGGGTAAAGTAGTGACGAGGAAAAATAGCAGGGGGCATAATATCAATATCAGCTTTTGCACAAATCAATTTTTCAGGCGATGATAATGATTGTTCAATTAACCGAATATAATCATCGGTAGTCAAAGCAATTTGATCGGCCAAAGTGATCATTATGTGACTAGCTCGATCAGTCATATTATCATTACTGATCACATGACTAATCGATTGTCCAATAGTATGGCCTAATCCCAGATGAGCATTTGAGCAATAAATGACAGTACCTTGCTGACCAATGACTGCTGATATTTGCTCATGGTAACAACCCGTTGCTATATAGAGGTTATGTTTATTTATTTTTAACACCGTTAGTGATGCGGTAATTTGTTGTAAAACATATTTTATCAAGGGGATTGAATGTGATTGGTGCTTTACTTTCGCTATTAGTTTGATCGCTTTAAAACGTTCACTTTTTCCTGCACTCAGAAGAATAACTTTCAAGTTATATTGGCCGTTACTCATAAAATTTGACTCATCGACTGAGCATTTTTTCTATATAAAACTGCATGACATTCGCTGAGTATTGATAGCGCGATACTCTCGGGTAATGTGCCGCCAATATCTAACCCTGAAGGGCCAGCAAATTTAAATAGTAGGGACTCTTCTTTAGAAATTTTAGCTTGAGTTATCACTTGGTGTCGTCTATTTTCAGGACCAAGTAATGCGAGATACTGAAGTTTTGATGTTGAAAGTGCCTTTAAGGCTTGTGCGTCAATCATAAGATTATGACTCATTAACACCGCTGCATTGACGTCTTTTTCTAAAGCAAAAGTTGTTAATAGCTCCGCTTGGCCTTTGATAATATAGTTAACATTGGAGAAAAATTCTTTTCGCGCATTCGCGGGTCGCGGATCCCATAAGGAAACTTGCCATCCTAGCTGTCGAGCTATATTGATCAAAGGACGAGCGTCAATGCCGCCACCAATAACAAGTAAGTGAGGTTCTGGCACAATAGGACTTGCTAACCAATCATTATCATTATCATTGGTGTTGTTTTGAGAACGTTGCACTCTTGTTGCTACCGCAGCAAGATCACTGATTTTTTCAACTTCAAAATACGCTTGATTTGGTGTGTCATTTTTATCAATTTGTTGATTAACAAGACGTTGATAATAATAACCCGAGGTTCGTCTTTTAAAAGCGTTATAGACGTTAATTAATGATAAATAGTCATTTTGGGCATTGATTTGTTGCAACATAATATAAACGGTACCACCGCAGCCAATACCCAAATGAAATGATAAATCATCTTCATCAGAGCCATCGTAGCAAAGGAACATTGATTGACCGGTTTGCATAACTTTTTGAGCATTAGTGCCAATATCTGACTCTAAACAGCCTCCACTTAACATACCAAGTTGTTCGCCTTGACTACTGAACAACATCATAGCCCCTGACTTTCGATAACAGGGGCCATCGGTGTCATAAATAGTCGCTAAAATCCAATCAAATTTATCTCTATTTGGATACCACTTACTTAATAAGTGTGACAAGTGATTATTCATGTCCATAGGCAAAGCTATACCATTAATGGTTTAAATGGTAAGTCCCTATAGCGTTTGCCCGATGCGGCAAAAACAGCATTACTTAACGCGGGTGCAAAAGGAGCGACTCCTGGTTCACCTAAGCCAGTTGGGCTTTCGTCAGAGTCGGTTATGTGTACACTAACGTTAGGCATATCGGTAATACGCATAACAGGGTAATCATGGAAGTTTGAATTAATCACAGCGCCATCTCTAAAGGTAACTTCGGTGCTCAATGCCAGCGACATGCCCATAACCACAGCACCTTCCATTTGTGCGGTTGCGCCATCAAGATTGAGTAGCTGACCACAATCTATCGCACAATCAACATTTAATACCTTGATATCATCACCATTAACTTCAACGTGCACCGCCATAGCAACATAGCTTTGGAAGCTGTAATGTACTGCTAAACCAACGGCTTGACCTTTAGGAAGTTTTGAACGTTTATGCCAAGCGGATTTTTTAGCAACAACGGCCAACACCTTTTTTGCTCGTTGAACTTGCTCTTGTTGCTCTTCATTTTTATTATTGTCAAAAAGTTGATTAACAAAAGAGAAAGAGTCTTTACCGGCTTTATTGGCAAGTTCATCGGCGAAGGTACCAAAAGCAAAACCGTAAAAAATAGCATAAACGGCACGATACCAGCCTATGCGGGTATGGGCTTTTGCATCACCAGACTCAGCACGAAAGTTTTCTATACCAAATAAATGGTTGGTGACATCCTGTAAATTTTGCTTTGTTGCTCTCTTTAATGAAGGATTAAACAAGCTCGTAATCGATGGAAATGCCGCACGGTGTAACCAACCGGTTACGTTACCATTATCATCCACTGATGCTTCTATATGTTGGGCATTAATGGAGTGATAATAACCTGTTCGTATATCTTCTTCACGAGTCCAGATAAGCTGAATAGGCACACCAGTTTTTTCAGAAATAACGGCGGCTTCATGAACATAGTCACACTTAAATTTTCGGCCAAAAGCACCGCCAGCCATAGCTACATGAACAATAATATCCGTAGGCTTGCGTTTTAAATATTGACCTAATACTTTTTGAATATCAGCAGGGCTTTGCGTTGACGCCCATACCTCACATGAATCTTTTTGTACCCATACTACACTAGCATTAGGTTCCATTGGCGCATGCGAAAGGTGGCCACCAGTATAGGTGGCAGACATTTTATATTTGGCTGTTTTAAACGCGTTGTCAATGTCACCGCGCTCTGTCGCCAAGGTTGCGGGCTTTTCAACATTGGCGACTAATTGTTGTTTGTATTCCTTGGTATTGTAAATGGCATTTTCACCCAAATTCCATTCTATCTTCAATTTTTTCACTGCTTGTTGTGCAGTCCAACTATTATCAGCAACGACAGCAACGCCACCAATTGAACCAAAGGGGATGTCAAAGCGTGGGATTTCAACAATATCACTCACACCTTTCATTTTTATTGCCTCAGACTTATCGAGGCTTTTTAAGCTGCCACCTAACACAGGACAATGGATAATAGCGGCATATTTTAAACCAGGTAGCTTAGTATCAACACCGTATATCCGTTTACCAACAACAACTTCACCTTGATCGTGACGGGGTAATTTTTTACCTATATAGTTAAAGTCACTTTTCTTTTTAAGTGTTGGTATTTCAGGAATCGGCATATTGGCAGCAATACTCGCTAATTCACCATAGCCAAGTTTTTGCTGATTGGTTTTATTAATAATAAAATGAGCTTGGGCAAAACAATTATCAGGGGAGGTTTTCCAAACTTTTGCTGCTGCCGCAATCAGCATTGCCTTTGCAGTAGCTCCGGCTTCTCGCATGGGTTGATACATCACACGAATACTGGCAGAGCCGCCTGTTGCTTGAGGACCAAATTTTTCGTCAGCATCACCTTGTTTTACGGTAACCCGCTGCCAATCTGCTTCCATTTCATCAGCTACAGCAGATGGTAAGGCGGTACTTATGCCTTGCCCCATTTCACACCTACCACAATAAATAACAGTATCACCATTTTCTTCAAGATGGATAAAGGCATTAAGGTTAACGCTGGTATGCTCTACTATTCCTTTTTGAGCAAGTGCATTAGCGGGAAAGTTAACAGCGATAACTAATCCGCCAGTTGCAATACTGGCACCTTTTAAAAAAACACGACGACTAACTTTTGAAATCGTCATATTAAGCCTCTTTACTTAAGATGCCAGCAGCTTCTGAAATGGCTTTTTTGATCCGCTGGTAGGTACCACAACGACAAATATTACCTTGCATTGCCGTTTGGACTTCTTGATCTGTTGGCGCTGTATTTACCGCTAATAAACTAGCCGCATTCATGATTTGACCCGCTTGACAATAGCCACACTGAGGTACGTTATTATTCAACCATGCTTGTTGTAATGGGTGATCGCCATGTTGAGATAATCCTTCAATAGTCGTTATTTTTTTATCAGTTAAGCTGCTAACAGTGGTTATACACGAACGCATGGCTTGGCCATTGACATGAACAGTACAAGCGCCACATAAACCACTACCACAACCAAATTTGGTACCCGTAAGTTCTAATTTATCTCGAAGAAACCACAGTAGGGGCATATCACCATCTACATCGATATCATGCTCTTTGCCGTTAATAATCATTGACTGTGTCATATGCTATTTTCCTATTATCGTCTCTAGTTCAATATTCAAGAATAAATAGCTGATTACCTTTATTATATAAAAGTAGAAATGACAAATAGACAAAATATTATTAAAGCTATTTTTATCAAATACCAATCTATTTAGTCTTACTGGGCAAGTAAAAAAATAGAATCAGCCATGTGGTTTTAGGTTTTTAAACATACAGCATTATTAATGGCATTTGTTATTTTTACAAGCGTATTAATTACCTGAGAGAAATGACCTTTTTTGGATGAGTTTGTTATTTTATAGAATAATTGAGCTAGCAAGTGACATTTGTCAGGGAGTTTAGCTACCAAAATGATAATCTCAAACTCGGTAGTAGCCTTGCTGGTATCTTGGTTGGGAAGACCTTAATCAAGAATAAAAGTTACTATTTAAGTCAGATAATTGGTTCTTTATTTTCTACGTAGTTTGCTAAAGCTGATATGGTATTTATCATATCTTTATAGGGACCTCTATAGTAACCCCCTAAAAATAATCAAGGTAATAACTCTTTTATTAATCTGTTTTCTCGCCTTTAAGGTTAGCACTAATGAAGCAGACGACTTTCTCTCAACAACCAAAGAGGCTGAGCAAGGTGATATGGGCACTCAATTTAACCTTAGACTTATGTATAAATAATAGTAAGGGTCTATACATGACTTCCAATAAGCTGCTGGGTGGCTTAAAAGTTGCCAAAGAAGGTGATAGAAAGGTTCACAGCATATGTACAGTAACAATAATTAGAAATTTCTAATTATTGTCATGAATATTTGACGGTTCTGGTTTTAAAGGGTGGAAAAGGAAATGTGAATATTTAACCTATTTCACGGGGAAATATAATGTGTTGAATCTAATTTTCGGCACTATTGAGAAGCACAAAAAAAATACTATATAAGCTCATTTTTATTTTTCAATTAGCTCAGAAGTTGTCAGCTCACCTATATTTAATACCGGTGCGGCATCGATATTAGAGGCACCCATCATATGAGCTATATGCTCAACACTTGATAAAAGTTGATATTGCTCCCACTGCTTTAATGCACTAAATTTTTCAACAAAATTATCTTCAATAGGCTGAGGTGCGTTTAATAGGGCATTCATACCATCATCGGTTAAGTATAAGGCGATGCGTCGACGGTCACTATCACTTCGCACTCGTTTGATAAAATGCTTGGCTTCTAACCGATCAAGGATGCTTGTAACAGTCGCCTGACTTAAATGAATATTAGTAGAAACATCTTTAGCTGTTATACCTTTGACGTGTCCTAGCTCTTGCATAATAAGCAATTGAGGCCCTGTGATTCCAGCAACTTTATTTAATTTTTTTGAACGTAAATCAATTGCACGTATGATTTTACGTATTGAAACAAATAATTCTTCATATTTTTCCATCGGCAACTTTCTTTTATATTGATTACTTATTTGGGAAGTAAAGTCTATCTGGGAATAAGTTAAAAAACTAGCTGTTTTTCCAAGTAACCTTATTACAAGTTACTACGTTGGTTCCCTAAGTAGCTATTTCAAGCTAAAACTTGACCTGTTATGTTTTTATCGTTAGTATACGTATGATTAGTGGACTAACTATAAATTAAATGCCAGGAGGCAAAGAATGAGTGTTACACGTGAAAATTCAAAATCAGGTAGAAAATCCAGAAGTATATCGGAATCTCTGTGTTTTTGGGCTTTTATGGGCACTTGCTATATCCTTGCCTACCTTTTTAAACGTAAACCCAAATCCGAAAATTGCATAGATAAAAAAACATAACTTTATTTAGCAAAAACACCCCCCTTTAAATCATTAGTATTGTATTAATATTTTGAGTTATGCAACTCATTATCTAATGTGTAGTCAGCATTTTTTTACCCATTATCATTAAGCTTATAGTGAGAAATGTAAGCTAATTAAGCACGCGACTATTAAAATTTTTTGTTGATGTTATTACCTAGTAGATTGTCATTCTAGCGATGAACAAAAAATTAAATTTATAGATAAAAAGACGAAGCAGAAAAATATTTAAATAAAGATTTTTCTGCTCTGTGTCGTAAAAGCCAATTAACCGTTAACCGTTAACCGTTAATTAAATATTAAATATTAAAATATTAACCAAGGAGTTAAAGTGAATTTTGAAAATTGGAAGAGAATAGTAATTAAAGTAGGTAGCGCATTAATTGCACCGACAAAGAATGGCTGTAGTAGCTTGTATTTACTCAGTATCGCAAATTTTATTGTGCAATGTCGGCTTTCAGGTATACAAGTTGTTTTGGTTTCTTCGGGCTCAATAGCCGCGGGTGCTCATTTATTTAATAACAACAAGGCCGACAGTATAGTTATTAAAAAGGCAATGGCTGCCGCAGGACAATCTGAAATGATGGCGACTTGGGACAAATTGTTTGATTTCCCTTCTGCGCAGTTATTATTAACGCATGCAGATTTACGTAACCGAGTTCGCTATGAAAGTATTAGAGAGACTATTGATATTCTGTTAGATAACGATATTCTCCCTATTATAAATGAAAATGATGCAGTCACTTCAGATAAGCTAAAAGTAGGTGATAACGATAACCTATCTGCAATGGTGGCAACTGCAGCAAATGCAGATGCATTAATTATTTGTTCTGATATTGATGGACTATTCGAGGAAAATCCTCAATTAAACAAACATGCTGAGTTAGTATCAGAAGTTTATAAGATCAATGATGAAATTTATGCCATGGCAGGCGGTGCAACGAGTGATGTTGGTACCGGTGGCATGAAAACTAAAATTCAAGCCGCAGAAAAAGCGGTGTCTCATGGTATTGACACCTATATTGTTAATGGTTTTAAAGAGCAAAGTTTTCAGACCTTACTCACGGGTGGTAATCCTGGGACGCACTTCTTTCCGCACAAAGATCCGATGCTTGATGGTGTACATTGGATGCGCCATACCACTCGCGCTCAAGGTGAGCTCATTGTTGATAATCAATATGAGATTTCTTCCAATGAGGCGGTTGACCTATTGGTTGCAGACGATTTACTTAGAGTCAAAGGTGATTTTTCTTCAGGCGACATTGTGCTCTTGAGAAAAAACAACGGTGACAAACTCGCTAAAGTCAAAACAAATTACAGTAGCTGTCTGCTTAACTTTGTTGCAGATAGCGACAATCAAGATTTTTCTGAAGAATTAGATAAAACGCAAGAACCAATTATTTCAAAACAGTATATTGCGTTAATGGAGTCCGAATGAATTTAATAACAAATATTGCTCGTAGCGCTGCTAAAGCCGCTAAAATAATGGCAATTCAATCCACTGACACTAAATTAAAGCTACTTAATGATATGGCTAGTGCACTTCGTGAAAATAAAGCACAAATTTTTAAAGCTAATATTATGGATATCGACTTTGCTGAAAAAAATGGTTTAGGCGATTCGATGATTGATCGTTTGAAATTAAACGACGAGCGAATAGAAGATATGGCGGTTGGTTTAGAGACGGTTGCTCATCTACCGGATGTTGTTGGTACAATTAGAGAAGGTAACATCAGACCTAATGGCCTTAAAATAAGCAAAATGCGTATACCTTTAGGTGTTATTTGCATGATTTTTGAAGCGCGACCTAATGTAACCGCTGATGCCGCGGGCTTATGTATTAAATCCGGCAACGCAGTGATATTAAGAGGAGGTAAAGAAGCATTAAACAGTAGTTTAGCTATCGCTGAAGTATTACAAAATGTTTTAGAAGCATATGCGCTGCCTAAAGAAATAATTACTGTTATTGCTGATCCCGATAGAGAATTAATGAAGTCGTTATTAACACAAAAAGACTACATTGATCTTGTTATTCCTCGAGGTGGTGCTGGCCTGATAAACTTTGTGACTGAAAATAGTCAAATTCCAGTTATTCAACATTATAAGGGGGTTTGTCACTTGTTTGTTGATAAAGCTGCAGATGTTGATAAAGCGTTGGAAATACTCTCAAATGGCAAAACCCAGCGAACTGGTGTATGTAATGCACTAGAAGGCTTGCTTGTTCATAAAGATATTGCCGAGGTCTTTTTACCTATGGTTGCGGATCGGTTTATAGAAAAAGGCGTTATTGTCAATGGCTGTGCGGTGAGCGTTCCATACTTTAAAAACAGTAAAAAACTAGAGTCGCATCAATATGGTGAGGAATATCTAAGCCTAGAAATAGCCATCCGTGTCGTTGATGATTTTGGTCAGGCTGTTGAGCATATAGATCAGTTCGGTAGTCATCACACTGAAGTGATATGCACGGAAGATATTCAACAAGCGACGAACTTCCAACAGTTAGTTGATGCATCAGTAGTTATGGTTAATGCCTCTTCGCGATTTTCTGACGGTTCACAGTTGGGGCTTGGAGCCGAAATTGGTATTGCCACATCAAAATTGCATGCTTATGGGCCAATGGGAATTGAGTCGTTAACGACTGAAAAGTATTTAGTCAACGGTGATGGACAAGTGAGAGCATAGAACGGTTAACGGTAAAGTTTGCTCCACTTTATCGTTCTTCTTTTTGATCCGCTAGAACGGTATGTTGAGTTAATTTATTGCATAAGATCAATTAGTTTAATACGCCAATAATGTCCCTGAAAAAAAGTGATGAAGGGCTGTGATACTTCATCACTTTATACGTTGTTTTAGTAAAACTATTAATGCCAAGACTCGTGCTTTACCCAATCGACTTCCATGACCCAGTTCGCTGTCATAGATGAGTCATTGATCTTGGCAAAGTTTAAGATGGCGAAGAATGGCTCAGCAAGTTTAGCGGACTCATTAGGCAGTCGGTAAACTTCAACTTCATCGAGACGGAAAATCACATCATCACCAACCCATTCTACTGAGTAATTATGGTATTCATTAAGTTGGGCTTTTTGAACCAACATCAATGATTGCCAATCACCGCCGCCACATTGACCATCACTTTTAATCGCTCGTGCGGCATAATGATCTGGACCACCATCACTATGATGCTCAAAGATATCAATTTCACCTGAACCTACCATGGGCCAGCAAATATTTTCATCAGGCTCTTGGACTGGAGGCTCGTTATTTCGAGCACCGAGTAGCCACCAAGCGGGGAACATGCCTGATTGACCACTGTTTTCGACTTTTAACCGAGCGGTCCATTTACCCTTGATAAATTCTTTAAGATTTTTCGATGCGATACGACCAGCAACATACTGGGTATCAGGGTGCTGCTCACCCTGCTTGTTAAAATTATCACAAGGACGTTTTTCACCAAGATCAATAACTTTTAGTTTAATGCTACCATTGCTCACTTCACGGGTTCCAAACTCGTTATCTCGAACATAACAATGGTGCTCATTATTAACCCAAATGGGTTGATCTTGCCAATTCTCAGGATTGAATGTTTCGAAGTCATCAAAAAAATCAAGGTGCCAACTGCTTGCTGAGCTTGGCTGAACATCTGACTCTTTTGTTGTTATGGTATCAGTGCAGGCACTTAGCATTAATGCTAATGCGATCGGGATAAGGGGGGAAATGGACATCATATGTTCTCCAAGAGTTGAGTTTGTTATCTTTTTGCTAAGTAATCACAGTGTTACGTCGTTTTATAGCACATAATAGCGATATTATCTGAAATAATAATCTAAAAATTCTGGCCAGTTAATTTTAAATTATTTTGTATAACATCTCGATAATCAATGAAAATTTTGTAACCTTACTATTATTTCTCGAAAAGAGGGCGCCTGTTTAGGGCACCTACCTATAAAGATTTAAGGAGTGACCGAAAACTTCAACCAGTTTAAGTTCCAAGCACCACCAATCGAATCTATACGAAGCGTATGCTCTCCAGTAGGTAAAGCGACAGTACTTGTTTGAGTAGCCCATGTTTGCCAACCACCTGTAGATTGAACAACAACACTATCAATTAGGCTCCCATTAACCGTCAACGTAAAACCATCGCTGCCAGTTTGAGTTGCTAGTCGGTATGCAACCAAATAATTACCTGCGGTAGCGATATTAATTCTATATTCAAGCCAATCGCCCGGGTCGGCAAAACCTGTATTACGGCCACCATCAGTATCTGAAGTCATTTCTACTTCAAAACCATTCATGTCAGTCCAATTTTCTGCTTGAAGTAATCCGGGTATCTCATTAACAAGCACGCCAGTGACCACTTCATTACTATCAAAACTGATATCTTGTGCATCAACGGCCGCTATTTTGTAATAATAAACATTGGTATCTTTAATCGTTGGGTCTGAGTAAGTTACAGCATCAACATTTTCAGTAATCAATTGATAAGTTAAATTATTGTCAGTACTACGATAAATATGGTAACCGGTAACGTCTAACTCTTGATTGGCATTCCAACTTAAATGAGCACCAATATCATTAACTAAAATATTTAATCCTGAGGGTGCTGCGGGTAATGAATATAAGGTTGACGGTTCAATAGCGGTCATTGCTGCTAAAAGTGGCTGGTGTATTTCATAGTCAGTGGTACCAAATAATTCAAAGAGCGCTTCAATATCTTTTATCGGATCATTAGCGAAATCAACCGCAGGTATCGATGCATCTGCAACAATGTCGGTGCCTTCAATAGGAGCATCTGCGACAATATAAATTTCAGCCCAAGAATCTACACTTGAGTTGTCTTTAAATACACCAGAGAGTAAATAGTCTTTACCGCTTTCTAAAGTAATCGCTTGATAGATACCACCATTAATATCAACACCACTCATCCTTAATACCGGACCTTCAGAAGTCTTAGGAAGTTTAGCCGCGTCAATGGTATTAAAATCTATTGTAGGTGAAGTAGAAGCGGCCCAAGTAGTCCAATCACTATTAGAACCAAAGTTACCGTTCAGTATAAGATTATTACCCATTTCATCTAATAAACTTAGGTTATCAAGGCTAACATCAAGGTTACCGCCAGCAATGGAACCAAACTTAACAACTAGGTAATATGTTTGTAGACCTTCTGCTATTGGCTGGATAATAGGGGTAGACGCACCACAGGCATCATTAAAGGTACTGTCCCAACCGGCACAATCCCAGGTTGAAGCTTTGGTGACTAGACCTAAACCTGCCTTTTTATTAGTTACCATGCCCCAAGTACCGGCTCCTTGGCCACCGCCACCCGTCAATACTTTATAAGACCAGTTAGTGGCAGCCCAATTAAACTCAGCAAATTTATCATAGGTGGCTCGGGTATTTTCTCCACCAAACTCATAACCGGTATTTGCCCATGGCTGAAATTCCCCCACCAATAATGGTGATGATAAATCGTCCATTTTAGCGGCCCAACTGCAAACTCCCTCAGTACCATTCTTACCACAGGTTAACCAATCACGATGTGTTTGATAAGTTGGCTCGCCCCAACCAAAGATACCCGGATAAAAATGCATTTCAAAGGCGATGTTGGTACCACCAAATGAATTAGGATGACCGTATGAATCTATCCCTTCATGATGTCCTGGTAAGATAATGATTTTTTCTGCGTCAACGGCTCGAACAGCGTCATGTAAATCAAGCATAACATCGGCTAGATTACTTGCACTTGTTCCCCAAGGCTCATTCAATAAGCCATAGGCTGCTACTGTGCCATTATTCTTATAACGTTTGGCTATTTGCTGCCATAACCAAGTTGTTCGCTCCTGATATGCTGGTGTAGTCCAGTACAAGTTTTGGCCGGCACAGCCTGAATGATCTTGCAAACCTTGTGCACCAATAGCCCCATGTAAATCTAGGATCACATACATACCACGGGCTTCTGCCTCTTCAATAGCATAATCAATATATTGCCAAGCATCTGTGCGTAACGTCATGGGATTATTTTCGTCTTCGATAACATTCCAGGTAAAAGGTAATCTAATGGCATTTAAACCAAAATCTTCCATAATTTCCCAGTCACGTTCTGCAATCCAGTTATCACGGAATAAATCTAATAATCGTTCGCGTTCGTTAAAACCGAAGCGCTCGTCAAAGGTTGCTTCTAAAGTACATTGGTCGGTGGCAACGGTATTTGACGATTGGTTCATCATCCAAAATTCATGCAATAGCCAGTTACCAAGATTAGTACCTTTCAATATGACGGTTTCATCTGCTGCATTGACCCATTTTACGCCATCCGTATGAAGTGAAGATAACCCAGTAGGTTCTGGCTCAGGTGATGGTGTTGGGGTAGGTATTGGTGCAGGTATTGGTAGAGTTGTTGGTGAGTTATTTTCGCCACCACCACATGCAGATAAAAAAAGGGTCATTAGGATTAATTGTAATATATTTGACAAAGATGTTTTCTTCATTGGGTACCTAATCATTAAATTGCGCTAGTGTTACCTTATATAAGGCTCAAGTGGTGTTATGCCAAAACTAAAATAGATATTACCAGTAATAAATGTGAACAAATTTCATTCCCATACTTAGGTCATTGTAAGTGGATATTTATAACGAGATAGAGGGTGAATTTAAGGCACTTTGGCATGAGTTCAGGTGATTTTAAATTTGAAATTTAAATATACACTACAGTTAAAATCACTTCAAATTATTTATCATAAGCCACTGATAATAATTGATAATTTATCATCAGTAGTTTATTTGTTGATTACCTGCTGCACGTAAAGTTCATAACATACATTATTGTGTTCTTAATGCTTCTATAGGGGTAAGTTTTGCTGCTTGTACCGCTGGATATATACCAGATAATAAACCAATAATGCCTGAAAAAACTAAGGTTAAGATAAATACCATCAGATCAACCTCAATCGGCACATCCACTAAAATAAACGTCGCAATGAGTAACAAAGCCATTACCACTAAATAGCCAATAAAGCCGCTAACAACAGCAAGTACGATAGCCTCCATTAAAAACAATTGTCGTACTAGGGTAGTAGAAAAACCAATGGCTTTTAATAAACCTATTTCACTGGCTCGTTCATTAACCGTTATTGACATAATCGTTGCTATTCCTACCGCACCAACGAGTAGTGAAATTAAACCAAGTGAGGAACCTGCTATTTTGATAATAGATAAAATATCATCCAGACTGGATATCATGTCGTCTTGAGTGACTAGGGTAAAGTCTTCTCGACCATGAAGAGCGATTAACTGTTGTTTGACTTTGTTAGCGACTAAAGTAGAAGAGGTGTTTTCATGATAGAAAATATCGATTTCCATTAAGCTTTCACGGTTAAATAATTGCATCGCATTAGCGGTCGGAATGTAAACCATTTCATCTAAGCTCTGACCAACAAACTGGCCTTTTTCTGAAAGTACACCAACAATACGAAATCGTCGTCCGCCAATATGAATAAATTGTCCGACAGCATTTGATTGACCAAACAATGAGTGTTTTATTAAGGATCCTAATACGGCTAATTGACGGGGACGATTAACATCATCGTTGGGCAAAAAATGACCGCTTGTTAAAGTCAATTGCCAAGCATCCGCGGCCATATGGTTAACGCCAACAATATCCGTATGTCTAAACTTCCCTTGGGCTTTAACCTTTGATGTTCCTGCAATAACTGGAACAGTAAAAATAACTTCAGGTAATGTTTGTATATGCTCACTATCAGATAAACTGAGTGGACGAACTGTTTTTAACAAACCACCCAAGCCAAATGTTTGTGCTTTACCTGGCGAAACTGCAATAATATTACTACCGAATTGGGTAAATTCTTTCAAAATATATTGCCGTAAACTCTCCCCTATTGAATTCATTAATACAACGGCAGCAATGCCTGTTGCAAAACCAACAACAGTTAACCACGTTCGTTTTCGTTGTGAGTATAATGATATTTTTACCCAGTTAAGCTTATCAATAAACTGCATTTAATTACCCCGCATCGCACTAACAGGATCTTGGCCAGCTGCTTTTGCCGCAGGTAGCCAAGTAAACAGTAAACCTATAATAAATGACATTAGCCCGCTAGCTACTGCCGCCCACCATGGGATTATTAACATAAAACTGGTTATAAACTGATTAAATAAAGCCGCTAAGATGTAACCCGTTGCTAATCCTAAAGAAACGCCTAAAAAAATTAATAAAGCCGATTCAGTTAAAAAAATAATACGCACTTCATTGGCGGTTGCCCCTATGGCCTTGAGCAAACCAATTTCTTGTTGTCTTTTACTCACCGAAATATAGCTAACGTTCATAATTAAAAACCCAGCAACTACCAAACTAATACTGGCGATTACCCCAATGGCGACGGTGAGAAAATTTGATATTCCTTCGAAGGAAGACATCATTGCATTTTGGCTAATAATGGTAATGTCTTCTTCATCATCGTGTCGTTTTTTAATCAAAGATAAAATACGTTGCTTAACTAGTTGCTCGTCTTGTCGCGGTTTTAATGCAATTAAAATACGAAATAAAGCGGGTGAATTAAACAGTGATTCTGCACTACGTATAGGAATAATAACCATATCACGCATATCTAATCCTAAAGACTCGCCCCGTTCTTTTAATATGCCGACAACTCGATACCGCCGGTCTGCAATTTTTAACCACTGTCCCATGGCATTATAGCGACCAAATAAGTCGTTTTTTAATTGAGCACCAATAATACAAATTGACTCAGCCAAATCAACAGACTTTTGGCTAAAGCCTCGTCCCTGAGCAAGTGTTAAATTTCGTACATTCATAAAATCTTGAGTAGAGCCTATAGTGATTACTTCTCGGCTTTTATTTTTATGGCTAACTAAAGCTGTACCCGCGATTATGGGGGCAACAGATTTAACTTTAGATAGATGATTAATCGCTTGGGCATCTTCAATGGTTAAATCTCGGGGTGTTGTACTGTAAAAAGGAATAGAGCCACCTGAAGTTTCTTTTTTTCCAGGTAATATAATTAATATATCGCTGCCTAAGGAGGCGAACTCTGAACTGACATAATGGCGAGCACCTTCACCAACACTGGTTAATAACAAGACGGAGCTCACACCAATAGCAACAGCGAAAGACAGCAGTACCGTTCTTGCCTTATGCCTTAATAACACTTGAGCACTAAAACGCCAGCTATCACGCCACTTCATTTTTTGTATCTTTTTCAATACTAGTGCCGCTGTCAGAGACGATCACGCCATCAACCATTTTTAATTGTCTGTTGGCTCGTGCGCCAAGTTCATGGTCATGGGTAACCATGATTAATGTGATGCCCTGTAGATTTAATTGTTCAAGCACAGCCACAACGTCTTTACCTGACTTTTGGTCTAAATTTCCCGTGGGTTCATCAGCCAATAAAATTTTAGGTGACATCACCATCGCCCTTGCAATTGCCACGCGTTGCAATTGACCGCCTGACAGTTGTTTTGGTAAATGTTGTAAACGGTCGGCTAAACCTAAGCTTTCAAATAATTTAGTGACTATTTCAGTTCTTTTACTGGTATCTATACCTGCTAATACTAGAGGTAATTCTGCATTTTCTAATGCGGTTAACCGTGAAATGAGTTGAAAGTTTTGAAAAATAAAACCAAGTGAATTTCGTCTTAACTTTGCTCTTTGCTCTTCAGTTAGTGCTGTAGTTTCTGTGTTCTCTAAAACAAGGCTGCCACTATCTATTCGATCGAGTAAACCGATCATATTCAATAGCGTTGATTTACCTGAGCCGGATGGCCCCATAATTGAAATGTATTCACCCTCTTTAATTGAGAGGTTAATATCATTTAAGACATGTAATGGATTTTCACCCACAACGTAAGTTTTATTAACATGGCTTAGCGTTATTTGTTTAGTCATCCTTAGGAACCACATTAACTAAAATATTAGGCTTAAGCACGCTATTACCCGAGGTGGAAACCAATTTATCTTTGTCTGACAAACCTGAAATTACCTCTGTCTGCTGCCAGTTACTTAACCCTAATTTTAACGGTTTTTTTTCGATTCTACTATTTTGATTGACGATAAAAACGAACTGGTTATCAATAATAATATCAGTGGCTATATAAAGCACATTTTTATGTTTTTCTAACACTATTTCTATATCCGCACTATAGCCAGTGAGGAGCTTAGGCAAAGGTTGTTTGTTAAACGTAACATCGACATCAACTGTTCTTGCTTGCTTAGCAAGATCTTGAACATAAGGGGCAATACGTTTAACTGTTCCGCTAAATATTTGCTCTCGAAAAGCATCTAAACGAATAACAACGGGGTTGCCGACTTTAATATCGCCGGCGTCAACTTCATCAATGGGGGCGGTAATGTAATGACAATGATGAGTCAGTAAATCTATTGCTGGTGGCATAGGAATGCCCGGTGGTGATGGTGTGGAGTATTCACCTATTTCCCCCGTTATTTCAGCAATAATCCCATCAAAAGGGGCAAACAACTTAGTTTGTTCGAAACTCGCTTGTGTTGTTTTTAATACCGCTTGGGCAACATCAATTTGTGCTTTAGCTGCGGCACATGACGCGCTAGATGCCTCAGATTTAGCCAAAGCATTATCTAAGTTTTCTTGTGATGCGAGTTTATTTAACACCAGCTTTTTAGTTCGTGCTAATGTTTTTATGTCATTTTCGGCATTGATACAGACACTGTTTTTAGTTTGTTTACGCCATACAACTAAAGCTTTAGCTTCATAAATGCGAGACTGGCGGTCTACATTCCATAAGCTCATTAATAGTTGTTCTTTGCTCACTAATTCACCTTCTTTAACATCAATACTTGCAATGGTACCTCCAATGGGAAATGACATTTTAGCCCGTTGGCAAGATGATACTGTACCGGCACGAGTATTGGCGACCACACTTTGGACGTCGCCATAACGTGCCTGTATTGTGGTTACATTTATTGGTTTTTCTTGTTCAAACCAAAAATAGCCGCCAACAACAAAGCTAATAAGCAATATCCATTTAATATATTTTGTCATCATCAACTTAAAAAAAAGGGCTTACCTTTGATGATAAGTGACTTAGGTAAGTATACAAATGATCTAACGCAGTAAAAGGTTCAGTAAAATAAGTGCTTACCCACCTAAGGACTAGCGTAAGACGAAAGGCGACAATCAATGAATTAATATTGATGATTTGTTTGTATTAAACGGAAGTAACTTAGCGGCGCTCATTTAATAAATCAATAATGCCTAATAAATGTCGTGATTTTTATTAATCGAGCTCATCAGGCTCGAAATTAACGGGTAGGTTGGCTCTACTTTGATGGATAACAAAGCACCCTTAAATGCAGGGTGCAGCTTTAGTGCGCGCGGTGCTATTTAAAATTGATAAGAGATATTAACGCTACCATCGGTTTTTGATTCTCCACTATCTTGACCTTCACCATAACCAATCATAAGACTATAGCGCCAGCCTGAGTTATTTAAACCATCAGCATTGTAGGTGTACATTGCCGCAACACCATTCGTGTTTTCTAAATCAAAATCCCAAGAAAAGCCTGCGCCTGATAATTCGCATAACTCCTGATAAAGCAGTTCGCAAGGTGTTTCATCATCGGACTGCCCAATACCACCAATTAAAAGTCCAACCGAATGTTTTTTATCTTGACTCAAAGGTTTTTCAAAACCTAAAGAGGCTACTGAGCCACCAAGGCCTAGTTTATAGTTAGCAAACCAGCGTATATCGCTTTTTTCAGTATGAAAAGAAACTTCTGGTACTAAAAGATAGGGATAACCAAATCCTAGTAAAAAGTTAAAGCCTTATGCTTTACTAATTGAGTGGTGAAAAGTTATAAACAATATCAGTGAGGTGGTTACTTTCTTAAATTCCATTTTATTCCCTGATTTTTTTGTCGGTTTATTTAGTGGTTTTTAGCTTATATCATCATGAATATAATTTGTTTTTTACTTTATTATGCTAGCACCTACATTTGCTCCTGTCCATCTGGACAATTTTATTGACTACGAGCTAGTCCCTATAATCAAATATGATCTCCTACTGCCGTTCATGGTGCTAAGAGGTATCAGTAACTAACTAAAGCTTCACTCAACTAACAAATTTAGTCATTATCTTACTGAATATAAAGGTAGGTGTTTTTACATGATGTTTGGACAAAGCGATATATGATGAACTAAAGGAAACTCTCATCGAAATAAGTCATGAGGTTTTAGGTGCAGACTCGCTGCCAGCCTTTAATATCAAATAAGGACTGGTGAGGGTGAGCGTTTTTTTCAGCTATCTACTTAGCCGTAAAATTTGAAATACAGTTTATTTTTTATTTCGAACTAGTAAACAAAAAAGCAGACACCATCTTCAGTATCTGCGTTTAAATACTTTACAATCTAGCAGTTAAAAAATAATTACTGTTGAGGTGTAATTAAGTACTTCTCACCTGTCGCTTGTTTAGAATAAGCCGCCATCGATTTTAATTGTAATACCTCTGCTAATGACACTTCGTGTGTGTAGTGGCTAGCAAATGTTGTAGTTATTTCATCGGTCACACGTTTACGCATTGCCATGACAGTTTTAGTCCCTAATTTGCCCAGTGCAGTAAATAATAAGAATCCATTGACACCCCAAGCAAAACCAAAGTTACGATTTAGCGTAATTGGGCCACGGTTTAATGCGCCATAAATGTAAACTTGTTTGAAAGTATCAGAGCCATAAACGCTGTGTTCTTTCATATCGCGAGCCGCAGCAACTTCCATACAGTTAAGAATGTTACTGGTTAATTGCCCGCCACCAATTGGGTCAAATGCGATAGTTGCTCCTGTCTCAATAATCGCTGCAGTTAATTCAGCAAGGAAGGTCTCACTACTTGAGTTAACGACATATTTTGCGCCCATATCACGTAACAACGTTTCTTGTTCAGCTTTACGGACAATGTTAATTAAATCGATGCCATCGGCAATACAAATACGGTTTAACATTTGACCAAGGTTAGACGCTGCTGCCGCATGAACGATGGCCTTATGACCTTCAGCACGCATTGTTTCAACCATAGCTAGTGCTGTAAGGGGGTTAACAAAAGAAGATGCGCCTTCTTTAGCCGTAGTGCCTGCTTTTAATTCTAAGCAGCTTTGTACATTGGCACAGATATATTGACGATAAGTTCCACCACCAATGACGGCCACTGTTTTTCCCATTAATGCTTGTGCTGCTGGCGATGAGCCTGCAGCGACAACGGTTCCTGCTCCTTCATTACCGACAGGAATTGCTTTATTGATACGAGCTTTTACCGCGGGCATAAACTGAGCCGGCACATCAGCAGTAATGGCTGGATTTTCTTCAGTGCCTGATTGTGTCGCTGTTGACATATCAGCGGCGCTGAAAAGAACCGCTAAGTCAGACGGGTTTAATGGAGCAGCTTCAATACGAATAACGACTTCAGCGGCACCCGGTTGTGGTATTTCGATGTTTTGTAGTGCCAGTGTTAATTTATTGTCTTCGCTGATTGTTGAAGTCAGTTGGATATTTGTATCTGTCATAGCGTTTTCTCCGGTAAATAATTGAATTTGTTAAGTGATGAATGCTTTTTTTTGCCATTGATTACTTTTATTGTTAAGTGTTACACAGCATGTGCTGTTCTAAACTGAGCTTTTACCTTTTGGATAAACTCGGGCATGTTTGCTAGGCGATCTGCCTCTACGCTTTGAGCAATAGCAGATTGACTCATAGAATCGTTCCACTCTTTCATTCCAGGAACCTCTGCAAGTATATCCCAGTCAAGTTGGCTAGCGCCAAAAGTGCTAACAATGGTGTTGACGTAATAAACGTAGATGTCAGCCATCGTTAATTGTTCACCTGCAATCCAAGGAGAAAATTGAGATAAGCGACTCAGGGCAGTAATTCCACGGTTCAATACTTGGCGTACTTCAGTGGTAACTGATTCAGGAGCGGTAGTGCCTGAAAATGCATAAGGGATAAGTCGTCTGCTTGGCAGTTCAAAATAAAGCTCTGCTATCTTCATGATTTGACGGATAACAGCACGTTCTCCAGCATTTTTAGGGTATAGCGGATTTGTAGGGTAAGTTTCCTCAATAAAGTCACAAATGACACTCGACTCTGAAATATGAAAGCCATCCGGTGTTGTGATAATAGGTACTTTGCCTGCCGGACTGATTGGTAGTAACTCGTTACTACCAGCATAAATAAGGTTTTCTTGGAATGGCAGTTCTTTGTATAGAAGGAGATGTTTCACTAGATTGTAATAGTTACTAGCGGCAAAACCGTGCAAAATAATCATAAATCAGTTCCATTATCAATGTGAAGGTTATTTTTAATTACCGAATAATACAATTAAAGCCCCGTTATTTAACACGTTTCAACAGGGTTAAGGTTGCACTTTTAAAGTTAAAGCTATTATTACTGGTTTTAATTTCGTTATATATAAGGGAAAATGCGGATCACTATTGCTTTTAAGGCAATAATAAAGCAAATACACTCAGTTATATATTTAATGGGGAAGTTAGTTGGATCAACTACGTGCAATACGGTATTTCAGTAAAGTCGTCGAAACGGGCAGTTTTACCAAAGCTTCAAGTGCTTTTAATGTGCCGCCATCATCGTTGTCGAGACGAGTTGCTGATTTAGAAAAGAGTTTAGGAGCGACATTGCTAAAGCGTTCTACCCGAATGGTTAAACTGACCGAAGTGGGACAACTTTATTATAACGATGTACAGCAAATATTGAGTCAACTAGAGCAAAGTAATGAAACTGTTCGTAGTTACCAAACAACGCCAATGGGCCGTTTACGTATAAGTTCAATGGTCGGTTTTGGTGAAAAGATATTACTTCCTTTGTTAGATGAATTCAGCGCGCTATACCCGGAAATTGTCTTAGATGTCAGTTTAAGTGATGAGCTATCAACACTCGGCCGTGACGATGTTGATATCGCTATTCGCGGTGGTTACGCGCCAAATGAACGAGTTTTAGCCATAAGACTCATGGACAATAGTTTTATTCCTGTCGCTTCACCAAGTTACTTAGAGAAACACGGAGTGCCTAAAAATGCGATGGCATTAAAGGAACATCATGGCCTTTATTTTAAAGCGCCATTTGGACCGACTCCTTGGTTATGTAATCTCAACGGTCAATGGCATGATGTCTCAGGGCCAGCGTTAGCGATTTCAAATAACGGACCATGGCTTGCTAAAAAAGCCTGTCAAGGTGAAGGCATTTTAATGTCAACTCGATGGGCGTTAGCCCCATATCTTGCGTCAGGGAAGTTGCAAGAACTTAAGTTTGAGGATGAATTAGCGATAACTCAAAATTCTGATATGGCCGTTTATTTGTTGTATCAAAAACAGCGCTACTTAGTACCAAAAGTAAAAGCGGCAGTCGACTTTTTAGTTGAAAGAATACAAGTAACAAATGAAAGTTAGGGAAACGAGTAAGGCTATAACGTAAAGAGTGAGTTGGAGTAATTAACGGCTTAATTTACTTGCTAATACCAAACGCACACAGAATATAGACAGGGCGAATGATAGTAAGCGATTGTTATCGTGCATAAAAAATTAAAGGTCTTGCTTTGAATGATAAGAAAATAGGGTAGCTAAAGGGACTTAAACCCTTGTTTAAAATTGAACAGGTAATGCTAACACTCTAAATTTTATAAAATAAAACCTCAAAGTTTTCACTGTGAAGTTTTATCCAAATCAAATTTGCTTTGATAACTTATGTTAACCGCCTAAACCAAAATAATAACTAGCTTAAAATAAAGTTAATCAATTATTTTTGGAGCATAGGCTTCATATTCACCGGTATACCAGTATTTAATGACTTTTTCTGCTGATTTACCTCGAATAGATTGTGATATGTTTGGGAAGCCTTCTACGGTGTTTTTACTGGCAGGAAGCTGGTTTTCATCAGGTATCAGGGTATCTGACAACCAGTATCCAGTCGTTGTTGTTGTTCCTAGCGTATCAAAATAAATTTGTATATTGGCCGCTCGTAATAATCCTTCAGTAAAGATTGCTTGGGCAGAAAAATCGGTTTTCACTTCATATTGAAGACAATTGGTTGTAATACCATTGATGACTCCTTGAGTACAGAACCCATCTTCAATCCAGCCTGTTGATAAAAATGAGGCATGACTTTGACCAAAAAAGTTAAACATGACTTTAGGAATAGTTTCACTTGAATTATACCAACAAGGTTGCTCGTCTAAACAATTCCATTGCTTATGAGTGTTTTCAATAAACTGAGTTGCTCGCTCTTGTATAAGGTCAACAGAAGCGGTTGCCACTTCATTGTTAGTTAGTATGTTCCCAAAGGGGAGAATCATCCCATCGACTTTATCAAATACCCGCTTATCATTCCATTGAGGTCCATCACCCACATAGATTTTTCCAGAGAATTTTTCTTTGATTTTATCAATAATACCGCCCATTCTTTCCATGTAATAATCTTTGACTTCATCAGTTTCTTCTTGTGTATGAGGTTCATCTATACCACAGTAAAAACATAACCACATTGCACTCCAGTCTGCTGAAACAGCGCCTACGCCAATCGCTTCTAAACGTTCTGCTTCCCAAAGAATATGTGTTTCATGGGCATCCATAATTTTCTTTAGTAGCGGCATATCTACTTCAACATAGCCATTAAACGGGAACAAAAATTTGTTCTGGGTATCTTCTGCTAAGAATTGCCAAACATAGTGAATTGTTAAACCTAACTTTTCAGCTTCGCCTACAATGTATTCAATAACCCAATCGTCTAAATGCTTAGCATCGTGATCCACTAGCCAAGCATCAGCTTGTGCATCTTGCCAATAACCAAAGTTATATAATGAAACAGTATTTACACCATGATCTTTTAATCTATTTAGCGTTGTTCTATACATTAATTTAATGTATTGATGTTCAGTACAATCTTGAATCCAACTCGCACCTTTTCCTTTGTAATTATTATAGATCCATTCAACGCCATAATCCTTTAGGCCTATGGCTTTAACCTTATCATCACTAAAAGAATGTTGAGGTGTAGGTATATCATAGCTACCTAAGTAGGACTCATATATTTCTGCACTATGAGGGTTTACACAAGAGCCTTCTGAATTATCACTGTTGACAGTAACCATTACGCTGGCAGAAGCACTTCCACATGTTAGTGAAAATTTTTGCTCGCCAAAATCATTCATAACAACGGATTCGCGGCCAGAAGTTGATTTTTCACCAGACCAAGCACCAGATGCAGTACAAGACGAGGCATTGGTACTTGCCCAAGTAAGTGTCGTAGAAACGTCTACCATAACGGTTGTTGGGTTTGTTGAGAGCGATACCGAAGCAGAATTACTGCCGCCACTAACATTGGCACTGTTCACGTTAGAGCCACCTCCACCGCAAGCGGATAGTATCAAAGTTGATAAAATAAGAATTGAGTATTTCAAGTGCTTAACCTCACAAAATGAAAAAGAGAGGATAATAGCCCTACTTAATATCAACACTTCCTTTGACTTTTTATTGCTCAGTTTGATAATAAATTTAATATAACTGACAAAAAATATTTAAGAAAGTTATGCTTTATTGAAAATAAAACCACAGTAGATTCTCGAAGTAGGCCAAGCTAATCAGTTCAATATTGAGGGTATGCAGTAAAAGTTGGCTAGTGATAACAGAAATTAGCCATAATTAGCTTATTAAAACCAAAAAAACGCTCACAGAATATATACAGTAATAATCATAAGAAAGTGCTAATAATAGTAGGTAATTAGCAAGCGGCTTTGATATTAAAAGAACTTATATTAGAGAGAATGGGGTGGCTAAACGGCATTAACTCTCGATTAACTGGACAGTGCGGAATGATAATACTTAAAAGTATAAATGTGATAACCAGTTATGGTTATCACATTTTAATTATCTTTGACCTCCGGTTCAGTGCCATCAGCCGTTATTCAGTTAATAACCCTTATTTTCAACTTAACTAAGAAAGTAAACGTTAGCTTTATACTTTAAATGAGGATCAGTTGGTATACAGAGGTGGATAGTATTAGTACAAAATTAACCCTTCTAAGGTTCCCTTAGATACGATAGTGGACATTCCCCTGCTATGAGTATATGGGACTTTTAATGATGTTTTTTTGCCTGTAAATCGCTCAGCCTGAATGTGAACAACGGCCACCATTGAGGATGTAAGAAAACTGAATTAGTCAATCACCTATGAGCGATTGTAGGTATCTCAAAGAACCTCACCCCACCGGTTCATAGTCGCAGCCAAACATTTGTACTATCAACTTCGATAGTTTATAGTATTTTTCGTGACGTCGGCTTATCTAAATGCCTCTAACATTCAACCGAAACGTCGCTACCCCCAATTAAATACTGAGGAAAGCGATATGAATGATAAATTTGCGTTGAATGATCTACATTCCCGTCTTGAAAAATTACCACGTGCCTCGCTGGCACTGCTCCCTAATCCAATACAAGCACTGAAAAGATTTGGCGCGTCCTTAGGTGGTCCTGAGCTGTGGATGAAGCGAGATGATTTATCAGGCTTGGAAGGTGGCGGCAACAAAACACGAAAGCTCGAATTCTTAGTCGGTGATGCACTGTTACAAGGTGCAGACATGTTGGTAACAGTGGGTGCAATTCAATCCAACCATACTCGACAAACCGCCGCTGCTGCTGCCAAAGCAGGTCTTAAATGTGCGCTATTGCATTGCGCCTGGACCAAAGATGCAAGCGCCACTTATCGGCAAGTGGGTAATATTCTTTTAAGCCATGTGATGGGAGCCGAACTTTACGTCGACGAAACTGAGCGCCCCATTGAAGACCAAGGCCCTTTGAAAGAGTTCATGGCCCATCTTCGTGAGCAGGGACACAAACCCTATTTAATTCCAGGAGGTGCTTCAGAACATCGCTTGGGAAGTATGGGCTATATAAACTGTGCTGCTGAATTAGCTACCCAAATGGCTGAAACTGGCCAAGCTTTTGATTACCTTGTGCATTGTACCGGTTCAAGCAGTACACAAGCCGGTCTGGTAGCAGGCTTTGCAGCACTTAATATCAAAACCCATATTATCGGTATATCGGATGATAACGAAACCGAGATTAAAAAATCTCGTGTAGAGCTTTTAGCCAATAACGCCTTGCATGAACTTGGACTAGATGTTCGAGTTACACCACAAAATATTGAGATTGTACCTGCCAATACCAACGCCTACGGCATCGCTGATACAGAAATTACCGATGCTATCCACCTATTTGCCAGCACTGAAGGCTTGATAGCCGATCCTGTATATGAAGGTCGCGCAATACGAGGGTTATTAAACTTAGCTGCTGAAGGCCGCTTTGAGAAGGACGCAAAAATTCTGCTTATGCATCTTGGCGGCTCACCAGCTATACATGCTTATGCCGAAAAATTTGGCGCGATTCAACTTCATCCTTTTACTGCTTAACTAGCACTTTATTCTCAGAGGTAACAAAACATGAGCGCAATTTTATTAGATAAAGCATCACTTGTGGCAAACATTCGAACGCAATTCCAAAATATTGACCAGTTGAAATATCAGAGAGCTTTACAAGAATTTTTTGATGGTGAAACATTTATTGGAGACAATGTTTTTGAAACCTGTTTCAAGTTACGTGCGGGCTTAACCCCACTTGCATATGAAGTTTCGGGTCCTTATTGTGCAACCAGCAATGAATACGCAACTATAGGGCGCATTTATGAGCGAGGGGAACAGGTATTTGAGAGCAATATAAAACAGCAAATACAACAACGTACAGCAGCGATGGTCTGGCTTTTTTTTGATGCGCTGAGACACAAACCAGAAAAAATATTAATGGTGGGGGCGGGGAAGCTTTCGCTCGAAATCGTTAAATATTTGAAGCACTTCATACCCAGCTTATCCAAAATAGACTATCACACGCGGGCGCAGCACACTGAATCATTCGAAAAACCTTGCCGCGATATAGGTGTTATTTCAGACTACCAAGAAAACCTCAAGCTTGATGCTTATGACACGATAATCATGGCTACCAATACGAACCAATGTTTAATCGACGAAAGCAACATTACCTCAATCAAACAAGGGGCGGTTATTGCATCACTTTGCACAACCTCACAAACAGGAGAGATTGCGGGCAGTGTATATGCACGCGACGACGTTAATACTATTTTCGACTATGAACTAACACGTAGTTTCACGCCTGACATGAAAGCTACCGATAAAGCGGGTCATTTAAATAACGTCATATTGCTAGGAGACATATTAAAAGGAGATCTACCTAAAGATATTTCGAAAAAGAAGAACGTTTTACGCATAACAGGGACACCAATGCAAAACATTGCCGTACTGGACATGATACGTTCAATCTAGTTATGCCAATCCCCACGTCTGTGCCGTGGGGTTTGTTATAGTATAAACAGAGGCCGCTCTGAGTCTAAGCCCCACCTATTCCAGACTTTAATAAATGTGTTAAATGCCGATATTCTGCGATTAAGGATCGTTCAACAGGCAGATTGCAAACAAACCCTTTTGGCACTAACCTGCTCTTTCACAATTATATGATTGGTTTTATTAACAGCCATAGCGATACTGCCGTATTTGGTTGGCTAAAAGATAATGAAGGTAGATAACCACATTCAACGAGTCGTGATTCGCACGGGTTACGCCAAAGGCAAAAATGTCGAATAGACTGAACAAGCCACATAAAAGGCGTCCCGAACAAAACTGAGTTTATATATAACTTACATCATTGGTTAATGCTGAACGGAAGGTATACCTGCATCGCACCTTAGACCCGCTGTGTTTTTTGTATTATTGAAAATTTGTGCGATATCAAAGACAAAACTGAAGAATGACGGCTTATCCCAGTAGCGTTGATCCCACATTTTTAGTTTCCTTCTTTATTTGAGGTTAAACATTTATTCTATTACCTATTTATAGCATTGCCTGCGTCCTACTTCGCAGAGTTAATTAAATGCACATGCAAAGCCCACAGGTACAATGCCATGAGGGTTTCTAAGTGAACTTTTTGAATGGTAGCTTGCTCGATAAATATCCAGATCCACAGTAATTGCCACGCCAGGTTGAGAATATAAATCCTGCAAATAGGCTGAGAGATTCGGGTAGTCGCGTATCGCTTTTAAATTACATTTAAAGGCACTAAAATAACCCACATCAAAACGTACCAGTGTCGGCAATAATCGCCAGTCGGCTTCGGTGATATTGTCGCCTAACAAGAAACGATTGTTACTTAATCGTGCTTCAAGTGTATCCAACGTAACAAACACCTTGGTTACCGACTCATCGTAGGCTTCTTGGGTGCGGGCAAAACCGGTTTTATATACGCCGTTGTTTATGTTGTTATAAATTAGGTCGTTCATTTCATCTATTTCAGTCGCTAGTGCATCGGGATAAAAGTTTTGCTTATCACCCGTTACTTCATTAAAAGCGCTGTTGAACATTCTAATAATTTCAGACGATTCGTTGCTCACAATTTTTTGCAGTTTTTTATCCCACAGTACAGGTACCGTTACGCGACCTGTGAATTTAGGCTCGGCTTTGCTATACAGTTCATGCATCGCCTTAAGTTGATAAAGGTTGTCGGTAAAACGGTTCTCGTTAGTGTTAAATACCCAACCATCCTCTGTACGCAGTGGTGCCACTAATGACAATCCGATAATGGGTGCAAGGTTTTTAACCTGGCGATAAATAAGTGTTCTGTGTGCCCACGGACAATTAAGTGCCGCAAAAAGATGGTATCGGTTAGGCTCTGCTTTAAAGCCTGCTTCGCCAGAAATACCTGCATTACCATCAGCTGTGATCCAGTTTCTAAATACGGATGTGCCGCGCTGGAATCGTCCGTTCGATTCTTTATATTGTTGCTGTTCAAACGCAAGTAATTGCTCGTCATTCAGCCATTTTCCTTCCACTAATTTACCCATGATATTTTCCTTTGTTAGGCTAATTTTTTTACTATCAAAAAATTAATGCTTATAACTGTTCACGACCATGCGCGGCGTTAAAGTCAATATAAGGGCCGATGGGCACTATGCGTGTTGGGTTAATCGTTTCGTGGCTGCCGTAGTAATGCGTTTTGATATAGTCCATAGCCACGGTGTCGGCAATCCCCGGCACTTGGTATAAATCACGTAAATAAGCCCAAAGATTTGGGTAATCAACAATTCTGCGTAAGTTACATTTGAAGTGCCCTACATACACAGCATCAAATCGTACTAATGTGGTAAATAGTCGCCAATCAGCTTCGGTTATCGTTTTACCCGTTAAATAACGACGCGTTGATAAACGTTCTTCTAAAGTGTCTAACGCGCTGAATACGTCAGCCACTGCCTCATCATAAGCGGCTTGTGTGGTGGCAAAACCGGCTCTGTAAACGCCGTTGTTAATCGTTGGATAAATGAAGGCATTTAACTCATCAATTTCTGCTAACAACTCTGGCGGTGAAAAGTCACTCCATATTGCGCCAACGTCATCAAATGCTGAATCAAGCATGCGAATAATTTCAGGGGATTCATTACTAACAATAGTATTGGTTTTCTTATCCCATAAAATTGGCACGGTTACTCGTCCGGTATAATCGGCTTGCGCTGCGGTATAAATTTCATGAACGTTAAGTGCGTTTAAAATAGGGTCGGCTACAACGCCTTCGCCTGCTGCAAATGTCCAGCCTTCATCACCCATAAATGCATTCACTACCGACATAGATATCATGCCTTCTAAGCCTTTGAGTTTGCGATAAATAATGGTGCGGTGTGCCCAAGGACACGCCAGCGATACATATAAATGGTAACGATTAGGCTCGGCTTTAAAACCGCCGGTACCAGATGGACCGGCACTGCCGTCTGTGGTTACCCAATTACGGAAGCTCGGCGCTTTGCGCTCAAAACGACCACCGCTAGATTTTGTGTCGTACCATTCGTTTTGCCATTTACCTTCAACTAATAGTCCCATTGTGTTCTCCTAAATTATTCGAATACCAAGTGTGTTAATTGAAGACTGATAAACTTACCAGTCATTAACTCATTCATTTTTAAGAAGATTAAAGTGATATTTATTTAAACTCATTAAACATCTTTTTTAGTTGCTCTATTATCTAAAGCAAAAGCACCTGGGCCATGAACAAATAACGTTAAAAATCCACCAGCAATAGCTATATTTTTCATGAAATTAGTCATTTCTGCTTGGTTGCTAAAATCAGCATGAAATAGAATTTCTGAAAGTACGCTGAATCCGGCTAAAGCGATGGCCGCATATTTTGTTTTCCAACCTAAGATAATCGCTAAGCCACCAATCGCTTCGACCAAAATAACCAAAGGTAATAAAGAGCCAGGGACTCCCATTGCTTCCATGTAACCTTGTGTGCCTGCATATTGTGATATTTTAGTAAGCCCCGACATAAAGAACATGATGGCTAAAAAGAAACGACCTGCTGGTGCTGCAAAAGTTTGTAAGGTATTCATTGTAAATCTCCGAGTTAAATTAAGTTTAATTGAGTAATATTGTCTGTTACTTATTACCGTTTAGTCATTTTGTAAAGCGACTTACTTTGTTGATGTTGCTATCTTATTAGCAAGACAGAGGTGGATAAACATACAAAAAAAGAAGTCTTTGTTCTTACTTTGGAAACAATGTGATTTGAAATACTGATTTACTTGATTACTTATGAAAATACATAAAGAAGAAGATGATGTGTTGATTGAGAAAAGGTTAATTTTGACAGTGAGAATTCAAGTTCATAGAACACCAGAGACGCTGACCATATGCAAAAAAAGGCGACAGGGATAACATCAGTTAGTTATATTATCTAATTGTGAAAGTTTGTTAATTGAATAAAAAGCAGATAAAGCAGGTATTGAAATTACAGTTCATTGAAAATATCCTAAATCAATCAATACTGATCCCAATAGGGATTGTCACCAAATCGTTCGACCAAAAAATCGATCAAACTACGCACTTTGAGCGGTAGATGTCTGTTTGGGGGATAAACTGCATAAGCATGCATTGTTTGTAGTTTATGCTCTTCTAGCACAGGTACTAACGTTTGAGTTGCTAGTGACTGCCACACAATAAACGTCGGTAAAAAGGTGATACCGTGACCAGATTCAGCCAATGACTTTAGGAAGTCGCCATTATTAGCGAGAATATGTGGTTCAAGCTGTACAACATGTTCTTTACCATCCTTACTTAACAGTTTAAGCCCGCTTTGATCAGAGCTGCCATATTTAATGACTTTATGTTGTTTTAAATCACTGGGTGTCTTTGGTACCCCATGTAACTTTAAGTACTCAGCACTCGCACATAACACATGTTTTATCGGGGCTATTTTTCGGGCTTGCAAGGTAGAATTATCTAACTGGCCAATGCGAAAGGCCAAGTCTACTCCCTGCTCAACGATATCTATTTTTTGATCGGAAAAATTAATATTTAATTTTAAATCGGTATGCTGCTGTAAAAAAAAATCAAGTGCAGGTGCCAAATGTGTTAAACCAAAGGATAAAGGTACCGCAATATTTAATGTTCCTTCTAATGCTCTTTTACTGCTTGCCGTTTGGCTGTTTAATTCATCTACTTCATCAACAATGAGTTTACTGCGTTGGTAATAACGTTGACCCGCTTCGGTAATGCTAGATTTTCGAGTCGTTCGATTAATTAACTTAATACCTAGCTTTTGCTCTAGCAAAGATAATCGCTTACTCACCGCTGATTTAGCAATATTCATTTGCTCAGCTGCTTTTGTGATACTACCTGTTTCAACAACACGTAGAAAAATGTACATGTCTTCTAGTTGTCCCATATCATCTCCAATGTAATTAGGAAGTATTATTTCCTTTTGGTTAACTATATTTTCAGTTAAGCAGTGTTTATTCTCATAATGTAAACAATTATTATTTGTTCATCAAGTGTCAATCACAACCTAATGGTTAAAATCATCTCACCGATTTACTTATATACTTATAGTAAAATGACTAAGGAACATTAATATGAATCAAGTTATTGAACAAAAAAGCTTTCGAGAGCTGTCCTCATTATCTCAGGGACACCTTGCCTCAGATGGCGATGGCGTAAAGCTTACTCGTTTGATCGGCAACAAAGATCTCAATTTGCTCGATCCGTTCTTGCTACTAGACTTTTTTGAGTCTGACCAACCCAATGATTATCTTGGCGGTTTTCCTGAACATCCGCACCGAGGTTTTGAAACCGTTACCTATATGTTGGCAGGTAAAATGCGCCATAAAGACAATGTCGGTAATGAAGGTGTTATATCAGCGAATGGTGTGCAATGGATTACGGCTGGCAAAGGCATTGTACATTCAGAAATGCCAGAACAAGAGTCTGGCTTGCTTAAAGGCTTTCAGCTTTGGGTTAATTTACCTAAAACACATAAAATGACAGAGCCTACTTATCAAGAGTTTCCTGCCAATGAGTTGGCAATGGAATATCGTGATGATGGTAGCGAAATTAGAGTAATTTCAGGCACAACTAACAAAGGAACCATTGGCCCAGTTATTAATACTCACGTTAAACCCACCTATATGGATGTGTCTTTACCGGCAGGTGCTATATTTGAGCAAACATTACCGATGCATAGTAATGCCTTTGTTTTTGTCATCGATGGTACTATCTCGGTAGGAACTACGGGTAAAAAAATTGATAAAAATCACCTTGGGTTATTATCTAAAGGTGATTTGGTATCCATTACCGCATCATCAGGTATGAGTCAGTTTTTACTGATATCAGGCAAGCCACTGAATGAACCTGTTGCCCGAGGCGGACCCTTTGTTATGAATACCAAAGCTGAAGTTATGCAAGCCTTTCGTGATTTTAAAAACAATACCTTTTAGGCGTAATATTCAATTGGTTAGCTTAAGCACTTAAAGGTCATGGGGTATAAAGTGGGGGACGTCGATTTCACCCGTACCACTAATTCAATTAAAACATAACGTTAAGTTTTATATGGGCGGCATGGTGTAATTTATGCTAGTCTAAATTGTTAATTTCATTGTTGTTTTATAACTCGTTTAGAAAACACTAAATTTTGTTATAAAGCGCCTTGAACTAAACAGTTTATCCTGCACATAAATAGTCAAAACCATTTATAGCTCAAAATTGGAAAGCCTGAATAGTGATGTTCAGGCTTTTATTAATAATTAGTTAAAATGTCTGTCGATAGTTCTATTGTTCAGTTACTTGATAAACCGTCACGGTTCCAGAGACTTCGTTGCCAATAATTAATAATGGATTATTGGTAGGGCTGTCTAATGCTGATATAAATTTAATACTTTCAGGACCTAAATCACCAGCAATATTTACCTGAGTGCAATCCATTCCTTCATTGCTATCACAAGGATCAGCTAAGTCATCATCCATTTCGTAATCAACTGTAAAATCACGATTATTATAATGTGTAACAAAAGCGGTATTGAAAGGGTTTGTAACGTCGTAAACAAATAAATCACCCGCTCGCTCTTGAGAAATAAAGGCGTATGTTCTGCCTTCTATTTCTCCAACATCAATCGCTTCAGGCTCTCCTCCCTTATCGTCAGAGCGGTTATCTCCTTTATTTTCGGTATGTGCTGCATTAAAATTCTTACCAAGAATAGCTGAAGATATTTTTCCAAAATCATCGCCCGAATCAAAGACTAAGTTAACATTTTTATCCCAAATCGAGAATGAACGAGCACCATAGGAAAATAATTTTTCAAACTCACCATTTTGGTCTTTATCACCTAAAGCCGTCGTTACTTTTAACCGGCCTAAATAATTTTTACCACCTGACTGGTCATACTGGCTTTGTAATTCAGTTGAAAGTGTTTGATTTAGTTCATCTGGATCAATGATGTCATTCACACGAACTTCTTCTGAATACCCGTCATAATCTCTTGCATCACCTTCATTGGCAGAAACAATAAATGTCGAGCCATTCCAAGTGTATGAGGCCAGCGTATCGGGTTGATACATACCATAAAGTCCTTGAATACTTTTAAACTCAGGTACTTCATCTTTATTTGTAAAGTCTAATTGGTATTTACCCCAATCTTTATAACCAAGCGCTTTAACTTCAATGGTTAAATCTTTAATATTAATAATGCCGATAGCATTATTTTCTTGAAGGGAAACATAAGCCATTTCACTGTTACTTGAAGTGGTAATATATTCTGGTTCTAAATCTTTCGCGACGGTATTACCTAATGGTCCAGCAAACTTAACACCAGATTTAGATAAAATAGCGAGTCGTTTTGCATCGGTATCATAGTCTTCTGGCGATAAGTTATCATCACTAAACACAATGTCTGATGTCAAATTAATTGTTATAGAAACATCATCAGGGATCATCTCTGTAATAGAAATTACAGAGATTGAACCTTCAGGATCATTTGAATAATCTGCATTAGGTTCACCTTCATTAGCGACTAACACCTTTTTACCGTCTGCTGTAAAAGTGACCATATCAGGTAAGGCGCCAGCTTCAACAGCTTTGATAAACGTTCCTTCTCCACTCTCATTTAAGGAATAGAATAAAATAGCACCATTTGCTTGCTTAACTTCGCCTTCGATTGCAATCGCTAACAAGTCATCTTTAATCGCTATTGAATTAACTGCGCCTAACAATTTATTTTTTTCAATTCCGACACTATTTTTTACTGTCACACTTAATGGGAAAGTAAAAGCATTTGAACTCAAACTTTCATCAGCTACAGGGTTACCCACCTCAGTGCTTGAAAGGTTAGTTAAGCTGATGACCTCTATTTGGTTAGAAGCGCTGTTAATGGCAAATGCAGAATTAGACTTTTTATGAAACTGTACAATTTCTGCGGCACTTTTACCGTAAATTCCCGTAGCAAAACGACCAACTACTTCTACATTTAGTGAGCGAGGTATACTTTTACCGTCACTGCCATTATTACCATTAGTACCATCAGTACCAACAACACCTTGTATTCCTTGCTCTCCATCTACACCTTGTTCGCCATTATCACCGTCGATATTACACCCTGTTAACCCCAAAGATAATGCAATAGTGAGTAACCCTAATTTATACTTCTTATTTTTTAACATCATTTAGCCTTCATTTAGTATTGTTATTTTAAATGAAGCCAGATTAGGTAATTTATATGACTTATTAATTACATTCAGGTGACATTCAGATTACAAGCCTAATTTATAAGAGAATTAATGCTCAAAGGTATAAACTGATGTGATGTCCTAACTCCCGTAAAAATAACCCAATAAATAATAGATAGGTTGTGCGTGGGCGACATAAAGTAATAGAATTTAAATCTGTGGTCTTAGCTTTAATTATTTAGTCTACCAAAACTCAAAAAAAAGCCCGAATAGCAATATTCGGGCTTTTTTATGGGATTTATTCCTTCACAGGGACTATATTATTTGTCACCGTGCGAAATAGTATACCGTGCAATTAATCTGTCCATTTCTACAGCGGAAGCTGCAATCTTTGATGCGGATACTGAAATTTGTTCCGCTCCTGCAACATTTTCAGGTCTGATGAATATTGTAGCTTTGTCAGTGAATTCATCCTTTGCCCCAACACTTACCGACCAACCGTATTTATTTAATTCAGCACGCTCTTTTTTACCTGATGCTCTCAACTGTTCTATAAATTCAGGAGAAAGTATCATTTCTGCCGTAACCCCTGAAAATGAGAAAAATAAAGGTATTATTAATAATAATATTGCTTTGAACATTTTTTCCTAAAAATACACTTTAGTGATGTAATTAATGAAATTACAAAAACATACTATATATTAAGATTGCTTATTGAACATACATATTTTATATGTAACTTTTTATTCTCCTAATAATATACACAAATATGACAGATCTTAATGTCAACTTACAGACAGTAGCCTAATTGACACTATTCAGCTCTTTTGATGTATCTTTTTTATACCTGAAAAACGACCATAAAGTGTAATATTACCGTTTTGAAATTAGATTTCAACGGCAACTTTGAGCTTACACCCGCCCCTCAAACATATAGTGATTGCTGGCTAAAATTGTCCCTAATATGTTTACGATTTAACAAGAGCTAACGTCAGCTTATGGCTAAGAGAAGCATTCTTCTCTTACATATGCATAATGTCTGCTATAAATAAATTTTAGTGTTTCAAGCCATACTTATAGTCCCTTCAAGAAAGGAGCACTATTATGTATGACAGCAAATTAACTTCACGAAAAACCTGCTGGAATAAAGGCAAACTAGTTGGTCAAAAACTTCCCCTTAAACTCGAAGAAATATGGTCAATTAGGATACGGTTAGAACTAGCAAATAATCTGCGAGAATTAACGATGTTTAATTTGGCATTAGACTGTAAATTACGCGCCTGTGATTTTATTAAACTAAAAGTTTTGGATATTGCTCATGGAGCTACTATTCAGTCCAGAGCCATGCTT
>Ga0075441_10000136_pt1 | contig 36028 bp, 33 predicted proteins | sample CoawatmetaG00DNA_FD_71582 | JGI IMG/M metagenome (GOLD analysis project Ga0075441, IMG submission 71582) | Marine microbial communities from the West Antarctic Peninsula - Coastal water metaG002-DNA | ecosystem: Environmental > Aquatic > Marine > Coastal | place: Atlantic Ocean: West Antarctic...
ACCCTGCCCGCAGTTCTTTGCGCCAGATTGTGACGGGGCCGACGTGTTCCGTGGCCTCAACGCTCATGGTGGATACGCCCGATGGAAACGCGGTTGCAGATAAGCCATCAAAGTTGTGCCGCGCGCCCGTGCCGCCAGAATTAAATGTCAGAACTTCGGCGCTGGGCAATCCACTGTCGGGATCACAGGGGCGACCCGATATTTGCACATTCCACAGCGCGCTAGAGCCTTCCGCAGGCACAGTTGCAGGCATCGCCTGATGAAGCGCGCCAAACACCACGTCAGGTATCAAATGCCCCAAGACATGTCGGACCGATACAGGTGCAGGCCTGCGCGCAGCCAAGATGCACCCATCAGGCGCCGTAATTTCAAACGGTTCTAACGATCCGGTATTGTTGGGAACCTCCGGCGCGATTGCGCATTTCAAACCGTAGCAGGCATAGGCGCGGGTATAGACCTCCGGGACATTCACCCCAAACGGGCTCATGCCGGACGTGCCTGCAAAATCCGCCTTGATCCAGTCACCAGCAACATCAAGCGTGATCGCCATAAGCACCGGCGCATCATAGCCGTCGACCGTCATTTGATTCGCATAACTGCCATCTGGAACGCCAGCAATCGCCGCATGGGTCGCCGCCCGACTGGTGTCGATAATGAAATCCGACAGGCCCGCCAGATCAGCAATCGCGAACTCGGTCATCATTGTGTGCAAGCGGCGGTCACCGGCCGCGTTACAGGCCGCCAACGAATACATATCGCCCACGACTTGCACCGGTTCACGCACATTGGCGCGAACCATGCGGATAAGGTCCTTGGACACTTCACCGCGGGTCGCAAATTTCATGATCGGGATCAAAAGACCCTCTTCGTACACCTCGGATGCATCAGGGCCAAAGCCGCGCCCACCGATGTCAACTACATGCGCTGTGCAGGCAAAAAATCCGATCAGTTGTCCGGCGCGAAATGACGGCGACACAACTGTGATATCGTGCAAATGCCCTGTGCCCATCCAAGGGTCGTTGGTGATGTAAACATCATCCTCAAATATATCGTCAGGGCCGATTTCACGCATAAAATGGGACACGCTTTCAGCCATCGCGTTCACGTGGCCAGGCGTTCCCGTAACCGCCTGTGCTATCATGCGTCCTTGTGCATCAAACAAGCCTGCGGACAAGTCGCCCGCTTCGCGCACTGACGTCGAAAACGCGGTGCGGATCAATGTGGTCGCTTGTTCTTCAACAACTGCAATCAAGCGGTTCCACATGATCTGATAGTCGATTGTGGACACGGTCATGCTGCGCCCTCCTTTGCGGTCAAAAGCAGGCTGCCGTCATCTTGGCCAATAGCGCGGTAGGCGGATGTGACAATTGTTGTGGTCTCGTCTTCGACAATGACCGCAGGACCATCAATCATCTGGCCGGCGGTCATCGCAGCGCGGGTCACTTCGGATGCATCAACCATTTTGCGTAGTCCGGCGTCAAAGAATTGACGGGTCCGGTCCGCTGCAATCGGTATGCCATCTGTACGGCGTGTCACAGACGCAGGCGGCGGCACATCAGACGCCACAACAAGTGACCAATTGGTGATCTCCACGCCGAGCCCGTCAATCGTGCGGCCAAACAATGTCCGGTAGTTTTCTTCAAACGCGGCCAAGATCATCGCCGCGTCCGCATCGGTGAATGTGTCAAATGCAAACGGCACAGGAATTTCCCAACCCTGACCCGAATACCGCATATAGGCGGTCAACAGTGTCGACGTCGGGGCTGCGTCCGCGCCTGCCGCAACAAATGCCGTGACCTCGGCGCGCAATGCCAGCAAGGCCGCGTTAATCGCGGTTGCATCGAAATCCGACAGCCGCTGAAACAACCCTTTCGTCGCCTCATAGCTAAACGGCGCCTTGAGAAACCCAATTGCCGAACCGACGCCAGCACCAGGTGGAATGATAATATCCTTGATCCCAAGCTTTTCGCCCAATCGACAGGCATGTAGGGGCGCACCGCCGCCAAAGCCAATCATTGTAAACCGTTCAATATCGCGGCCATTTTCAACCGTGTGAACACGCGCCGCATTGGCCATGTTTTCGTCAACCATTTCGGTCACGCCAAAGGCAGCCTCGTCTGTCGTGGTCTTTAATGGGCGCGCTAAGGCCGTCGTTATGGCATTGACTGCGGCGGCCTCCACCAGTGGAATTGCCCCGCCAGCAAAGTTGTCCGGGTCCAAACGACCAAGCAGCAGGTTCGCATCTGTGACCGTGGGCGCGGTGCCGCCACGACCGTAACACGCAGGCCCCGGCTCTGATCCGGCGGATTGTGGGCCTACTTGGATGCGGCCCAAACTGTCGACTAACGCAATTGACCCGCCACCTGCGCCAATCTCAACCATTTCAACAACGGGCGTCGACACAGTCATGCCCGACCCCTTTTTGAACCGGTAAGTACGCGCGACCTCAAACGTGTTGGCAGTTTTCGGGCGGCCGCCTTCAATCAAGCAAATTTTGGCTGTGGTGCCACCCATGTCAAACGATAGCGCTTGATCGATACCTTGGGCACGGGCGAAATCAGCGGCATAGATAGCACCACCTGCAGGCCCGGATTCCAACAGACGCACAGGTTGATCCACCGCAGTTTCGACCGATATCAGCCCGCCACCAGAATGCATCATAAAGACAGGCCCAGTCACGCCTACATCCAGTAATCGATCAATCAACCGCCCAAGATAACGGGCCACTTGAGGCTGTACATAGGCATTCGCTATTACAGTATTAAACCGAGGCAGCTCGCGCATTTGCGGTGAAATGACTGATGACACCGAGATCGAAAGATCTGGAGCTGCGGCACGCAGGGCATCAGCCATCTGCATCTCGTGGGCGTTATTTGCGTAGGAATGCATCAAGCCAATGGCGACAGCATCATAGTCGCCCGCCAAAATTGTCGCGACCATGGCATCGGTTTCAACTGGATCAAGCGGTTGAAGCACATGACCCGCGTGATCCATTCGTTCGTTTAGTGTCAATCGATCTTGGCGCGGGACCATCGGCACGGGCAGTGTCAAATTCAGATCGTATTGTTCAAACCTGTTTTCTGAACGCATCTCAATAACATCGCGGAACCCTTGGGTCGTAATAAACGCAACCTTCGCACCACGCCGTTGGATCAGCGCATTGGTCACAAGGGTCGTGCCGTGAATAACCTGCCCAATATCTGACACAGGCACCCCCGCTTGGGCGGCCACAATAGCGATACCTTCAAGAATGGCCGTTTCAGGTTCTGTATAATTGGTCAGCACTTTACATGTCGCAAGGCCACCAGCGTAGGCCAGTGCTACGTCTGTAAATGTACCGCCAATATCTACGCCCACGCGTACCATCGCTTGTGTCATACCAATTCGCCCTTCTGGGATGTGACGTGCGACAAGCCTATGTCAGGTGCGCGCACTGCGATCAGGTTAGCGGCAGGCGAACAGACATGTCTATCACAATAACACCTTTGAAGATGTCTAAGCCAACACGACTAAGCGCAAATCATACGATCATATTCGCAAGAGGCTTCGATCAAACGCATAGTTTGGGTGCATTCATTGGCGGCGCTAAAGGGAGGAATGAAATCCACATTGACGCCGCTTGCAGTTCCCGCCGCCAAAGTGGAGCCTCGGCCGGGCGAATAATGAAGGCAAGTCCTTACTGATATTACCTACTTTTCAAAAGTCTCGAGCTGAAGCTGGGCATCGCAGTAGGTGCCATCAAATGTTCCAATCCAGACGTCAATCCGGCCATCGACTGGGCGTGTTAAAACAATCTTGGGATCAAGGTTTCCATTATCGTCATCATCATAATACCAACTTGCAGACGACGTATTGATCAAAAGGGCAGAATCGCAATCGCTGACAACCCGCAAATCAAGCCGGTACCCGCCCATACCACTTAGCTGGAATGAAAAATCAGGGGCCGTTGGGAAATAACCTGCACCCGTATCGGTGCCCGGCTTAACATTTGAGCAATTCCAGATGTAGTTATTGCCCCCAGCGCGAACATTGAAAGCTTTGGTCTCATACAACTCTCTGCCAGAAGCGCGATACGCCTCACCTGCAGACGCGTTAAAGTCAGGGCAAGCAATTGCCGCTACACCTGTCGACAAAAAGACTAAAACAGCCGCAGAAAATAAAACTTTCATAGCCAACTTCCTCAAATGAATGACACCAAAGTACACTTTTTTCAAAACGAAGTTAGAAGTTTTGCCTCCATTTTGACTGCGACAGCTCGATCTGCCAAAGCCTTCACCCTGAAGACTATTCATGTTGCAAAGGTATTGTCACCAACAACTGAGATTCAACTTGCATCAAAGACTTACGGTTCGGTTGCTGACAATTGCCAGAGTACACTCATGCCCGCGCTATCCTATATAAGAAATCCCGCTCATACTTGCGCGGTTGGGTGGTCAATACTACTCAAGCCTGACAATAAATGGCGGAGGCGGAACCAGCTTGACGGTTTTGGGGGCCGCATCGTGAACCTCGTCGTCGGTGTCCGTGAGTTCACTGACTGGGACAAACTTCACACCGATGTCGCGAAGTTTATACACGCGACAGCGTAGCGTTTCGCACGGACGCAGAATAATTTGTTGATATTTACGGACTCGCGGGACACTTCCTGAAAATTCCCTGATCTAGGGATGGAGGATGTTTGGATGACGAACGCGATATTCAACGTAAACCGAAAGTGCTTCAACATGTCGAAAAGGTCGGCAAAGCAAGCCGGTATTTTGGTGCGGGCGGGGGGACTCGAACCCCCACGGGCTTTCGCCCAACAGATTTTAAGTCTGGTGTGTCTACCATTCCACCACGCCCGCATCTGGCGTTTTCTTCAAAATTCAGCTCCAGGCCAATAACAGGCCAAGAAACCGCCTCGTCTACGCAACGCCTTGTTCCGTATGCATATTGCAGAACAGACGCAAGGATTTTAAGTTCCTGCGTCAACCATTCCACGGTGGAGGCGCGCGTTTACGTCTATGCGCGCGGGCGGTGTGGTGCAATATGTTAGATATCGGTTCCGGCAGGTTCTCTGATCAATGCACGCTCGGACAACCACGGGTTCAGCGAAAGCGCCCCGCGCAACGCCTCTTGGCCTTCATCATTGCGACCCATTCCCATCAGGGTTAGTCCCTTCCCCGACAATGCGGCAATATGGTTTGGCATGATCTCAAGCGCTTTGTTCAGATCAAGCAGCGCGGCGTCGTAATCACGTTGCAGAAAGCTCGCAAAAGCCCGCTGATTATAGCCTTCGGCATAGTTAGGGCAGTATGCAACCAACCCGTCAAGCGTGTTGCGCGCGCCGATAAAATCAAAGCTTTCGCGCTGCGCCATACCTTCATCTAATATAGCTTGAGCGGTCGAGTCAGGCGCATCTAGCCACAATTCCCATAGTTCCTGCGACAAAGGCCGCGCAGCTTGAGGGCCATTTGCACGGCCAAGCTCAAAAATTATCTGATCAAGACGCGCCGCATGATCTGGCCCGACAGGACATGGATCGGCGACGGCGGGCGCGGAAATCACCGCAAAAGGGATAAACCATTTCATACCCCATAATGTGTATCAAACTGCCGTCAGGTCAAATCACATCCGCAGCACTGGGGGCCATAGGCGCAAGCCCCTCTTCTTTCACGGCCTGCATGGCCACATAAGTTGACGTATTGGCGACATGTGGAAGTGTCGAAATTTTCTCTGCTAAAACAGCGCGATACCCTGTCATCCCAGCGGTACGCACCTTTAGCAGATAGTCAAAATCACCCGCGATCAAATGACATTGTTCAATCTCAACAATTTTCATTACCGCCGCGTTGAACGCGGCCAATGCGCTCTCTCGGGTGTCAGTCAACTTGACCTCAACGAAAGCAACATGATCGCGGTCCAACCGGATCGGATCGTATAATGCGCGATACCCACGGATCACACCGCGATCCTCTAGCCGTTTTAACCGTGCTTGGGTCGGCGACTTCGACAATCCGATACGGCGCGCAAGTTCCGTCACGCTGATCCGCCCCTCAACGGCCAGGACATCCAGAATCTTACGATCAAAGCCGTCGATGGGTGCAGTCTGTTCGGTCATATAATTGCCCTCATTTCGGTCAAACGGGTTTCTGAATCAGAAGATAGCGGTCGAAATAACTTACCGCAACAGGGTATCCTAGGCCAAATCACATATTGGAGAAACACCATGACCCGCGATACCTCCTCTACCCTGCGCACCCAAATCGATGCAGCAATCTACGCCCCAGAACACAGCACGGTCGCGAATTTGCGGAGCGCAGCCAATTTATCGGACTCAGATCGCGCGCGGATCAGTGCCAGAGGCGCTGATCTGGTTCGCCAAATCCGCAATAACGCAGAACCGGGGCTGATGGAGGTCTTCCTTGCAGAGTACGGTCTATCCACTGACGAAGGCATCGCGCTGATGTGTTTGGCCGAAGCACTGTTAAGGGTCCCCGACGCCGATACCATCGATGCGTTGATCGAAGATAAGATCGCGCCATCTGATTGGGGCAAGCACTTGGGTCGTTCCGCCTCATCATTGGTCAATGCGTCCACATGGGCGTTGATGCTGACAGGGCGCGTTCTAGACGACGACAAGCCAGGTATCACACGGCACTTGCGCGGAGCGGTCAAACGTTTGGGCGAGCCTGTCATTCGGACTGCCGTTGGCCGTGCCATGCGTGAAATGGGCCGTCAGTTTGTGTTGGGTGAAGACATTCATAAGGCCATGAAACGCGCCGAAGGGATGCAAGCCAAAGGGTTCACCTATTCCTACGACATGTTGGGCGAGGCCGCCCGCACCGACGCCGATGCCCGCGCTTATCATCTGTCATACAGCCGTGCGATTTCCAACATCGCACAGCACTGCACCAACGGGTCCGTTGCAGAAAACCCCGGCATCTCGGTCAAACTGTCCGCCCTGCACGCCCGCTATGAGGTCGCCCAAGAGGCCCGCGTTATGGAAGAATTGGTGCCGCGTGTGCGCGCGCTTGCCATCCTCGCGAAATCCGCAGGCATGGGATTCAACATCGACGCCGAAGAAGCCGACCGCCTGTCGCTATCGCTTGATGTGATCGAGGCCGTCTTGTCGGAGCCAGCCCTGCGCGGCTGGGACGGATTCGGGGTTGTAGTGCAGGCCTATGGACAGCGGGCGTCATTGGTCATCGACCACTTGCATGCCGTGGCCACAAAACTTGATCGCAAGATCATGGTCCGCTTGGTCAAAGGCGCCTATTGGGACGCCGAGATCAAACGCGCCCAAGTCGAAGGCATGGCGGGCTTTCCAGTGTTCACGCAAAAGGCACACACAGATATCAGCTACATCAGCAACGCGCGCAAACTGCTTGGCATGACCGACCGGATCTATCCGCAATTTGCGACCCACAACGCGCACACTGTCGCCGCTATTCTAGACATTGCAAACCTGCAAAATTGCACCGTTGCGGATTACGAATTCCAGCGGCTGCACGGCATGGGCGAAGCCTTGCACAAGATCGTCCTGAAGGCCGAAGGCACCCGCTGTCGTATCTATGCCCCTGTTGGCGCACATGAAGACCTGCTCGCTTATCTCGTCCGTCGTCTTTTAGAGAACGGCGCGAACTCTAGTTTTGTGAACCAGATCGTCGACGAGGAGGTCAGCCCTGAAACAGTTGCCGAAGACCCGTTCGAGATGGCATCAAATGGCATTGTCTTGCCAGTTGGAACCGACATATTTCAACCTGAACGGACGAATTCTAAGGGCTTTGACTTGACCCACCAACCGACGTTGGATGCCATTGATCAAGCCCGTGCACCATTTGCCAATCAGCAATTTACCGCACAGCCGTTGACTTTTTCGCCGCATAAATATGTGAAGGCCACACGAAATCCAATCGCTAACCCTGCCAAGCTTGACGACCTTGTCGGCCACGTGCAGCCTGCCACGCCTGACATCATCGCCGCTGCGCTGACCGACGCGACCCCTTGGGATGCGCCTAGCAACGATCGGGCAGCGGTCCTAAACAAGGTCGCTGATGCTTACGAGGCGCATGCGTCGGAACTGTTCGCAATCCTTGCACGCGAGGCTGGAAAGGGTCTACCCGACGCAGTTTCCGAATTACGTGAAGCGGTGGATTTCCTGCGCTATTACGCTGCCCAAGCCAAATCAGACACCACCCCGCGCGGCGTTTGGACTTGCATCAGCCCGTGGAATTTCCCGCTCGCGATCTTCAGCGGTCAAATCGCGGCGGCATTGGCCGCAGGCAACGCGGTCATAGCAAAACCTGCAGAACAAACGCCAATCATCGCCGCACGCGCGGTGCAATTGATGCATGCGGCCGGTGTGCCAGTTTCCGTGCTGCAACTACTGCCCGGTGACGGCACTGTAGGCGCGGCATTGACATCAGATGAGCGGATCAACGGTGTGGCATTCACTGGCTCGACCGCGACCGCGCTAAAAATCCGCGAAGCGATGGCTGATAACTGCGCCCCAGGCACACCGCTTATCGCGGAAACTGGAGGCTTGAACGCGATGATCGTGGACAGCACCGCCCTGCCCGAACACGCGGTGCGCGATATTGTCAACGGGGCGTTCCGGTCCGCCGGTCAGCGCTGCTCTGCATTGCGATGCTTGTACGTCCAAGAGGACATCGCAGACAAACTGCTGCACATGCTTTATGGAGCCATGTCAGAGTTGACGGTCGGTGACCCTTGGCATTTGTCCACTGACCTTGGCCCCGTCATCGACGCGGCTGCGCGCAACACAATCGCCGATCACATCGCAGATGCGAAACTCGAAGGGCGGCTGTTGTTTGAAATTTCGGCCCCCACTGACGGCACATTTATCGCGCCAACAGTACTCAAGGTCAGCGGAATCTCTGAGATGATCCGTGAGGTTTTTGGACCTGTTCTGCACGTGGCCACCTTCAAATCCACGCAGCTTGATCAAGTCATCGCGGACATCAACGCAACTGGATACGGGCTTACGTTTGGACTGCACACACGCATTGATGACCGCGTGCAGTCTGTCGTCGACAGAATTCATGCGGGCAACATCTATGTCAATCGTGACCAAATTGGCGCGGTTGTTGGCAGTCAACCGTTTGGCGGCGAGGGCATGTCGGGCACTGGTCCAAAGGCGGGTGGTCCACATTATCTGCCGCGCTTTACTGCACCCACGCTGGCGACAACGACACAATGCTGGGACCAGATCGCCGACATCGCTGATTTGACAAAACGTCTATCCGCACCGCTTCCTGCCGCAAGCACACCAACGGATCTGCCCGGCCCAACAGGCGAATCTAATCGGCATAGCATGGCGCCGCGCGGACCAATTTTGTGCATGGGACCGGGGCATGAAACATCCCAAGCCCAGATCAAAGCCGTCAACGACTTAGGCGGCCTCGGCATTGCAGCTGACGGCACTGTACCGTCCGAAGTCTTGACCGACCTGCCCATATTGGGTGGCGTCATTTGGTGGGGCGACGCAGATACAGGCCGCATGATCGAACAAGCCCTGACCAAACGCCAAGGCCCGATCACTGCGTTAATCACAGCGAGGCCAGATGCCGCCTACGTATTGCATGAACGTCATGTGTGCATCGACACGACGGCAGCAGGCGGTAACGCCGCTTTGTTGGCGGAAGTTGGCAGCGCGTGAACAGTTGACAATCGGGGGCGGCGCGGCAAACGTCGCCCCTATGTTACCCGTTCGCGATCATAACCCGTCCCAATCCACGCCATATGTAACTTACACATTGATGGCGCTAAATGTTCTGATTTTTCTGATGGGCTATTTGATCCTGACAACGGATCAAATGTTGTCACAGTTCTATTACGACTATGCACTCATCCCCGCGCGGATATCGGCTGGCGAAAACTACATTGCGTTGATCACTTCGATGTTCTTGCACGCAGGATTAATGCACCTTGCAGGTAATATGCTGTTTTTATGGATTTTTGGCGACAATCTTGAAGACAAGATGGGACCGATCTGGTTCCTAATCTTCTATATCGCCAGTGGCGTTGGCGCTGGTCTCGTCCATGTTTTCATCGACCTGTACACGCCTATTCCGCTTGTCGGGGCCTCTGGTGCCATCGCTGGGGTTATGGGCGGCTATTTACTGCTGTTCCCCAAGGCAAAGGTCGATATTTTTATCTTTTTGATTGTGTTCATCCGCATCCTCCCGATCCCCGCGTGGGTCATGCTGGGGCTGTGGTTTGCCATTCAATTATTCAGCGGGATCAGCACTGATATCGCTGACGGAGGTGTCGCCTATTGGGCACATGCGGGTGGGTTTATCGTCGGGTTTGTGCTGACGATACCGCTGTGGCTACGGCTCGGCGCAGGTGGCTGGTGGGTGCAAACGGATTTCCATCCGCCGCACCCAGACGCCACGTATTCATCGCGTTTTCCGGTAATTAGGCGCTAGGCTTTTTGCGGATCACTTTGGCGAATGTATCAAAGATTGGCTCGTTGGCGATGATGACGTCGCCGTCTGTCAAGATATCGCCACTCGGGTTCAGTGGCTCGACGATGCAGCCTGCTTCACGCGCGATGATTAGGCCAGCAGCCATATCCCAGGAATGCAAATTGCGTTCCCAGAACCCTTCATAACGACCCGCGGCGACGTATGCCAGATCAAGCGACGCAGCCCCAAAACGGCGGACACCGGCACAAGCGGGCAGCAGACGCGCCAAATCTTGCAACGTGTCAGGCAAATCAGCACGGCCAGCAAACGGCAGACCCGTTGAAAAAATGCTTTCGATCAAGCGGTGACGCACAGATGCACGGATACGGCTTTCGTTCAGCCAAGCACCGCCACCTTTTTCAGCCCAAAACATTTCGTCTTTCACAGGGTCATAGATGACGCCCGCAACAATCTGGCCTTTATGTTCCAAAGCGATAGACACAGCCCAATGCGGCAATCCGTGCAAAAAGTTGGTCGTGCCATCAAGAGGGTCAACGATCCAACGACGGGTCGGGTCTTCGCCGTCAATCTCTTTGCCTTCTTCGCCAAGAAACCCATACGACGGGCGCGCATAAAGCAAATCTTCGCGGATGGTGGCTTCGGCCTGCTTGTCGGCACGGCTAACAAAATCACCGGGGCCCTTTGTCGACACCTGAAGGTTCTCAACTTCGGTGAAATCCTTAAGCAACGCACGCCCTGCTTTGCGGGCGGTTTTCATCATCACGTTTAGATTTGCGCTACCAGCCATGCGAGGGCCTCCGGAAGGTTCATGTGTAAAACGCCGCTATAGGCCTATGTGCGCGGGCAAACAAGGGGCATCAGGCACGTTGCATGCGGACGGCTTCTTGTCGTGCGAGCCGGATCAGATGTGCAACAAACGGGCGCTGGGTATCTTCGGTGCGCGTGGCCGCAAATAGGCGGCGGGTCAGACCGCCCTTAGTCAACGGGCGGGTCACGTAATCAGCGTTATATTTGATCTGGTTTACCACCCAATCGGGCAACACCGCGACACCACGGTTCGATGCAACCAATAGCAAAATAACAGCTGTCAGTTCCACTTCGCGAACGGCTGCCGGCTCAACCTTTGCGGGTACTAAAAGCTGGGAAAACACGTCCAGCCGAGCTCGGTCCACCGGATATGTGATCAGCGTTTGATCGCGAAAATCTTCGGCCTCGATCACGGTCTTTTTTGCCAGCGGATGCGTAGCCGCGGCCACAAAGACTGGTTCATAGTCGAATAATGGAGTGAAATTAGTCTCGGTCAAATCCTCTGGGTCCGACGACACGACCAAATCAACTTCCTCGCGGCGCAATGCAGGCAGCGCGTCAAACGCCAATCCGGGGCGGATATCCACATCGACCTCGGGCCACGCCTTGCGAAATTGTTCCAATACCGGAAATAGCCATTCAAAACATGCATGACATTCGATCGCGATATGCATGCGGCCCGCCTTACCCGACAAAAGGCCCGCGAAATCAGCCTCTAGTGCGGCCATTTGAGGGAGGATTTTCTCAGCCGCCGCCAACATCTTAATCCCCGCAGCCGACAGGCGCAGCGGTTTGGTGCGGCGTGCAAACAACGCGACACCAGCCTGATCCTCGATGCCTTTGATCTGATGGCTTAGCGCAGATTGGGTCATGTTCAACAGGTTCGCGGCGCGAGCCAATCCGCCAGTGTCATGAATGGCCTTAATCGTGCGTAGGTGCCGGAATTCGATCCGCATTATGAATGACCCGCATAATAAAACTGAATTTAATGAATTTGTTTCACAAGAGGCGCCGTGAAACAAGAGGGCAACTCACAAAGGACCGCCACCATGACCCGCCCTGCCCTGTCATTCGAATTTTTCCCACCCAAAGATCTGCCTGGCTCATTCCAGTTGTGGGACGCGGTGCAAACCCTTGCACCATTGGACCCAAAGTTCATATCCGTGACCTACGGCGCTGGTGGGGCAACCCGAAAATTAACCCATGAAGCCGTGCAAACGTTACATCAGCAAACTGGGTTGCGCGTGGCAGGGCATTTGACCTGTGTAGATGCCAGCCGCGATGAAACCCTACAAATTGCCGATAATTACGCAAAGGCAGGTTTGCGCGACATCGTGGCCCTGCGTGGCGATGCCCCCAAAGGACAGGCAAAATTCACGGCACACGCTGATGGATTTCAAGATTCCATCGAATTAATAACGGGTCTTGCAGACACAGGACTGTTTAACATCCACGTCGGAGCATATCCTGAAACCCACCCAGAAGCCGAAAACACGGCCGCTGACATCGCATTCCTGAAACGTAAGTTCGACGCGGGGGCAACAGGGGCCATCACGCAGTTCTTTTTCGAGGCGGATACGTTTTTCCGGTTCCGCGATTCATGCGCGGACGCAGGTATCATTGCACCAATTGTGCCGGGCATCCTACCCATTGAAAACTGGACAGGGGTGCAAAAATTTGCGGCGAACTGTGGGACAGTCATTCCACAGGTCATCCGCGATGCGTTCACCAATGCGACCCGCGACGGGACCGAAACATTGCTCGCCACTGCGGTCGCGGCCGAGCTTTGTGATGATTTGATCTGTGGCGGGGTGGATCATTTGCATTTCTATACGCTCAATCGGGCCGAACTGACCCGAGATGTTTGCAATGCACTGGGGTTTGTGCCCAAACGGTCCTTGCAAAACGTAGCCTAAGACCGCAACAATCGGGTCATGTTTACAGCCAAGTTCCCCGCCGACCTGCCCGACCGTGACACAGTATTGTCGATGTCCGGCTTAGACTTCATGCAAGCGATGTTGCGCGGCGAACTCGCGCGCCCGCCCATTTCAGGGTTGCTCAATTACCAAATCGATCAAGTCGAAATGGGCCAGGTTGTGTTTCGAGGCACGCCGGAGTTTGAACACACTAACCCTCTGGGTGGCGTTCACGGCGGTTGGTATGGCGCCGTGCTTGATAGCTGTATGGCTTGCGCCGTCATGACAACCGTGCCAAAAGGGTCAGTCTATACCACTTTGGAATATAAGGTGAATTTAACCGGTGGCATTCCGCTCGGCATGGAGATCCTTGCCACCGGAATTGTCGATCATGCTGGTCGGACTACCTGTGTATCCCACGGCGAAATTCGTGGCGCCGACGATGGTAAGCTTTATGCGACGGGCACAACGACCTGTTTGATCATGAAAGGCTAGTCTGGCATCGCAGTCGGATGAACGCTTTCTGATGGATCCGTCAGCATAATGCGACGACGGCGAGATAGGAAAAGCTTGCTCCATCCGCGCCATCCGCCAATCGAAGGGGCATCCGGGTTTTGCGGAAATCTGTCTATCCAGCCGTCCGGCAGTTCAAGATTGCAGGCTTCCAATTTTGTCAGCATCCAAACAAGCGGAATATTTGCCAACGGCCTTGCGGCTGGGAACTCCACAACTTGGCCACCCACATCGCCATGCGTACCCCGAAACCAGACCTGCTCAATATGACCCTCCCAATCGGGCGGCGCTTCCCACATGACAGGCGCATAGGCCTCGCGGGTTTCATGCAATGCCAGCGCGTGAAACCCGTTACGCACATGATCGCCAAGCCGGTGATTGTGATAGGCATGCTGCGCCTGCGCCCAGCGCCAAACAATCGGCATCCTCAGGCCCAGCGCCTTAACCGTGTCCCAGACAGCCACCGCTTCAATCTGTACGTCATCATGAGAAAAGCGTTTGCTAAACTGCCTCATCGCATCTGAGTGCGCGCCGGCTTTATAGTGTCGGTAAGCTTGGCGAACATTGCGCTCGGTGGCATGTTCAGCTTTCAACAGACCAACATGGTCGATCACCCCCGCAAGCGATCGCACTGCATATGCGCCACGCGAATATCCGATTAAGATGATCCGGTCACCAAAGTTATAACGAGACGCAAGCACACCGTATGCCCGTTCAATTTGGCGATTGATTCCCTTGCCCGTCATAACACCCCACGTACCAGACCAATCTCGCCATTGTATGCCTGCCTCGTAATAAACATTAAGGTTGGTCTGTTGGCCCGCTTCTTGCAAAAGCCTAAATGCTAAGCCCGCATTGGTCTCGTGACCTGTTTCCAGTGATGACATTGTTCCATCAAGAATGATTACATGTGTCGCTACACCTCGCTTGCGCGCGACGGTGTCTTCAGTGCGCGCACGGCGACCAAAAAGTCCAAATATCCAATCACGCAGCTGCACGAGCATCCTTTAGCATTTGCCAAACGCGATGTGGTGTGAACGGCATATGCGCGTTTCGCACGCCCGCGTCCCAGAGCGCATCGGTCATTGCATTAGTGATCGCCGCAAGCGCGCCCACCGTTCCGGCCTCGCCACAGCCTTTCATGCCCATCGGGTTATATAACGACGCGGTGCCGCGGGTCGAAAAGTCGATCATCGGCATATCATCCGCCCGTGGCATCGCATAATCCATGAAGGTCGCGGTCAACAACTGGCCGTCTTCGTCATATACCACGCGCTCGGTTAATGCTTGCCCCAGCCCTTGCACAACGCCGCCGTGGACTTGCCCCTCGACCAGCATCGGATTGATCAAATTGCCGAAATCATCGACCACCGTATATTTCACAATTTCAACAACGCCTGTGTCTGGGTCCACAGCGACCTCTGCAATATGGGCCCCGTTGGGAAAGCTGCGGCTGTCCAGTTTGATCGTGGCGGATTGATCCAAAAGATCTAACTGTTCGGCCTGCCGGATCATGTCAGCAACCTCGACCATTGTCGGTGTTAGGTTTGATCCCGCGACGCGAAATTGTTCATGGTCGAATTGCACATCCTTAACCGAAACACCTTCAGCTTTGGCCAAAAATGCGGAAAAACTTGTCACAATCGCATCTACGGTCGACAGCGTTGCAGTGTTCTGGACCGTCACGGATCGCGACCCACCTGTCCCACCACCGACAGGAATCAGATCACTGTCGCCTTGCACCACGCGGATATGATCCACCGGAATGCCCGTCTGATCTGATAGAAATTGCGCATAGACAGTTTCATGCCCCTGTCCGTTTGATTGCGTCCCGACATAGATCGCCGCATGGTCATTTTCAAACACAATCCGTGACGTCTCTTTTGGGTCGCCAAGAATACTTTCGATATAAAACGACAGTCCAATGCCACGTAGTTTCCCGTCCGGCTGTGCGCGGCGGGCATCAAAACCAGCAACATCTGCGCCTGCCATTGCCACATCCAACAGCGCAGAAAATTCGCCAACGTCATAGGCGACGCCAGCCACAGTCGTATACGGGAACTGGCTTGGCGTAATAAAGTTTTTGCGACGCAGTACAAATCCGTCGACGCCCAAGTCGCGGGCTGCTTGATCCATCGCGCGTTCCAACACAAACATCGCCTCGGGGCGGCCAGCCCCACGGTACGCATCGACTGGCGTTGTATTCGTGTAGACGCCCTGAACCTGCATCGCCGCAACTGGCATGTCGTAAACGCCGGTTAGAACCTTGGAAAACAATTCGGTCTGAATACCTTGGGCAAACTGCGAATTATAGGCACCCATATTCGCCACCGTATCCACGTGATACGCAACAATCCGGTGATCCACGTCAAACGCCAGCGTTGCCGTGGTAAGCAGGTCGCGCCCCGCATTGTCGGTCAACATGGCTTCTGTTCGATCGGACATCCAACGCACAGGGCGGTCCAGCACGCGCGCAGCATGGGCCACGCAAAAGGTTTCAGGATAACGCATCGCCTTCATACCAAAGCCGCCGCCGACATCGGGGTTGGTCACGCGGACCTCATCACTGGTCAGCCCAAAGTGGTGCATCAGGTCCTCTTTGGGAGCCCAAACGCCTTGCCCATTCACAGCAACATGCAGGCGCCCATTTGTAAGTTCGGCAAAACAGCCGCGTGGCTCCATCGCGTTGCAGATGATCCGGTTGTCAGGCACATCAACACGGATAACGTGTGCCGCCGTATCAATTGCGGTCTGCACAGCATCCAGATCACCCAAAGCCCAATCAAACGCATGGTTCTTTGGGGCCTCTGGATGGATCGCCTCTCCACCAATTGCAAGATCAACATAAACTGGCAGATCATCGATATCGAGGTCGATCATCTCTGCTGCATCACGCGCGTGGTCCATTGTATCAGCGACAATCATCACAACGGCTTCGCCGACGTGACGCACATGGGTCTGGGCCAACATCGGGCGAAAAGGGGCCGCACCGCGCGTCCCATCTCGATTTTTCACTGTAGAGCCAGCAAGGCCCATTTTAACGCCAGCACGTTCCAAATCAACCGCACCGACAACCAATGCCACCCCCAGCATCGCGCGCGCATCTTCCAAGTCCAGCGTTGCAATTAAACCATGCGCCACATTCGAGCGCAGAAAAAACGCGACCAGCGCCCCATCTGGCACGATATCATCCACATATTGCCCAGCGCCCGTCAAAAACCGCTGATCCTCAAACCGTTTTACAGGTTGGCTTTTTCCGAACTTTTCCAAACGTTTCCTCCAGCTTAAGTGGTAATTGGACCCTAACCGGACAGGCTGCACTGTCCAGAGGGGGTTTGCCATTTGCTAACATGGGTCTACTAATCAGGTTATCAATCAGTGAACTCGAAAAGGCTGCCAAAATGGACCGCGTCAAATTCACCGCCATGAAAGATGGCGACAAAGCCGATTATGATTTCTTGACCGAACACGAGGTAGCATACACTAAGGGCACCGCTGACCGCCTTCTCGAAGCACTTGTCGATCTCGACAAGGGGCTGTCGGGCTATCAAATTACGCGGCTTGGCCATTCGTTGCAAACAGCAACACGCGCCGAACGCGACGGAGCCGACAACGACTGGATCGTCGCTGCCCTTTTGCACGACATCGGCGACATATATGCCCCCTATAACCACGACGAATACGCCGCTGCAGTGCTGCGCCCGTTTGTACGCGAACAAGTGGCATGGGTCGTGGAAAAGCATGGGGATTTCCAAATGATCTATTACGGCGAACACGTCGGCGCAGACCCCGAAAAGCGCCAAGCCTACGCCGCCCACGCCTATTTCGACGACTGTGCTATGTTTTGCGAACGCTGGGACCAATCGTCGTTTGACCCAAGCTATGACACCTTGCCGTTGTCCCACTTCGCTGACCGCGTCCGCGAAGTTTTCGCGCGCGAACCCTATGACCCAGACGTCATTCAGACTGGGACAAGGAAACCTTTGACATCAGGCTAGGTCCCACTAATCGGCTAAATCGGTGCAAAGACGGGTCAATTGACCCTCCGCGGCCGTTCGCCTGCATCTTAGGTGCATTGAACCCTTTTAGCCTCTGATCAGTTTCGGTATGACCAATTCAACCAGATAAGGACCGCAAGACTATGGCGATGGAAAAAACGTTTCATTCAGGCACCGCAGAACCCCGCATTTACGACATGTGGGAAAATGCTGGTGCATTTAAGGCTGGGGCCAACGCCCGCGATGGCGCGTCCACGTATTGCATTATGCTGCCACCGCCAAACGTCACGGGTCACCTGCATGTCGGTCACGCTTTTAACCATACGTTGATGGACATTCTGATCCGTTGGAAACGCATGCAAGGGTTCGACACTCTTTGGCAGCCAGGCCTTGATCACGCGGGTATCGCCACCCAGCTAATGGTTGAAAAGGAACTGGCAGCCACCGGACAACCCAAGCGCGTTGACCTAGGTCGCGAGAAATTCCTTGAAAAGGTGTGGGATTGGAAAGCTGCCAAAGGTGGCATGATCGAACAACAAGCCCGCCGTTTGGGCGACAGCATGGACTGGTCACGATCAGCGTTCACCATGTCCGGTGCGGCCTCGGCCCCTGCCACGGAAAAAGACGGCAACTTCCACGACGCCGTGCTGCAAGTGTTCGTCAAGCTGTACAACGACGGCAAAATTTACCGTGGGAAGCGCCTCGTGAACTGGGACCCGCATTTTGAAACCGCGATTTCCGACCTTGAGGTCGAGAATATCGAAGTTGACGGCCACATGTGGCACTTCAAATATCCGCTCGCGGGTGGGGCGACCTATGAGTACGTGGAAAGGGACGAAGACGGCAACGTCACTTTGACCGAGACACGCGACTACATCGCCATCGCCACAACACGCCCAGAAACCATGCTGGGTGATGGCGCTGTGGCCGTGCACAAAGACGACGAACGCTATGCGTCTATCGTGGGCACTCTGTGCGAAATTCCTGTCGGGCCAAAGGCGCAGCGCCGCCTGATCCCGATCATCACCGACAGCTATCCTGATATGACCTTCGGGTCTGGTGCCGTGAAAATCACAGGCGCGCATGACTTTAACGACTATGAAGTCGCCAAGCGGGCGAACCTGCCGATGTACGCGCTGATGGACACCAAAGGTGCGATGCGCGCCGATGGCAAACCATACGTGGAAGAAGCCGCCGTCGCCCAAGCCATTGCCAACGGCGACGCGACATTTAACGAGGCAATGATCGCCGCAATGAACATGGTCCCCGAAGAATACCGCGGACTGGACCGTTTTGACGCCCGCAAGCTGGTGGTGGACACCATCACCGCCGAAGGCCTTGCCGTGATGCACGACGTCACGCGCACGGAAAAAAACGAGGACGGCGAAAAGATCGAAGTGACTGAGACCGTGCCAATGGTTGAAGCCAAGAAAATCATGCAACCGTTTGGTGATCGGTCCAAGGTTGTTATCGAGCCTGCCCTGACCGACCAATGGTTCGTGGACACCGCCCAGATCGTGCAGCCCGCGCTGGACGCCGTCCGCGAAGGTCGCACCAAGATTATGCCCGAAAGCGGCGAAAAAGTGTACTTTCACTGGCTCGATAACATCGAGCCATGGTGCATCTCGCGGCAGTTGTGGTGGGGCCATCAGATCCCAGTTTGGTATGGGCCTGAACGTGACGTCCACGGAAAACTTTCAATTCCAAAAGGAAATGGAACTAACCAACGCTTCTGCGTAAGTCAGGAAGAGGAAGCATGTCTCGCGGCGAAAGAATTTTACGGCGAAGACGTAATTTTGGTGAACGACAAGGTTGAAGCCTACGCGATGGCGCTTGACCGCTTGGAAGGTAAGCGCACACCAATCCCAATTTGGCAGGATGAGGACGTCCTCGACACATGGTTCTCATCTGGCCTTTGGCCATTCGGAACCCTCGGCTGGCCCGAAGACAACGACGCGATGAAATACTTCCCCGGTGATGTGCTGATCACGGGACAAGACATCCTGTTCTTTTGGGTAGCCCGCATGATGATGATGGGCCAAGCCGTGTTGGAACAAGACCCGTTCCACACCGTGTACCTGCACCAATTGGTCCGCGACGCGAAGGGCGAGAAAATGTCCAAGACCAAGGGCAACGTGATCGACCCGCTGGATATGATCGACGAATTTGGCGCGGATGCCTTGCGGTTCTCAAACGCGCAAATGGCAGCCCTTGGCGGCGTGCTGAAAATCAGCGAGGACCGAATCAAAGGCTACCGCAATTTTGGCACCAAACTTTGGAACGCGTTCAGCTTTGCAGAACATTATGAGATTCCGAATACAGGCGACACCGCGCGGCCACAAGTCACGCAGACGCTAAACAAATGGATCATCGGCGAGGTCGGCAAGACACGTGAAGCCGTGGATGCGGCCCTTGATACCTACCGCTTCAACGATGCGGCCAACACGCTTTATGCGTTCACATGGGGAAAGGTTTGCGACTGGTATCTGGAATTTTCCAAGCCGATCCTGCAAGGCACCGACGAGGCCGCCAAACTGGAAACTCAAGCCACACTGCGCTGGGTTCTCGACCAAGCCCTGATCATGCTGCACCCGATCATGCCATTCATCACCGAGGAACTTTGGGGCTTTGCCGACACGCGCGCAAAAATGCTGGTCCACGCTGATTGGCCCACTTACGGGGCCGATCTGGTCGATGCGGACGCCGACTCGGAAATGAACTGGGTGATCAACCTGATCGACACAGTCCGGTCCAACCGCGCCCAAGTCCACGTGCCAGCAGGCGCAAAAGTCCCACTGGTATTCACCGATCTGGATGCCAAAGGTCAAGCCGCATGGGACAACAACCATGTGCTAATCCAACGGCTTGCGCGCGTTGAAAGCCTGTCAAAAATTGACGCACTTCCAAAGGGTTGCGTGACAATCCCAATGCAAGGTGGGACCTTTGGCCTACCGCTTGAAGGGCTGATCGACGTCGACGCAGAAATAGCACGACTTGAAAAAGCGATGCAGAAACTGGGTAAAGAACTCGGTGGCCTGCGCGGTCGTCTGAAAAACCCCAAATTCGCAGCCTCCGCCCCCGCAGAGGTCTTGGCTGAGACGCAAGAAAACCTGCGTCTGCGCGAAGAAGAAGAAAATCAGATCAAAGCAGCCATCGCCCGCCTTGCGGAACTTGGCTAAAACAAAAAAGGGCGGCCTGCTCACACGAGGCCGCCCGCCCATATTTTAATCCGGTTAGCTTAGTATACGATGCGTTCAACCGCGCGCATCATGCCCAGCGCTTTATCATACACCAGCGTCAAAATGCGCCGTCCACCGGGGCGGGCCACTGTTGGGGCCACACGCACAACGGCGGCTGCACCTGTTGCTGCTAAAAATCCTCGCCTGCTCAATTCCATATCACCCTCACGTGCTTTGCGAATGATTCTCAAATAGGTACGATTTGCCCTATTGCAAGTCCACACAACAGCAGATTATCTGCCCGTATGACTGATGATTTGCGCCTCACCCGCCTCGCCGCGACCTTGCCCAGCACTGTTCCTTTCGTTGGACCTGAGGCGATTGAACGCTTAAGTGGCACCCTATTCGACGCGCGCCTTGGGGCCAACGAGTCTGGTTTTGGGCCGTCTCCATTGGCTATCAAAGCGATGCAAGACACGGCACCCGATGTTTGGATGTACGCCGACCCAGAAAGCTACGATCTGCGAAATGCCCTTGCATCGCATCACGATATCGATCCGGCCAGCATCATGGTCGGCGAAGGTATCGACGGACTTCTTGGACTGCTCGTGCGTTTGATGGTTGGTGAAGGCGACAACGTTGTTACGTCCGCGGGTGCCTATCCGACGTTTGACTATCATGTCAGGGGTTTTGGCGGCACATTGCACACGGTGCCATACGCAGGTGACAGCGAGGACCCTGCTCGCCTTATTGCCAAGGCAAAGGAAACTGACGCAAAGCTAATTTACATCGCCAATCCCGACAACCCGATGGGCACCTTCCACAAAGCGCAAGAGATTGAGCGAATGATTGAGGCAGTCCCTGACGGTTGCCTGCTAATCCTCGATGAGGCCTATATTGAGCTTGCGCCCGAAGATGCCGCGCCCGCCATCGCACCCAATAATCCACGTGTCATCCGCATGCGCACATTTTCCAAGGCCTATGGCATGGCCGGTGCACGGGTCGGTTATGCCGTTGGTCACCCTGATCTGGTCAACGCATTCAATAAAGTCCGCAACCATTTTGGTATGAACCGGATGAGCCAAGCAGGCGCATTGGCGGCATTGGCAGACGAAGCCTATCTTGGCGAGGTTATTGCGCGCGTGCAAAAATCGCGCGACAGAATCGCCGCCATCGCATTAGAAAACCGGCTCTGCCCGATCCCATCCGCCGCCAACTTTGTGGCGATTGATTGTGGCCAAGACGGCGACTTCGCCAAACGAGTTGTGACGGAACTTGGCAAACGCAGCGTTTTTGTCCGCATGCCATTTGTCGCACCGCAAAACCGCTGCATCCGCGTCAGCTGTGGCCCGGCTGCGGCGCTTACCTTATTTGCCGTTGCTTTGCCAAAGGCGCTCAAATCCGCCCGAACCTAGCCCGCTGCGATCACGCGCGCCGCGGCATCCAAGGCACCAGCCCCATGCTGAATATCCAATGCAATCAAACCAGCCTGAATCGTGCCCAAAACGCCCATAATCATATGCGCGTTCACATGGCCCATATGACCAATCCGAAAATACGCATCCGCTGGCGACCGTCCAAGACCAATTCCAAGCGTCAGCCCCGCCTCATGTTCACACCAACGCCGCAGCGCATCGCCGTTGGGCGATCCAGCAACCACAGACGTCACCGCGTGTGACCGATTGGCAGGGTCTGCAATGTTCAAGGCAAGTGGGCCATCTGTTGCCCAACAGTCAAGCGCAGCCCAGACGGTGCGCGCAAGCGTTTTATGGCGGGCGAACACTGCATCAAGCCCCTCGGCCTTAATCATATCCAACGCGGTACGGAGTCCATACAGATGATGGGTTGGAGCCGTCCCGTTAAAATATTGGAAGTATTGATCAGGGTCCGTGCGCGCGCGCCAATCCCAATAGCGACTGACGCGCGCAGGGCGGACAGCATCAGCCTTAGCATTATACCAGACAAAGCTGATGCCTGCCGGCGTCATCAACCCCTTTTGGCAAGCCGACACCATTACATCCACGCCCCACGCGTCCATCTCAAACTGATCACAGCCGAGTGACGCGATGCAATCGGCCATCAACAATGCATCATGACCTGCGGTATCCAGAACACAGCGCAAACCCGCGATGTCATTCTTAACACTGGTCGATGTATCAACGTGCACGGTCAATATCGCTTTGATCTTTCTGCCCGTGTCAGCGCGCAAAGCACCTTCGACCTGTTCGAGATCAATCGGGGCGGCATCGCCGCAATCGATGGTTTGCACCTTGATCCCCATGTCAGCGGCCATCTCACCCCAGCCAATGCAGAATCGACCAGTTGCAAGAACTAACACAGTGTCACCAGCAGTGAGGGTATTGGCCAATGCGGCCTCCCATGCGGCGTGCCCGTTGCCGATATAAATCGCGACATTCTGATCAGTCATCGCCACAGCTTTAAGATCGGGGATCAGACTATCCGTTAGGTCATGCAATTCGCCCTCGTAAATATTGGGCGACGCGCGGTGCATAGCCCGCAACACCGCATCAGGGATCACCGATGGCCCTGGAATGGCAAGATATGAACGACCGTTAGCAAGTGACATAAACAAGGCTTTCAAATTTGAGCTGTTAAATCGGACATTAGCGGGACGCAGAGCCGCGTCAACCTCGCCTCGCCTTGCGCCCCATACCTATTTGCCGATAGACAAAAGGCATCATGATGAGCAACAGCACAGCACAGCCCAAACCCCAGAACGCACGCCAACTTTTCGGCTGGCTTTGGCGAGATTATTTACGGCCACATCGCGGAATTTTGGCGGCAGCTTTTCTGTTTATGGCGATTGAAGGATCCATGCTGGGTTTTCTGTCGTGGATGATTCAGCCGATGTTCGACAACGTGTTTGTGCAAGGCGAAACCGACATGCTTTGGTGGGTTGGGCTTGGGATCATGGGGATTTTTTGTGTGCGTGCGGTAAGTGCGGCAGGCCAGAAAATCCTGATGACGAAAGTTAGCCAGCGCGCAGCAGGAGGCATGCGCAGCCACCTGTTACGGCATCTAATGACTTTGGACGGCGGCTATCACCAGATCAATCCTCCTGGTCAACTGATTGAACGTGTGCAAGGCGATGTCACCGTTGTAAACCAAATTTGGGCAGGGATCATGGTGGGCATCGGGCGTGACCTGATTGCGGTCACCGTTTTGTTCTCAGTTGCGCTGTCAATTGACTGGAAATGGACTGCACTCGCGCTGATCGGCATTCCGTTTCTGGTTTTACCATCGCTGTTGGCACAGACTTATGTGCGCAAACGAGCTGGAAATGCACGCGATTTGGCTGGGCGCATGGCGACGCGGCTCGACGAAGTATTTCACGGAATTAACGCCATCAAATTGAACGCGTTAGAGGCCTATCAATCCAGCCGCTATGACACCCTGTCAGATGCGCGCGTGAGCGCAGAAGTCCGCGCGGCTACAGGTCAGGCTGCCGTGCCAGCATTGATCGATATTATGACAGGCGTTGGCTTCTTTGGCGTGCTCATCTTCGGTGGCGCCGAAATCGTCGCAGGCGAAAAAACCGTTGGGCAGTTCATGTCGTTCTTTACGGCAATGTCACTGGCGTTTGAACCGCTGCGGCGGTTGGGCTCAATGTCGGGGCAATGGCAAATGGCAGCCGCGAGCATTGAACGGCTGCAACTGGTCCTCAACGAACGCCCCACGCTTATCTCACCTGCCAACCCCGTGTCGCCCACTACAGCAGCCCCAATTGTCAGCCTGCTCAATGTCACCTTAACATACGGGGACCTACCAGTTCTACGCGGCGCAAACTTCACAGCTGCAGCAGGAAAAACGACGGCGCTTGTCGGTGCATCCGGAGCAGGGAAATCCACGGTCTTTAATGTGCTGACGCGGCTTGTGGATCCGATCGGCGGATCGGTCACAATTGATGGGATCAAGACCAGCGATCTTAGCCTCGCTGATTTGCGCGGGCTCATCTCAGTCGTGTCCCAAGATGCCGCGCTGTTCGACGAAACCCTGCGCGAGAACATCCTGTTGGGACAAACAGATGTGTCTGACGCACAGCTAAAATCAGCGCTCGACGCGGCCCACGTCAGTGACTTTCTAGACCAATTGCCCAACGGGCTTGATAGCCCTGCTGGGCCGCGTGGTTCAAACTTATCTGGCGGACAACGACAAAGGGTTGCGATCGCCCGTGCGCTTTTGCGCGACACCCCGATCCTGCTACTTGATGAAGCGACCAGCGCCCTCGATACCAAGTCAGAATCAATCGTGCAAAAAGCCCTCGAAAAACTTTCAGCTGGCCGGACGACCCTCGTGATTGCGCATAGGCTGTCGACAATTCGGAACGCCGACAAAATTGTTGTGTTGGACCAAGGGCGTGTCGTTGACGAGGGCACGCACGCGATGCTTCTTGCAGGCGGTGGCATTTACGCCGATTTGCACGCTCTGCAATTTAGCCAAGAAAAGGCACAGACATCATGAACATGCGCACCGTACTGGCGATCACCGGCACCGATCGTGTGGATTTTTTGCAGGGTCTAATCACAAACGACGTGACCCGCGCTGAAGGTGGAATTGTCTATGCCGCGCTGTTGACACCGCAAGGAAAATTCATCGCCGACTTCTTCGTGATCGGCAAGCCGGACACTCTATTGATTGACGTCGACAGCAGTGTGGGCGCGACGCTATTCCAGAGACTATCGATGTACCGCCTGCGTGCAGACGTCCAAATCATCGAAGCGGCTTTGATTGTATCACGTGGGACGGGCCCACGCCCTGATGGCGCGCTCGATGATCCGCGCCACTCGGCATTAGGTTGGCGACATTACGGCGACCAAGACATCAGTGACCAAACCGTGGACTGGCCAGCCATTGAGGTCGCAAACCTTATCCCATCAACTGGCGTTGATCTAATCCCCGATACCTACATTCTCGAGGCCAACTTTGAAGCAATCAACGGTGTAGACTTCAAAAAGGGCTGTTTTGTCGGCCAAGAAATCGTCGCACGGATGAAGCACAAGGCGACCCTGAAAAAAGGGCTGCGGCGCGTAAGTTTTGACGGAGACGCAGCCACCGGTGACACGATAATGTCAGGTGATAAACTCGCCGGTACCTTACACAGCGTGCACGGCAATCAAGGCATCGCCTACCTTCGATTTGACCGTACGAGCGCAATGACAACGCAAAAGGCCAGCCTGCATCTTACAGACTGACCTAGCTATTTTTCCGAACATAAATATGTCCACCAGAGGCGCCAGTTTTCTAAAGAAACTGGTTACGCACGCTCAACATATTCGAAGACCTCAGTGTTCACTACAATGTCTTCGTCTTGGCCAACAAACGGTGGGATCATGACGCGGACGCCGTTGTCCAATGTTGCAGGTTTAAAGCTATTCGCGGCGGTCTGACCTTTAACCACAGGCTCGGTCTCGGCGACCTTGCAGATAACTTTTAGCGGCACGGACACGTTCAACGCGTCATCGCCGTGATATTCGATCTTTACGATCATACCGTCTTGCAGAAATGGGCGACGATCGCCAAGAATATCTGCGGGCAGCGCAATCTGTTCATAGGTTTCCGTATCCATGAACGTCAGCATATCGTCGACTTCAAAAAGGAATTGTTGGTCCTTTTGGTCCAGCCGAACGCGTTCAACTTTATCAGCAGATCGGAAGCGTTGGTTCAGCTTGCGCCCATCGCGCAGATTCTTCATTTCGACCTGTGCGAATGCGCCACCCTTACCAGGTTTTACGTGATCCACTTTTACAGCGCCCCAAAGGCCACCCTCGTGTTCCAGCACATTGCCGGGACGAATTTCATTTCCGTTGATTTTTGGCATGGCTCACTTCGTGTCATTAATAAGGCAAAAGGTTGATAGTACGTTGTTGAAACCTATATCTTGGTGGAGGAAAGCTGGCAAGGTAACTAAATGTGCCTTTTGGACTTCGGAAGCCATGCGCACAGTGCATAGCTGCCATTCCAAAAGAGACCCCCCGAATCGGATGGGATGTTGCATATTGCAGGTCACGCCAGAATGACAAGAGCAATAAAAGGACGCAATATGAGAGATTTCGTTGACGGCACAGCCTTTAACAACGAACAGGGCAACCGCGCTCGCAAATTGTTCGCCGCTGTTGTGCTCGCTGCATTGGACGACGCAATTGCAGATGACAAAAAATATGGTAATGGCCCTGAGCAGATTGCACGCTGGGCACGTTCACGCGATGGCCGCGAAGTTTTGTCTTGTGCAGGTATCGACCCAAACGAACGCGTCGTAAGCGGCTTGATGGATTTCGTGGGCAAGGGGGTCCGCACTTCCGTGGCGCTGTCACGTGAAGAAAGCGAACGCCGCAATGCCGCCGAGCAAGAAGCCCGCGCCGCTTAAACGTCAAAATATTAACTGCGCTCTGCTAAGCGCAGCATTTATAAAACGCGGCCCTTGTGTTTGGGCCGCGTTTTTTATGCGTTAAACATAATGCCAAAGATGACGATTGGCGCAATTTCGAGCAACGCCAAAACAGCAATGATGCCGCGCATCCCACGTCCACAAAATTTACGCCATGCGTAAACACTTGCTACCAGAGCAAGGCCGACTTCGACTGGCCCAACGATATGACCATAGTATTTGGGGTCCCAATAACTGACAGGGCTGATGAATTTCCAATTGGTCAGCGGCCAGAAGTGCGCCCGCGCATCATCATTATGAAGCGGAAAATCCAATGTCAGATGCACCAAAGCCGCGCTGCAAAGCGCAATTAGAACCGCACTACGCGCCATCAACCCAACCACAAGTAAAAGCCCCCAAAGAACAAATGAGTTGTCTATCCGAAAGATTGATTGCCAGCTTTCTGAATAATACATCTGCCCAAAATCGAAGGTGGCAGAGGTGCCTTTGATCAGCAGTTCCCAGTCCGATAGCAGGTAAAGCGATAGATCAGGTATGACAGCACCTGCGATTGCCGCCGTCGTGACTGCACGTCTGTCCGGATTTCCAAACGCTGCAATGCCAAAAATGATGTGAGCTGGTGTATTCATGATCTTCCATTGTCGGCGCGGCACCCGTAAACATCTAGCGCGGGGGGACGCGATGACCAAGGCGATCATGATCCAAGGGGCCGGCTCGAATGTCGGCAAATCCATGCTTGTTGCTGGGATCGCACGGGCTTGCGTCCGGCGCGGTATGTCCGTGGCCCCATTCAAGCCACAGAACATGTCCAACAACGCGGCCGTCACAGCCGATGGTGGTGAAATTGGCCGCGCACAAGCCCTTCAAGCCCTCGCCTGCGGGCTCGATCCAATCGTGGATATGAACCCTGTCCTGCTGAAACCCGAATCAGATGTTGGCGCTCAGGTGATCGTACACGGCAAACGCTTTGCCACGATGAAGGCCCGTGACTACGGCAAGCAAAAGGAAAAGTTGCTGCCTGCGGTGCTGGAAAGCTTCAACCGCCTTGCCGCCAGCTACGATCTGATCATCATTGAAGGCGCAGGAAGCCCCGCCGAGGTGAACCTGCGCGCTGGTGACATTGCGAACATGGGTTTTGCGTCGGCAGCGAACGTGCCCGTTGTCCTTATCGGTGACATCGACCGTGGCGGCGTGATTGCGCAACTCGTGGGCACCCATGCCGTGTTGCCGAGCGATGATTGCGCCCTCATTCGCGGCTTTGGCATCAACAAGTTTCGCGGTGACCCAACCTTATTTGCAGATGGTATGACTATAATCCAGAATGCAACCAACTGGACCCCGCTTGGGATCATTCCGTGGTTCGCAGACGCGTGGAAACTGCCCGCCGAGGATGTGATGGACGTGGCCAGCCGCAAGGGTGGCCCCATCAAGATCGCGGTGCCACGCCTGAACCGGATCGCAAACTTTGACGATCTTGACCCCCTTTCTGCCACACCCGAGGTCAGCGTTGAGATCATTGAAGCGGGCCGCCCCTTGCCCGGTGATGCAGACTTGGTCCTGATCCCCGGATCAAAGTCCACCATTGCCGATCTTGCGCATTTCCGCGCACAAGGCTGGGATATCGACCTAGCGGCCCACGTGCGTCGTGGTGGTCGCGTACTAGGGATTTGTGGTGGCTATCAGATGCTTGGCAAACGAATTATTGACGACGACGGGATTGAGGGCGCACCAGCACGTGTCGATGGGCTTGGCTTGCTTGATATTGAGACGGTTATGAAACCACAGAAGCGACTGTCCCAATCCACGGCGACATATGTACCAACCGGGGACATCGTGACTGGTTATGAAATCCATATCGGGGAAACGTCGGGTCCAGATTGCAACCGCGCATGGTTATCGCTTGATGGGCGCGGCGAAGGGGCCGCATCTGCTGACGGGCGTGTCATGGGGTGTTACTTACATGGTTTGTTCAGCGCAGACGCGTTTCGCGCAGCCTTCTTGGCACAGCTTGATGTCAGCCTGCCATTGACCAACTACACGCAAGGCGTTGAGGACACGTTAGACGCACTTGCTGACCATCTGGAGACCCATATGGATATCGATGCGCTTCTAGGCCTCGCAGGGCCAGTTTAGCTAAAGGATTTGGATGTCAGGGCGTTGTTAATCTCGCGGCGGACCAATTTGCGCACATTGCGCGTGATCCGTTCGCCCATTTCGCCTTGCAATTCCTGACGGACCACATCAACGATCATGGCGCGCAGATCGGCATCATCCATCGCGGTGCCACCTGCAAGATAAGCAGCAATGTTTTCATCGAGATCGTCGGGTATCGGCCTGCCATCATCATCGGCTTCCAGCAAGTCGTCGCCAAAATCTGCATCAGGATCGTCCAAAGGTGAATGTCGAAACGTCAACTCTGGTTCTGGCCGTGTTTCATGCAGCGTAACCACGTCTGCGATGGATTCAGCGTCTTCTTCGAGGACCTCTTCGATATCGCTGTGTTCAATGACGTCATCAACATCAAGATCGTCACCCAGATCAGCAAACGCTTCAGCCAACGCGCTGGGTCCAGTTGTTTCGCTCCCGTCCGGTTCCCATTCATTACTTTCGTCCGTCACAGCAGCTTCAAGTTCGGCAATGGTAGCCTCTAGGCTGGCACGCTCGAACGCAGACATCGCATCATGAACAAGCGGTTCTTCAATTTTTACAATTGAGCGCAAAATCAGAGGTTCAGGTGCCGGAGCAACAAATTGCGCCGCTAGCGCTTCTGATTCGGGCGACAGATCGATCGGTTCTTCAGCCTGCGGCGTCGGCGTTTCCGCGACACGCAACGCAGGGGTCAGCACAAACCGTTCTGGCTGTATTATTGGCGCAGGATCAGTATTTTCAGGGGAAACAGTAGGCGCACGGGTCTTTTCACCTTCGGCGACCAACCGGCGGATAGATGACAACACATCTTCGATTGCGACGTTCGTGACCGGGTCGGACATTTTTTTACCTGCTTTAGCCTCAACTGCAATCTAACCCGAGATGGGTTTTCAAACAACCAATCCGTTAAGGTTTGAGCTATTGACCGATGGCGCGCAAAACGCGGTCCAAGGCATGGCCTTGATCAGACTTAATCGTAGGCGCGTCTTTGACAAGGTTGTAATAGGCTGCGGGATCGTACTGTTGTACCGGCAGACGCAGGTGCGCGGCCGTCAACAAGCCCATTGTCGACAGAACTTGATAACTGGCAATCACTTCATCAGATTGAGCGGCAATCAGATCAGCCTGAGCATTGAGTAATTCCTGTTCAGCGTTCAGCACATCAATCGTAGTGCGTGCACCCAATGTAGCCTCTTCACGCACGCCGCGGAACGCAACACGCGCTGCGCGGATTTGCTGATTTATGGCTTCGCTAGACGCGCGCGCTACGTCAAGAAAACTGTAAGCACTACCAACCTGCTGCTCAACGCTATGCCGGGCGATATGCAACTGGGCACGGGCTGCGTCACGGCGGGCCATCAACTGGCGTACTTGCGACGACAATGCACCGCCCGCATAAATCGGGCCGCGAACATTGACACCAACCTGCCGACCAATAATGCCGTCTTGATTGACCCCAAGCTGACCGTCCAATGTGACAGTAGGCTTGAGAGCGGCCTCACCGCGACGAATGTTCAGCTCCGCCGCACTTACGGAATGTTGGACCTCTAGAATAGACGGATGATTGCGCACAGCATAGGCTTTGGCATCGGCGATCGTTTTGGATACGGGTGCCGGCAGTGCAGGCTGCAACCCATTGGGAGACCGGCCAATCGCGTTGCGATATGTTTCGCCAGAACGGGCAAGGCTACCTTGGGCGGAAGCAAGTAAACTACGCGCTGCCGCCAGCCGCGCTTCGGCTAGTGCTACGTCAGTACGGGTCACTTCGCCCACGTCAAACCGATCTTGTGCCGCTCGAAATTCTTGCATGATAACGCGCACGTTGCTTTCGCGCAGCGCTACGAATTCAGTATCGGCACGAACCTGCATGTAAGCACTGACAGCACCCAACAGAATATTTTGCTCAATACTGCGCAACGATTGACGGGTCCCGAGGACCAACTCTTTTTGCGCCTCAACACCAAGCTGCCCCGCTCCGCTATCATAGACGGTCAGTTGGCCAGAAATACTGGCTGTCGCCGCAATCAAGTCGGCACCTGCAGACCGTGGAGAAGTAATCGCAGCATTTGCAGCCCAGCTGATGACAGGTTTAATGGCTGCAACCGCTTGTGCGACGTCTTCGTCTGCGGCGCGCAGCAAGGCACGGTTTTGATCAAGCAAACCTGAATGGTTGTATGCATAGGTCAGCGCGTCCGCGAGGGTTTCCGCTCTCGCTGGCGCGGCGACAACCAGCGTCGTCATTGCTGCAATAGTGACTAAACATCTGCGAAATTTCATGGTGCGTCCCTCACGTCGTACTGATTTGCCGTGATCCGCCTGCGCCTAATCCGGGGCCAGACAATGCAATCACAATGCGAAAGTAGTTTCTTTTTCAAATCCGGCGAGTACCGGCGCACCCGCATTAAACAAAAATCGCCAATTCACGATCCCATCAATTTTGTGTCCTACGCGCACGACACCCAAAGCCCCTTCGGCAAAAATGCACGCGATACGGCCACCATCACGCAACTGCGCGAGCAATGCTGCAGGTACCTGTTCGACAGCACCTTGTACGGTAATAATATCATATGGGCCCGACTTTGCGGACCCTTCGGCGAGTGGCCCTGTCATGACTGCAGCATTATCTACGCCATGTTCGGACAATGTTTCTTGGGCTATTGTCGCGCGGGTATCGTTGTCTTCAACCGCAACGACAAAATCACACATCTGCGCCAAAACGGCGGTCGAGTAACCTAGGCCACATCCCAAATCAAGCGCGACATGGTTTGGTTCGATCATCAGGCCGTCCAGGATTTTACCCAATGTACGTGCCTCAAGCATCACACGACCACTACCGAGCGCGAGGTTTTCACCAACATATGCAGCTTCGCGCAGGCCCACAGGGACAAACGCCTCGCGGGGAACCGACAGCATTGCGTCGATAATGGGAAATTTTGTCACGTCGGACGGGCGAACTTGGGTATCAACCATCATGGTGCGGCGGGCTGCAAAGTCTTTCACGCGCGAAACTCTCCCTTAGAAATCTACATGATCTACATGACATATGCTTAGGCGATCAGCAACGGGCCAAAGGCAATTTTGGTATCTTGCGCCTGTTCATTCGATCATATACCCCGCCCCAAGGTGGCGAGTGGGCAGGTAGGTTATGCAGCGGATTGCAAATCCGTGTAGACCGGTTCGATTCCGGTACTCGCCTCCATTTTACTTTTTAAGCTGTTTTTTAAAAAATATATTGGCAGTCTGGAAATCTTACCGCCCCAAAAAAAGTCTGCCATAGATTTTACGTTTGGTTGCAACGTTTAGCGACCCGGCAGTCAGTGTTTCATGGATGATGAAATGAGCCTGATCATTTCCATTAAATTTGATGAAGTCAGCTTTCTAGCGCCCTTATCAAGAACTATGGCCCCTACGTCTGTTAGCACATGAAGAAGACAGCCCAGAGCGTGGTGGCATTTGGAGCAACGGCGATATCAATACATCGGACCTGTGGGTCCAGAGCGACCGGATCATCTACAAGTGGCTGACCTACGCAGGCTGCTATGATGTCAAAACAGTGGATCGGCATCTAGCGGCCATCAGGTATTGTGAGGACTTGTTGAAGGGAACGCCCTTCCATACCCTTACAAATTACGATGTTGGCCACCCCTGCAAAATGAGGTCGTCGAAGCACTGCAGGAGAAATCAAAAATCCTTGAGCGCAAACGCATCATTGATCGCGTCATAAGCAAGATGCTCAAGTTGGTGTCGACCTTTGATGATAGCATTGGGTGATGGGAATTTGTAGAAATCGGCCCTTACCGGACCTTGATGCAACACGCAGCGAAGGTTGGCTAAGAGCCCACTTTACCTAAAATCTGCAATGCAGCGAATGGCCGGTTTATGGGTGGCGTTCTTCAGCGTGATGCACCGGCGACTTATACTCGAGCTTCGAAAGATGCGCTTCCTGCGGTACTATGAAAACGTTGGTCTTTAAATATTTTTCAAGCTTAGCTGCTACATCCGTGACTACTGCATCGGCGTGGGTTCCTGACCCATGAAGCATCTATCCATCGCCTGAGATGAATAATTGACTTGTCGTGGCAAATGGACGCAGCGTGGTACATCCTCGTAAAGGTGTTCTATGCTCCCCTTCACTGATGATTTATTGATGAGCAATTCTAAGACTTTTAGAGCACTCTCACCCTTGATTATTGCCAGCATACTTTTGATGGGCTGCGAAGCGGCCTTGACAGAAGAGCCTGCGGCTTCTGATCCGGTCATGACAAATGAAGTGGAAGTGGAAGTAGAAGATAAGGATCCAAATGACACAGAGATGTGTGCTTATCATGCTCGTCGTGGTGGGCCTTCTTGTCGCTTTACCCAGCCTACAGACGAAAAACTGTGGTGCTTGTTGATTAATTGGCGTCTGACACAATTTTGAACGCCCAATGGCGGGACTTGAGTAGTTCCAACTTATTTAGAACTAGCCTAGCAGACGCACTCAACAACCGCGCTAGGGCGTCCTGCTTAAACTCGTCCGTAAACCGAATTCCACTGTTCATATTCGTCTCTCCTTGGTTCCAAAATTATCAAGAAAAGCGTCTACAAATCTAGGGGCACCTCATTCAACGCAAACTTGGAGTGCTCCAGCACGCCTCGAAGATCGGCAATGCTCGCAAAGCCTGCCAGTATTTTGGGATCGGCAGGTCCAGCTTTCATAGATGGCGCGAAGCATATCAAAAGCATTGCGAATCGAGGTTGAAGAATGCCAAATCAATCCCAAAAAATTCCGCCCATCAAACTCCTGCTGAGATCGTCAAAAAAGTTCTGTATCTGCGCCGCAAGTATCACCTAGGGACTATCCAGATCGTTTGGTATTTGTCACGCTATCACGGCATCAAAATCTCCAATGCTGGGGTCTACCGTATCCCAAAGCGTAACGACCTAAACCGACTGCCCAGAGGCACACCCATGCGCAAATTTCACACCAAACGCTTTTAAAAGCAGGTACAAGAATACCACATCCAAGTGAACGTTACGTTTCTGACCTTCAAAGGAAAAAGCGGCGAAAAGTTCCCGTTTCGCATTCGCGAGGTGCATACGGATAATGGTCACAAATTCCATGCCAAGTTCCACTGGCATGGTGAAGATCTTGGGATCAGGCACGCCTACATAAAGCGCGGCACACCGCAATTGAACGGCAAAGTCGAACGCTCCCACGGTTCCGATCAGCAGGAGTTCTATCAACTCCTCAATTACAAAGGCGACGTCGATATCGAGGCCAAACTCGACGAATGGGAGCGGATTTACAACTTCGCCAGACCGTACGGCGCGCACAACGGCCAGACCCCCTTACGAAGCTCAGAGAAACAAGCTACATTAGAAGCGCAAGTGTCCCGAAGGTTTGTCTAGGTTACAAAACAAATGTTGTTGAATTTTTTAAATTACGCTGTACGCGCCTTTTACTAAAAAAATTACTTTACCGGAGACTAAAACGATAGCTATCATCGGATATACAACGGGCGTGTTTGATCTCTTTCATATCGGTCATCTAAACGTCCTCAAACGTGCTGCAAACGCATGTGACCATTTGATTGTCGGGGTCACGACTGACGATTTTTGCCAACAAAGCAAAGGGCACAAGCCCTTTATCGAATTTAAAGAACGTTTGGAAATTGTTGCTAATCTTAGAGTCGTCGATCAGGCAGTATCACAATCCAGCTTAGACAAATACGCGGCATGGAAGGCACATCGTTTTGATGTAATGTTCGTGGGTGACGACTGGAAAGGCACGGATAGATGGAACAAAATCGAGGCGGAATTTGCCGCTGATAGCGTGTCTATTGTGTATTTTCCATATACGAAGATGACCTCCAGCACGATCCTGCGAAAGGCGCTGCGCAGTATTAGCGAAAAGGGCACCGCACCGTGAGCGGGGATGGCACGCTTGACGGACGCATGGGATTGAAAGCCAATGCTTTGCTACCGCAGATAGCAAGACTCTTTAAGACTCATGACGTTCCATATTGCTTAGATGGTGGCACACTATTAGGTATAGTGCGTGAAGGTCGGCTTTTACCCTGGGACAATGATCTCGACTTTTTCGTACCCCGAGAGGCTGCGCCAAAAATTGACCGACTGCGCTGGCACCTTTTGCGTCTTGGTTGCAAACTGGACCGGATCACTACAACACAAGCCTACGGGCCAATCGGGGTCGGCGTGCCGCGAATTTATAAGATCAAGAGCCTGCGCAATATCTGGCGCGAACGTGTCGTAATAGATTTAATTTTCAAATATGCTGACGAAGCTGATTTCCATTGGCTTATTGGGAACAAGCGACCTGTCCATAAAAAGGTGGCGCGACGGTTTTATGATCAGTTCGATACGATACATTACCGTGGAGTGGATTATCCAATACCGTGCGATGTAGAAATGTACCTTACACATCGTTATGGCGATTGGCGAAAGACGCAGAAAGACTACGACTTTCGCACCGACGACCGCTCCATTATTTGATGAAGAAATTTTCTTATACCGCTGCTACTCCAAAATCCGAAAGTTCTCGTGGGTTATGACGCGGAAGTTGTCTGACACCTTGTCGCGGAATTTCGTCCATTCATGCGGGATGGTTTCGCGCATGAATGCGAGG
>Ga0075441_10000140_pt1 | contig 35693 bp, 29 predicted proteins | sample CoawatmetaG00DNA_FD_71582 | JGI IMG/M metagenome (GOLD analysis project Ga0075441, IMG submission 71582) | Marine microbial communities from the West Antarctic Peninsula - Coastal water metaG002-DNA | ecosystem: Environmental > Aquatic > Marine > Coastal | place: Atlantic Ocean: West Antarctic...
CCGGAAACGCGGAACAACGTCGCGACGCTTACAAGCGCCGAGGGTATGACCGTTAACCAGCCGCTGGAAGGCAGCGTTGAGGCTGTAGAAAAACCCCGAAATCCCCCTCGGTTTTGGTAGCATCAGGCAAAAGGACAAGGAGTGGTCAGATGCCCCGCTTCAAGCATTACAACTACGACCAGGACGCCATGGTCGTGATCAACTACCAGGAACAGCTTCAGCCCGGCACCTTTGAACATGCGGTGCACTACCTGATCGAGCACAAGCTGGACCTGTCGGTCTTCCACCCCAAGTACCGCAATGAAGACACCGGTCGGCTGGCCTACGATCCGGCCATTCTCCTGAAGATCATCCTGTTCGCTTATTCCAAGGGCATCACCTCCAGCCGCGAGATGCAGTGGTGCTGCGAGACCAACATCATCTTCAAGGCCCTGTCCTGCGATACGGTTCCGCATTTCACCACCCTGGCGAAGTTCGTCAGCAGTCACTCGGATGAAATCGAAGAGCTGTTCGAGCAGGTGCTGCTGGTGTGCCACGACCAGGGACTACTGGGTAACGAACTCTTCGCCATCGACGGTTGCAAGATGCCGTCGAACGCGGCCAAGGAATGGTCTGGCACCTTCAAAGAGCTGGAAGAGAAACGTGCCAAGTTGCGACGGCTGGTTCGCCATCACCTCAAAGCCCATTACGAGCGGGACGAGGCAGAGACCGAAGCCGAGCTGGACCGGGACATCCGACGAGCGAAAACCATCCTGTCTCTGGATGAAGCGGCAAAGAAAGTCGATCGCTTCCTAAAGACGAACCGCCCAAGGATGGGCCGGGGGAAGCGGAACAAGGAAGTGAAGAGCAACCTCACTGACAACGAAAGTGCCAAGATGACCACCAGCAAGGGCACGATCCAAGGCTATAACGGGGTCGCCACGGTGGACAAGAAACACCAGATCATCATCGACGCTCAGGCCTTTGGCGAAGGCCAAGAACACCACACCCTGCAACCGGTACTGGAGAGCGTGGAAGCCCGTTTCAGGAATCTGGGCATCGCCGACAACATCTACCAGCAAGGTACCGTGATCACGGCTGACACCGGCTTCGCCAACGAAGCCAACATGAAGTACCTGCACGAACGGCAGATCAACGGCTATGTGCCAGACAACAAGTTCCGCAGCCGCGACCCGAAGTTCCAGAACCAGAAAGACAAATATGGCAAACGCCATCAGAACCAGCCAACAACGGGCTGGAAAGACATCATCCCGGCCAGTGAGTTCCAGTTCGATCCTGTGAACCTGACCTGCATTTGTCCGGCGGGCGAAAGCCTCAAGTACCACTGTACCCGGGCAGACCAGAACGGCCAGAGCCGAGCCTATTTCCAGGGCCGTTTGCTGCAATGCCGTCACTGCCCGAAGAAGCACCAGTGCATGCAAAATCCGAACGCGGCTAATCATCGGAAAGGCAAGGGCCGACAAGTGTCGTTCACCATCAAGAGCAAGCGCCTGCCCAACTACACCGACTGGATGAAACACCGGGTGGACAGCCCAAAGGGCAAAGAGATCTACAGCCACCGCATGTCCGTGGTGGAACCCGTGTTCGGCAACTTAGGCACGAATAAGGGCCTGAACCGCTTCAGTTTGCGGGGCAAGAAGAAGGTGCAGGGCCAGTGGCAGCTATACTGCCTGGTACACAACATTGAGAAGCTGGCGAATTACGGGCGGATGGTGGCGTAATGCCGAGAGTGGAAGTCCCGGACGAGCATCTGCTGGACACCAGCAATACCGGATCCAGGAGCCCCAAAAGGCCGAAGCGGATGGCCGAACATCGAAATCACGGGAATCGGCCAGTTGATGGCCGCGATAAAAATTACAGGAACCAGGCCTTTGGAATGACTCGGAATCGGGTTTTTCTACAGCCTCGTTACCCAAGTCAAGCAGCTGCGCGGCTCCAATCAGGTCACCGTCACGTTTGACGACACCCCGAATGACTCAGGCAATAGCGACGTGACATTCAGCATCGGCCAACTGGAGAACGACGAGGCCAGCCGATTCGAAATCACCACCGTCAGCAACGGCCAGACCATCCGCAACATCATTAACCTGAATGCCACCAACACCAGCGCGACCCCGACGCTGGCCGAAATTCGCGGCCTGCAAGCCCTGAGTGGCCCGGAGGCGGTGCTGGCGGACGATCTGCGTCTGGCCAATGTGGCACTGGAACTGGAATACCTGGCCAATCTCATTGACGCTGACCAGCAACAGGCCATGCGGGATACCATCAATAACACCCTGTCTGAGCTGACCGCTGAACTTGCTACAGACATTGCCCAGATCATCGACGCTATGCGCGGCTATGAGCGTGGCGAGGTGACCGAGACCAACTTGCGCAACCTGCTCAACGACACCAACACTCGCGTACTTGGACTCGGTGATGCCGGCGAGGCGATTCTGGACAGCTTCAGCAGCATCCTGTCGCGACTGGATGTCGTCTTTCCGGACAACCTGAATGACACCTTCCCGCTCATCTTCGATGACAACCTGAATCGTTACACACGCTTCGGAAACGATGCCTTTGGCCAGACCAATGAAGATGGCACATTCACTTTTGATGGCAATCTGGACTTCCTCAACGCTGTATTCACCTTTGCGCGTCCGGCCACCGTTGCCGTCACCGCCCAATAAGCAGGAGAGCACCATGAACTACATTACACGCAAGCACCTCTTGGGCTCCCTGATTCTGGCAGCCACCCTTGGCACCGCCAGTCACACCCACGCCATGTCATTGCTGAGCCCACAAGCCTCAGACGACAACGCCAAGGCCGTTGCCCCGGCCGCCCTGCCCGGCGGGCAATCTGACACCGTGGTACTGATGATCCTGCGCGAAGGCATCAACGACACCATTGAGCGGGAAAACCGTCGCGTACCGGCCAGCGAAGCGGATGCCATTATGGCCGAACTGCTGGCCGATCCTGCCACAATTTCAGTGGAGAAAGCCGGCATTGTCACTACACCACCCATCACCCAGCCGGGCGATCAAGGCAACGTCTCTGCGCAATCCGCCATGGACGCCTTCGCCCAGTCTCAGGCTCGCGGCCCCCTGAAGTACAACGATCCGCTGTACGCCGATCAGGAATGGTTTGACCCAACCCAAGAGCACGGCCTTCGTCTTGAGCCAGCCTTGGATCGCCTAAGCTTTGATCGGACTATCCGTGTGGGGGTGATTGATGGAGGTTTTACAGCGTCTGTTGATATGCAATATACAGAAGGCGTCAATCTTCGATCCGTGAACGGCAACCCTCGTGGCCCAAACTTTCTGAATGAAGACATTGATTGCTCATATGTTCCACCCGAGTTTGAGCTGTCACTTCACGGACACCATGTTGCCCACCTCATTGCAGCAAACCCGAATAACGCCCTTGGTATGTCCGGAACAACCCCCAATGTTGAGCTCGTTGCTGCACGATCCATGAATTGCGGAAATAATGGCCTTTCCCCCGACATCATCGACGGCATTTATTGGCTGAGCGGTGAGCCGGTTGATGGCGTTGACCCCATCAGTGAGCCCGTGGAAGTGATCAATATGTCACTTGGTGGCGAAGGGGCATGCCCTGCTGCCTACCAAGCTGCCATCAATTCCGCTACCAGCAAAGGTATTATCGTTGTCGTCGCTGCAGGCAATGAACGAGATAACGCGGACAACTATTACCCGAACAATTGTGACAATGTGATCGCAGTTGCCGCCCACGACACTCGAGGCATTCTATCAAACTTCACCAACACCGGTACAACGGTGGACACCGTCGCACAAGGCTCGCTGGTGACATCGATCACACCAGAAGGCAACCCGACAACGGTGGGTGGCACCAGCTTTTCCACACCCATCGCGGCAGGCGTGATCGCCAACGTCCTGAGCGAGCGCCCGGGACTGAGCACGGCACAACTGAAAGCCATGATTGCCGAGTCGGGCAACCCGGTGGTTGAGGCCTCGTTCCGCCCCAACCTCGGGGCAGGTTCCGGCATTCTGGACGCCATGAAGTTTCTGGATGCTGCCGGCATCCCGCGAGCTATTGTAGCCGCTCAATCCGCCCTGCAAGGTGAGCGTGAACGGTTTGTGGAAGCCCTGAGCCATCCGCTCGCCCAAAACCTTCTCAACGAAGAGGTCGGCGGAGATGCCTGCTCACTGGTTGAGATCGACGGCAACGTGCTGCCCAATGCCAACCCCAGCGACCCGCTGACGGTCTTCGCCGTGCCCGCTGGCGCACCACTGAGCCCGACCGCTTCGAACGCTAACATACTGGCTCAGACCGAAGCCGGACGAATGATCGTCTCCACCGATACCCTTGACGCGTTCAGCAACTCGCAGTTTGGCATCGCACGCTGCGACGTGACCACGAGCAGCAACTGCAACCAGGTGGACACCATTCGGGGCTTCAACCCGGCTGACCTCGAACGCCCAGCGTTCTGCACCGTTGCAATGCGCTGACCCTAATGGCGAGGACAACACAACCCGGCTAAACAGCCGTGCATAAAGGTCCGGATGATCGGTTGCTACCGACTGATCATTGCAGTTCCCTGGCGAGATTCGCTCGGCTGGTAGAGTTTACGATCTACACTCCTCGGCTTCAGTTAAAAACATTTTGTAAAACTATGGCCGGTAAACCATCTGGCTGGCATTACTAGGGAACTCAAGTCTATATGCATACCGTTCCGGGATAATACAGGTTGGGTTCAGATGGTCCCCCGACTAAAAGCACAGGTCAGAAACCGCGCTGCAACAAGATGTTGATTTCATGGGTTCGAGTGGGTCCTTTAGTGGCAACGTACTATACAAAACTCGCTCAAGTTCATCGATTAGTACGAATTAGTAACGCGAAATACTAATAGTAATTTGCGTTACTAAACAAAACTAAACCGGATGGTTGTTAGACAATTCCTAGTAACCGAGGTCAAACTTTTTGTGAGCGGGATCACGGATCCCGTCAACATGACGCCAAAGCGTCCCGGAAAAAGAGCTACTGAAAGGCCGCGACGCCCTCACGGTACACGCCGACGCACCGGCAGTGCCGCTGCCCTGAGAGCTACTCCGCTGAAACGTCCAAAGGGTTCCATCGAACGCTCGGAACGGCCCGGCAGGCCAACCATTCCGTCGTGACATGCCATGCAAACCTGCCTATACCTCGGGGCTGCCTGGCCAGGCTACGTGAAGGTCGCCGCTTCGTTTGACTCCAAGGACTCACGATATTCGGTCATAAGCGATGGAGCTGGCACTGGCCCATTCCACTCGGGGATGGAAAAGGCTTTGAACGTCGATAGGCGGGTTGCAGCCGTTGGGCGAGAAGTTGGGAGAGTTTGTCATGTTGAGAGCAGTTACGGCTTGCGAGCACTGCTGAACCAGATAAGACCGGGCAAGCGATGCGCCTAAATGGAAATGAGCCACTCCATACCTTTTCGGATAACCAGTTGTCCCAAACTAGCAAGTCTGCATCGCCATGGTTTCTCTATAAATAAACTTAACGTTTGGTTTGAGAGGAGCCGAGTATGGCCTCAACAAAAATGACTTCCGCATTTCCCGTTCGTAGGCAAGATTTTGAATTCGAACAAGTACCCAGATATTGGGTGAATGGTGACGCATTCATGACTCACGTGTTCAATGGAATGTCTGCGCTGTTTCCAGACGGTGAACGTTTTTTTGTTGCTAGCGTCCGGGCCGTGCGCGAAGCCGTCAACGATCCGCAACTGCAGAAAGACATTAGCGCTTTTATCGGCCAAGAGGCAATGCACGCGAAAGAACATGAGAAGTTCAACCGGGGCGCAACCGAAAACGGTTATGATCTTAAAACCTTGGAGGAATGGACCAAAAGCTTCCTGGCAGTGGCGGACCTCCCCGGCCTCAACAACAAAAGGGTTCGATTGGCGGCCACCGTTGCACTTGAGCATTTCACTGGCATTCTGTCGGCTCAGCTCTTACGACGCGAGGACATTGTAGAATCTATCGATGAATCAATGCGAAATCTCTGGATGTGGCATTGCATTGAAGAAAACGAACACAAAGCCGTTGCCTTTGATACCTACAAACTCGTTTACGGAGAGGGCGCCGTTAACTATGCCATCCGGATGGGCACCATGATGCTCGCCACCATGTTAATCATGGTGGCCATCCATGCCTTCGTTGCGGAGCTCTTACGTCAGGATGGTAAACTGTTCAGTGGCAGGGAATGGATGTCAGGTATGCGACAGCTCTGGGGCCAAAAAGGTATGTTCCGGCAGATTATTCCGGAGTTTGTCGACTACTTCAAACCGGATTTTCACCCCTGGAATCATGACACTGAATTCCTGCTCAAGCGGTACAGAAAACGCCTTGGGTTTCAGCAGCACTGATAACCTATCCACTTTAACCCAGGGTAATGTTGGGAGAACTTCTTCCTAACAGTCAATCAGGCTCGCAAATGCGGGCCTGACACTTCTGTCGCAACTCTACCATGTACTTCATCTATTCCATCCCTCGCTTAATCATGTGGTGCCTCACCCCAACAGTAACCTGTTCAAGCAACATCGACGTAAGTTGCAATAATTACGAGCAATATACCCAGTAACTTCAAGGAGCCTGAAACAGTGGAATTTTCAATTGAGTATGGAGCTTTCCGGCTGGTCATTACTGGCGATCATGCAGCGGAGCAGCCGATGGCTCATCTAAGCATCACATACGAAGGGATTCGAATGCTCACAGCAGACCAGAATACTGCCACGATCACAGGTGATCAGCCGTCGGTGTCGGACATCGTGGCACTAATAACAACCTCGTTTCCCAACGCCCGAAAACTTGGGCTAAACGTATTCGAGGCTGCCACGCTCATTGCAGCCCGATGGCCGACGGAATGGGCTAGCACAGTCGACCAATCCTCGAAAAATAAGGAAGCTCGCCGAAACTCGTCTCAATAGGTCGATAATCAAGCTAGTCCCAATAGCGGTCTACGACAGTGAGACCTAATCACTTCAAATTAGCAACAGTTTGAGCCAGTTCAGTTATGCCTCTGTCCACCTCGACTATGCCTTCTGATAATGAAGTGATTTGATCGGAGCTATTTGAGGACAGCTCGTTAACCCTTGCCATTCGGAGACGCAAATCCATAATCATTTCGTTATTCGCCTGAACAACAGCCGAAATCTCCGACAGTGATTCCGCCGTTCGCGCTGCAAGCGTTCTGACCTCATCTGCGACTACTGCAAACCCACGACCAACCTCACCGGCACGCGCAGCTTCGATCGCCGCATTCAAGGCGAGCAAATTCGTTTGATCGGCAACACCCTGGATAGTGGTAACAATACCCTGAATCTTGGCAGCCTGCTCCTCTAGAGCCTGGCTCAGATCTAATGCTTCTGCGACTTCTTTCGTTACCTGATCAGTGACCTTAATGGCCTCTTCGATGGCGTTCGTAGAATGACTTGCAATCTGAGAGGTTTCCTCCGATGTGGCGGCCGCCGACTCACGTGCCGCATCCGACCGATTCACTTGCTCTGTGATATCCATGGCAAACTTGACTATTTTGTTCACTCGACCAAGTTCGTCATAAACTGGACTGTACGTAGCTTCAAGCCACACAACTTGGCCATGCGCATCTCTTCTCTGAAACCGCCCTGAGAAACTCTCACCCGCCGCAAGTCGCTTCCAAAAGTCAGGATTGTCCCGATAGAAATCGTCAAAACAAAATTTCCTGTGAGGGTAACCAACAATGTCGCTCAACTCATAGCCCATTACGCGAAGAAAGTTATTGTTTGCATCTAACACCGTACCTTCTGGCGAAAACTTGATAACCGCCATGTAGGAGTCTAAAGCAGTCAGCAGCGCTTCTTTATCTGCACTCTCCGTCACAGTCGTTGTCACGTCTGCCGCAATTTTGACAACATTCACAACTTCCCCTGACTCACCTCTCACAGGAAAGTAGCTGCCTTCAAGCCATACCTTTTTGCCCTGGGAGTTAACACGCGGAAATAAACCATGCACAAATTTTCCCGCACCCAAGTCATTCCAAAACTGGCCATATTCTGCACTGTCGGCATAATCAGGCTCCACAAAAGCTCGATGATGCTTGCCTATTACCTGGCTCTTTTCATAACCGAGTACTGCTAATAACTTTTCATTGCACTGCTCGACAAAGCCCTGCGGGGTAAACACAACATATCCAACAGCGTCACGAATCGCTTCAAGCATGCGCTCTAGTTGGTTAGCAGTTTCTTGAGACCGATCTAGCCGGTTCTTGCATTCGATGAAAGCGGATTGTTTGACAAATCCAAGCATATAGAATCCCTCGTACTCACAGCCGACAAAATTCACATTCGCTGACTCTAATGTCCATGCATGTCCAAGCATTAAGCTTAGAACGCTGGCGTTTTTGTTCTAGTTTCTGAGTAAGGAAATCGGCTGAACAGGATATTTCTTTAACCTGAATCAGTGACTTCGCTCCCAATATACCCACCAGAGCAGCATTTCGGCCAGACGACACCGAATTTCTGATGAGGTCAGGCAATTTTGAGGAGCAATACGTGATCCGAGCACCAATAGCCACCCATTAATGGTTGGTTTTTGATCAACCTCCGAGCTTTAGGCAATAGCCCATCGTCCCGACCGGGTTTGTCGGGTGGTATCCGTTAGTAGAGTGTCTCGGATGGGTTACCCCGAAGAAGCGAGGCCTCGATACAGGTCGCGATAAACCGCAAAGCCCGGGCAATAACGGCCAAAGCGCAGTACCCACTGTCGGCCGCTGTGAACCAGTCGGCAGGCCCATCCAGCGCAGCAGGTTGTAGCCCAATGTGGCGAAGGCCATCACCAGGTTGTTGGTGTCGAACTTGCCAGAGGGCAAGCGTTCAAGATCGAGGTCCGTCTTGAACTCGCTGTGAAATTGCTCGCTAGTGGCATGGTCGCAGTACAGATTCATAATGTCCTGGGCGCTCACGCTCTCCGGCAAGGACGTGACCCAGCCCTCCAGGCTGACCTCCGGTTCCAGATACAGCTGGCCCTGAGCATCGCTGGTGCGCACCGTCACTTTAACGATCCGTCGAACACCAGGTTCATCCGGCAGGCCTTCCGACAGAACGGCTTCCATTTTACCGTCCCGGTTCAGTGACCAGGCTTTTTGTTTTTGGGCCTTGTCCGCCCAGGTCAGGGGATCCTGTTTTCGGGGATTCCACTTGATCAGGAAATCGATTTGTTCTTGCTGGCGCAGAAAGTTCCGGTTGTCGCGAGCATCGTGAGCGCTGTCCAGACGCAACAGAATCGGCGACGCCGTCAGTGACCGCGCCCGGGGCAGGACGCGCCTTAGCGTCTCCAGAAATCCCTTATTGGCGTGCTGACTGCCGGGGCGCAGCTCACATCCCAGGCACCAGCCTTCCTGGCCAAGGTAGGCGGCAATGGGCGCATAGCCGTCGTAGCCCTTGTAGGTGTAGCTGACGCCTTCCTTGCTTGTCTGACTGTTGTCCATTGGGAAGACATCGATATCCAGGGCGACATGCCCCATGTTCAGCGGGGAAACCGGGGCTTCGATTGAGGTCAAGAACTCTAAGCTGGCATCGTCCAACAAGGGGGTCAACGCTCTGGCGTCTTCATCAAACCGTTGCCGCAACCGGGCAGAAGACGGTGACTGCTTGATGCCCATGGCCGACTTGAAGAACGGATCGGTCCGCACCGGTTCCACGGCCTCGAAGTCGCTTTTGCCCAGCGTGATCAGGCCCAGGTAGGTCCGGATCAGCTCGATGTTCGGGATGCCGTGGCGCTTGACCACGGTGCGGGCAGTCTTGGTAAGCGATGTATGCCGGTTCAGACAATGACCGACCAGGGCCAGCCCGCCATGGGGTGTGTAGACTTCGGTCTTCGATTGCTGGAGGGTGAAGGTACGCATGGGCTGATGCACTGACTGGGTGAATGGATGTCAGGTGCGATTATACCGCCCGAGGCCTTGGTGTTGCAGGCCTGCGGGTCAATTCTAGCCGGGCGAAGTCACTGATTCAGGTAACATAGAGGGCTGGACTGAGTGAGTTTTAGAAGTGGATTCAGAAAAACAGGCATGGCATAACATAGATGCGTCGATATTACGCACCGACGTTGACTGAAAACACTTAGACGCGGGATTCAGGAGGTTGTCGTGCGACTTGTCTGCATTTCAGACACCCATAGCCTGCACCATCGGATACCGGATATTCCAGATGGTGATGTTTTGATCCATGCCGGTGACTGCCTCGGCCAAGGCACGCTGGAGAACATCGAAGAGCTCAATGAATGGCTCGGAACGCTACCGCATCGGCATAAGATTGTGATTGCCGGCAATCACGACTGGGCCTTCCAGGAAACTCCGGAATTGGCACGGCAGGCACTGACGAATGCCATTTACCTGGAAGACAGTGGCGTCGAGATCCAAGGTATTCAGTTCTGGGGTTCTCCCTGGACACCCACCTTTATGGATTGGGCGTTCATGCTGGATCGAGGTGAGCCACTGTACCGTAAATGGCAACTTATTCCGGATAACGCTGATGTGCTGATCACCCACGGACCACCGAAAGGCATTGGCGATGAGGCAAACCTCGGATTCAAATGCCAGAATGTTGGCTGCTTTGATTTGCTTGACCGAATCCAGCAACTCTCACTCAAGGCGCACATTTTTGGTCATATCCACGAGGGCTACGGGGAATACTACCGTGGGCAAACGACGTTGATTAACGCGAGTACCTGCAACGCACGGTATGAGCCGCGGAACGCTCCGATTGTGTTGGAGATATGAATACACCAACTTTGATTTAGGAGCGGGTAAATGAACAGGGTGTTTACGTGAACCTGGATGACGACGAATATTCCATGCCCTGAGGGTTTCTAACGTGACCGCAGAAGAACTAATCGCACAGCTACAAAAGCTACCACCGGAGACACCCGTGCTGGTTGAAGGCTACGAAACCGGCTTTGATGAAATTGTCGAGCTCACCCCCGATGAGGTTGTTGGCTACCGGCATGCTCAGGAGTGGGATGGCGAATACCAGGCGCCAGACAGGTTCTCCAATCCACAAACCGGAGTGCGGCAAGTTGCAGTTATCCGGGGGCGAAGAGGTCATCGAAGGTAATGCTATGAAGAATAGAAAGTCTTACAGCTTGACTGAACTGGTAGCCCAGTGTGCCCCCAACGCTCCTATGCCAGAGGCGCTCCGGGACTGGGATCAGGTTGCGCCGGTTGGCCTGGAACAAGTCGTTATGGGTGACCAAGTGGATATTCGGGAGGCGGCACTGGTCTTTCGCGAAAAACTGGCTGACCGGTTCAATGTGGTTCAACTGATCCTGTTTGGTAGCCGGGCCCGTGGTGATTATCACGACGAAAGCGATGCCGATGTAGCGGTGATTCTCGCCGGGCAGCCTGGGGACTTTGTGGACACCAAGCTGGAGATGGCGGGCCTGGCGTTTGATGTGCTTTTGGACACCGGTGTATTGATTCAGGCCCTACCAGTCTGGGAGCGTGAATGGGCCAACCCGAAGGGCTGCTCCACCCCAGAATTACTCGAAAACATTGTCAGGGACGGTATTGCGCTTTGGCGGTCCGGATAGCTACGCCGGAAACCTCGCACACTGATACCGTCTTAAAAATTAACCATCTCGCTTTACTTGCTCCACTCTTTCCAGCACACGATGGACCGGCACCAGCGGCACTTGACCGGTTCTTGCCAGAATATCGATCCAGACCTGATTGCCTTTTTGGATGATCTCGGCAGTCCCGATGTGACCTGATACTACGGCCGTGATACCCGTAATGGTTTGATCCTTTCCTTGGGCCCGGTTCCAGGGCCAAGTGCATTCAATGGCAAAACGTTCTGAGAAAGAGCTCTCCTGAACGGTGCGCCAGTCGTCGAACGGACTTTGGGCATGTACCAGTCCGAGCTGTCCGTTCTCGCATTCCAGCGTCATGGAGAGCGGCAGCTGGTAACGACACTGGGTTGCCAAATTTTTGTAAGAAGTCTCGTTCAGGCTCGCCGCCCAGCCACCGCCCATCCCCCGGTGCTTGTATCGGTTGCGGTGATCCTCAGCGCCAGCGATAAACATCAGCTCATGGTTACCCATTACGCTGTGTACCCAGTCGGTGGCCAGAACCCACTCCAGGAGAGCCCGGGATTCTGGGCCGCGATCAATGATATCCCCCAACAGAAACAAGCGATCAACGGCTTTGTTGAATCTGGAACTCGCCAACGAGGCTCGCAGAGCTTCGAACTCGCCATGCAGGTCACCACAAACCCAGTCCACCCCGACCGGATTAGCCGCAAAAAACCGATGTGGAGTCAGCCGCATGCTCATCGAAACGTCACTCCCGCGCCTAACCGTTCACTCACCGTCAACCTCCGGTAGAACCACCACAACCCGCCCATCGACATTCAAAGCCTGCCCCTCACCCAGAGGAATCAGCCAGGGCCAATCCCATCGAGTATGACCGAAGACAGTGAGGCCTCCAAAGCCGGTTTCGAGTGACAGCGCGACTCCGGGATCACCCCGACGATCTGCCCGCTCCGGGTCAGTGGGGCCCTGATGGAGCAACAGGATATCCGGGGCTTGATCGGTCACCAATTCGAGTGTGACCAGGAAATCATCTTCGGTTCGCCGTTGATTGCGATTCGGATTGCCTACGATACCGCTAACACCAGCGACGTTCAGGTTGCCTAACACCCTGACCACTTCGCCATCCAGGAGGGTCGTATTATCTGGAAGCGCCTCGGGGTGCTCTATCTTGTCATGGTTCCCCAGAACGCTGACGACTTTATGCGTGATCGTAGAAAACGCCTGGAACACCTCATCTATTGGTCCAGTGCCGCCTCTTTTGTGGCAGTCGGGATAGTCGTACAGGTCGCCGCACAGAAACACCGCGTCGGGAGCCGGAATGGCGCCATCCCGAGACAGCCCAACTAGGGCTTCCGCCACAGGCACGCCAAGCAGTCGATTCTGTTCCCCCGCTTCTCGCCCCTGGAGATCGGAGGTCAGCACAATGCCCTTTGCATGACCGGGCAGGCCGGTGGCATAGGCTCGGTAAAACGGCAGGCGATTATGCAGGGGCGCACCGGCAGGGCCGCTGGTGCGGTGCGGCAAGGTGAAAAAGGGTTCCGGATCGATCTGGGTGATCTTTAGCATGGAAGGACTCTTGAGCTGGCTCCACATTTCCTTTCACTAAAACACAAAAGGTGGCCAATTTGACCGCCAAAAGTCTTGGTCAACGGTGGCTGGTTACCCCGTGCGCTTTGCATCAAAGTAGCGTCGAGCCTCCATAAGGTGTCTCATGGAGCCTCGCGCCATAAAGTTCAGGGCAGACGTTCCAGCGAAAGGAACATCACAGGTTTCCAGGCGAATCCGGCGATTGGCGCGTTCGGCCGTTGGGTACATGACTCTCAAGGATTTGTAGATGCCCAGGATGTAGCTGGTGCGCTCCAGGGTATCCCGTGGGAGCTTAACGTGCGGCAATTTCTGATAATTGGTCAGCGTGCTTTGGGTCACACCGCCGAGCATCTGCATCATTTCTTCCTGGGTGCATTCCCACTCACTGCAGATACCAAAAAATCCTTTGAGAGCCATATGCCCTTTGGCTTTTTCGTCATCGAGGGCCATTATGATCGTCCATTCTTGGGCTGCTCTCGATCTTCCATAAAGTCGTCACTGACGCCTTCCGAGTCGAAATACTCATCCCAAACCGGGTCGGTCGGCCGGTCATAGCGTTTGACCGAGCCTTTCAGGCGCTCCAGAGGAGTAAGCTCCTGTTGCAACGGCTCAGCCAGCTCATCGGCATGGGCGGTATGGGCATCGAGGCCGTCCAGGAGCTCTTTTTCGGTTGGGCGCTTTGTTGTCATGGTCGGGTGTGCTCCGCATCTATTACTCAGCTAGACAAGAATGGACAAATTCAACCGGTAACGCCACTTACTGTCGGCACAATTCCCAGATTAGTACCAATTAGTATCGCAAATTACTAATTGATGCCAAGCAGCAAACCACAGCGAAGCCAGCCTTTCGGTGAACATGAATACAAAATATTCACGCATTAAAGACATACGGCTCTAAATCCTCCGGATTCGCCACTACCAAAGGCTGTTCAATCGGTGAAAGCTGTCGGCTCCCCCAGACAACATTTAGCGATTGCAGAAGATAGTGAGCCAACGCACAGCGCACCGGAACCTTCAGCTCCTGATCGTCATCCATCCCGTAATCAAGAGCCACCAAGCGCTGCTGTTCCGGGGACAGCCCCGGGTTTGGGCCAAGGCGGACGAGAACCTGGTTCTGCCAGTTAGCGTCCAGCACCGGATCTGCATCCTCCAATGCATCACCAAGAAGCTCCGCGCCAGATGCCATTCTTGTCAAAACAAAGTCTCGAAACGCCCTGTGCTTTTCACACCATGCTCGAACATGCCAACGCTGCCCGGAATACACCAATGTATGGGGTGCAATGATGCGCTCCTCTCCCTGAGGGCTCGAAAGGGAGCGGTAGACTACTTCCAACCGGCTCCGTGTCTGCGTCGCCTGCACGACTTTTCGCAAGACTTCCGGCAGAACAGCCCGGTGAGGAATAGACACCGATTCCGTGGGGGCAGGCACATCTTTCAAGCCCGCAAATGATGGGTTCAGCGTTCCGTGGCGCGTCATCAACGAAAGGTACTCATCCAGGCGGCCCTGGCTGAAACAGGGCTCGAACGTCTCGCTTGGCACGTACCCGCGAACACTTGCCGAACGAACTAGATTGCCCGGGGCAACCTCTCCATAGTCTTTGAAAATGCCGCCGCTGGTGGTGCGACTATTTATATCGAAAGCTCTTTGAAGGTGTTCCGTGGTCACTCGGCCTTCCCACTGGGCAACCACCTCCAAAAGATGAAACTGATTTCTCCTGTCCCACGAAACATCCTTGTCTACCATCACAACCCTAACCGTTCAAAAATTGGACACATTGTAAACCTATCCAGTATCGCCCACAGCACAGCTTCACGGTAAATCTATTACCAACGATTCAGGACAGGAACACCAGATGAAAATGCTACCAGCCGATTCTAGTGCAAGGACCCCACTCGACAGATTACTGCAAGAGGATCTCGCTCCTCAGATTGGCCCAGACGCAGAGTCCGGCTGCCTTGCTTTGATTCCCGCACAAACGGGCATTGGAAAAACCCACACCATCAAGCAACTCATCATTGAAGAGCTCGTTGCCTCAGTCACTGAAGAGCGGTCAGCTCAAACGATCTACTACATCACGAATTCTGTCGACAACGTACGCCAAACCTATGGGGAGGTTCTGGAGCTGATTGACGAGCAGCAAGTCGGTGGAAACCCCAGATTCTCCGACAGTGAAAAAACTGTCCTGAAGCGCAAAATCGTTTATCTCCCCAACCAGGGAAGTCAGTTGCTCGACGTGGCTCCTGCTTGCGTTGAACAAATTATCCAACTTTTTGGCCTTCAATCAGACAAGAGGCTACAAAAAAGTTGGCAGCATATTCGCAAACTCCAACGCCTAACGAACGAAAGCCTGAATTCAAAGCTTGCCTTGCAAGACACACTGAATCAACACGCAACAGAAACCTACCGACTACTCATCAGCTTGATCCAAACGCGTCAGCGTAGCGAGAACCCGGTCCAACTATCACCATCAGACCTGGAATTGATCGACGAACTCATTCCCGGTGACCGCCTTTATCGCCAAGACGCGCGGATTTGTTTCATGACCACCCGAAAGTTTTTGGCGGGCTATCAAACCCTCAAAGCCCGAATTCACCCAATACGAGAACTCGGAAATGCGCTGTTACTGATCGACGAATTTGATCGTCAAAATGAAATCATCCTGCAGTTTATGGCAGACCAGAAGTCCCTGGATCTCATAGAGCTTACCCGCACCCTTTATGCCAACCTCCAGCAACACCAGCTTGAGCGATCGTGCCGCTATGAAGGCATTGAGGAGAAGTTTGATACCCTTCGGCCCGCTCTCGCAGAGTTTGCCGAACGGTGGAACCTGCAGTTCGCCTTCAATACTGATGGCGCCAGCCTCGAAAACGAGAAGGTTCGTCTGTTTTCAGACCGAACCGTCACTCATGCCCACAGTTCCTCACATCGATTTAGCCTTGTCACAAATGATGACTTGCGGAAAAACATTATTAGAACCGAAGCCAGGGCGATTGCCGACGATCACAAGTCCGATCCCCGCCTGAGTCGTTTCATCAACGAAGCAGACTGGCTGTTTCGGCGATTCATCTGGGTTATGCGCTCATCAGTGTGGCTGTATCTGAGTAACCACGCAAAGTCCGAGCGAGACAATGAAGCTCTGAGGGCTGCAACCGTTCGGGATGCGGTGCACTCAATTCTGCGCCACTTCAACCTTCACGACCTAAGCAGCGCTGTCTTTGCAGCGTTTGATGCCCAAGCCAGCTTCACCGGCCGCCGCCCCAGGAACGACTCATCGGACAACCGGTCAGCATCCCGAACCTATCACGATAACGGGCTCAAACTAACCGACGTTCGCCGAAACGATGGAACCATTGATACCGTCAGCTGCTACTACTCAGGGTTTACTGTCACGCCTTCCGGCTTGATCGCTCGCCTTGTAGAGAGTGGCGTAAAGATCGTCGGTATCAGCGCCACCGCAACCTCACGAACCGTCATCAAAAACTTCGATCTGGATTACCTGAAAACACGCCTGGGCAACCAGTTCATAGAACTCACGGATGTGCAGAAGGCCGAGATCGGAAAATGGTATCGAACACGAAGACAGTACAACGAAGCCGGTGTGCGAATTGAAACAGAATTCATGACTCCGGAGTCCAGGCTTCTACCCTCGGCGCTCGAGGCTTATATCAATGCTCCCGTCCGAACCCCAGGATTAGCACTATCCCACTTGCTCGATCTCGAAGATAGCGACACCTTTGCCCTCAACTGGGTTGGTAAGCTTTTCAATGCGCTCGACCGGTTTATGGACGCTGAGAACAACCGGTATATGCTGGCCCTGCTCAACAGAACCGTCAGCCCATCAAAATACCCTAAATTCATCGATTTTCTGGAGGATTACCTCAATCGAAAAAGCGCGGGCTCTGGAAAGGGTTACAAACTGTTCTGCGGAATAAACGCCCAGGCCATGAGCCACGGGGGATTCGATGGCATCCTTAACCACCTGAGCTCCAGCAAAGACAAAGTTATTGTGCTGTCTGCCTACGCCTCAATGGGCGAAGGGAAAAACCCGGATTACGCAGTAAACAACCAGCAAGACCGTGAACAGCTTGTCTGGGTGGGAGACGGCCACCCACCAGAAAAGGTCAGAACCGACATCGACACCCTGTATCTGGAGAAACCAACCCATCAACTCCTCAGCGATCCCGACAACTACCAGGTCAATCAGCTTCTTCTCTTCCATCAGATTATGGCACTGCAAGAAGCCGGCTGGATTTCACTCAGCGAAGCTCGAAGCTGGGTAAAACAGACCCTGCAAGGAATGCATCATAACCAACATCTGAAGCAGTACTACGAGACTGCCGACTACGAATGGCTCATCCGCAAGGTCATCGAACAAGCGGTGGGGCGCACGGCTCGCACTGCCTTCAAACGCCTCGTCATCCGGCTCTTTGCTGATGGCGATCTTCGACCAATCCTGGCGTCGGATCACCGGCAAGAAGCCACCCTGTCCCATGAATACATCGCGCTCAGAAAAGCGGCATCGGAATCCCGTGAGCCGGCTAACGACAACAGAGAGCTACTCCGTCTGCACAACAAGGCCGCGCTGGCCACGGCCGATACTCTAAGCCTGATTCGGGAACTGATGTCTGGGTTCCGTGGGGCGGCTCCAGAAAGCGCCATCAAAAGCTGGGAAAGTCTCCGAAACCAACTGCTCACAGAACCTACTCAGCCCTCACCTTCATCAGATTATCCACGCCTGTATCTTCAATCACCAAGCGCTGATGGTTACCGTTTCTCCGGCAGCCTGGAGGTAGATGACCAGCTGCAATCCGATAAAGACCTGAGATTCTTCGAGCAGGCCATCGGGAGTCGATGGATTAACGAAAGTGGCAGTGGACTCCCAGAGCTTATGAAAAACACCGTGGTGCGCAGTCATTTCCAACGCAAAGGTTTCGCAACGCATTGGCAGGCGCAGCCTTACCACATGAATCCAGCAGCCTTCTTCAACCTGTATAAAGGCGCCCTGGGTGAGGAAGGTATCGCGGCTATCCTTGAATATGTTGGTTTGGAAGTCGCCCCTTTAAGCGCTGACGTGTATGAACTCTGTGACTTCGTGGTCCGCCCATCTGCCAGCCACCCTCCAATTGCTGTTGATGCCAAACACTGGCGCGCCGATGGCAATGTCGACAACCACAGGCACAAAGCTGAGAAGCTACGCGAGTCCCTCGGAATCAGTCAGTTTGCTTACATCAACCTGTTTGGAGCCCACGATCAATCCTGCCGGCACCTTAGTCAGGAGTTGACTCCCTGTGAACTGAGACACAGCCCCGTCATCGAAGTGCCCGGCCTGCTCAACCCTCAAACCGGCGACGTACTTCAAGATAACCTGACAACGCTTCTGGAATGGATGGGCGAGCACCAATGAAAACCGTATTAACTTCCTTCATCGAACATACCTGCATCAACCATGCGGCGCTCCATGAACGGGTCACAGCCGCCAGTGTCACGTATAACGGCTATTCCAAAAGCGAAGCAGAGAAACAGATACCAACACTCGCCTCTCGCATTTACAGCGCCGGGCAAGTGTTATCTCTGGTCTGGCAGCGTAGCAAACAGACTTACTATGTCCTCCTCCCCCAGGGTACATCACTGCAACTAGACGATGCGGCGGTGAGCGTTAAACCCCAGGGCCTGGATTTACTTCCGAAATGGGTTATCACATCTCTACTGATTCGGGCCACACCGAGATTACTAGGCTCCCAAGAAAATCACCCTGACCGGCTTGAAGCCGATGGGCTCCACTACGTAGTGGATCGTAAGCCGCTTAAGGGCACAGGCAGTGTGATCACTACCGTCAATATCGATTCAATCTGGTGCGAGCCAGCAAAAACAGCCAGGCTCATAGTCCGAACCGTCACATTTACGCCCCTGAGAGCCCACGAAAAGCCCGATGGTGAATTGCCCAGGAAAATCGCAAACCAACCGCGCTACCGTCTCGACACCCTTGGCCAAAACATCGTACGAGACGGCTCAGGGGATTACGTAAAACGAACCCTATGGCGCAATACCAAAAACCGGGTTCCAGCCTTCCGGCTTAATGGCCTGGTGACTCTCGAGTCCTACTACAGAACCCGGCTGGGTGTAATATCCCTGTTTCTGGATGACCTGAAGCGGGCGTACGGTGAAGCCTTCAGCATCACTCTGAAGGAAATCCAGCCAACCGTGCACGTACCCGTGTCCGGCGCATCGATAACAAAAAGCTACGAAAGCTTGTTCGACCTGATGCGACAACAACCCATCTGGATCACCAATCACAGCGATGACCCGGACGCCTCAGCCAGACTACAGGCACTGCTATTGCCTCACAAAGTCCAATCAGAGCTAAGTTCAACGATCCGACCTGACGGTCTGAACATTCTGTTGGTGAATGACAAGGATCGGTACAAGGATGGCCAGCCAGACCCCTACAAAGAGGCAAGAAGGCACCACCCAGATACGATCATCCAGTCCTGCTACCCGGATCGCCTGAAGCTAAACAGCGCTCACGTCGTGCAGGTATTGCTGAAAGAACTGTTCATCAAGTCCGAAGTCCAACAACGCAAACTTCTGCTCGACTACCCGGCACTGCCTTATGATGCCGTATTCATCACCTCAGTCAGGCCACTCGATGAAGAGAACGTCAACAAGATCCCCTGGCCGATGTACTACTGCAAAGTAGAGGGAGAGCGCCTTTGCCTTGGGCCATTGCCGCAATCCATGGCAGACGCCCTCAAAGAAAACCTCACGCAACCGCAGCATAAAGCCGCTTTCACCGGCGCTGAGCGTGCAGACCTGATCTTTTGGCCGGAAAGCGGGGATGCTCTTACTATCACAGACACAGAGGCTCTTACCCTCCCTGACGAGCCAACCACCTACAACATAGTCAAAGAGCTTGACCAAACTGCAGTTTGGGGCGTGCCCTGCCAGCTCATCTCAGAGTATTGTGAGCAACACGCAAGTCGTTCGATCGTGCCCGAACTGAAACCTATCCTAGCCGAGCATGGCGAGACCGTTCCCGCTAAAGCGTTCCGCAGCTTCACCTATAAAAGCCACGACTCGAAACATTTTTTTGACTACCTGAGTAATCGCGGATACCGGCTCAAAGCCTCAATGCAGTCCAAGAACGCAGGCCCACTTTCATCCACAGCCGGCATCTGGATTGATAAATCCCACGCTCTGTACTCCGTTGGCAATCCTGACTCCGCACAGCGAAATCAGGATAACTTCAACCACATTTACTGCGTTGAAGACAACGGGCTGGAAGTACCCGAGTGGTTCTGGGCATCTCTGGCGGTTTGGCATGTGAAACACCGGGGAGCGACGGTCTACCCCTATATTTTTAAGCATCTACGGGAATATGCTATACGTGAAGCTCTTAAAATCCCGACTCTCAATCCACCCCCAACGCCTTGAACACCGCATCCACCGGATCCCCATAAAAGCTCGTCTGAAACTTGGTAAACAGATCGCCGGGTACGGTGGGGATATCGGCGGCACTGGTCATGGGCAATGCCACGCGCTTGCCGCCGGCGTCGAAGCAGACTTGCAGGCATTCCGCCAAGCGCTCAACCGGGTTCACGCTGCCGCCGAGGCTCATTTCACCCAGAACCACCAGTTGGCCTTGCAGTGGCCTTGCCAGGATTCCGGATGCAAAGGCCACAACGCTGGGGAGTGCGAGGGTTTGCAAGGGTCCGCCGTTCTGGAGGTCCACCAGGTGCAGGTGGAAGTCGTGTTCCAGCACCCGGGTACCGCCGGAGATGCGGCTCATGTTGGCCTTGAAGTAATCAAAAGCCATTTTCACCTGCTCTTTGAGGTGTGACAGCCCCCACAGGCCAGACGTTGCAAGCTTACCGTTGCCCTTGGTGACCTGGAGTTCAATGCGGTACAGGCTCGGGGAGCCCTTGGCTCCGATGCCTACAAGGTGCACCACGCCGGGTTTGCCGGGGCCTTCAGGGATCAACTTGCCACCGCCCTGCTCTTTTACCGTTACAAAATGCTCGTCCAGGGTGTCGCGGTCGATGTAGCTGAAGTGCACATCGTAAAACTCCATGCCGCCGATTTTCTTGAGCTGTTCCTTCACCCGCCGACGCACTTCCAAGGCATATTCCAGGCTCTCCCGCACCGCTTCCTTATCAAATTCGCCGTGGGGGTAAAGCAACTTCAGCAAGCCGGAAACGGTCTTGCGCACCGCAATCACATCCCTTTGATTGAGATCACTACCCAGTTTGAAATGCTTATCCAGGGCATCTGCAAAGCTGCGCTTGCGCATCTCCCGATAGAACTCGGCCAGATAGTCCACAATCAGGCCGTAGCGATCCGTGAAAAACTCGGGGCGCATCTTGGGAATTTCCCAGCCGGGAATGTAGGCATGGAAGCGATCGAAGAAGGCAGAATCGATCATGTCCGCCGGGAACGGAGCCAGCAGGTGGCTGGTTTTGACCAGCGATTCCACAGACTGATTGATGTTGCCCACAAACACCATCGAAGCGCTGGCTTCCATCTGCTCACGACCGCGGGCGAAAGAACCCGAGGCCATGTAATCCTTCATGATCTGCACGCCGTCCTTGTCTTTAAAGTTGATGCCAGCCACTTCATCAAAGGCCACCAGATCCCACATGCCCACCAGGCCGATTTTTCGGCTGCTCATGTTGTAGAACAGGTTCGCCACGGTGGTCTGGCCGCCGGACACCAATATGCTGTTGGGTGAGCACTCCTTATAGATGTGGCTTTTACCAGTACCCCTCGGCCCCAGCTCACAGACGTTGTAGTTGTTCTCTACAAACGGAATCATCCGCGCCAGCAGGTGCCACTGCACGGTTTCATCCAGGGCAGCAGGCTCCATTCCGATAGACCGAATCAGCGTTTCCCGCCACTGATCCACCGTCAGCGCGGCACGGCCAACGAACAGCTCAGCCATGTTCATGTTCGGCATCTGGATCGGCTTGAGGGTACTCACACCAAAGGGCGAGCCTTTCTGACCTTCTTCGTGGTAATAGCTCAGGGTCGCGATGACCCAGATACCGCCGACCAGCAGCTTCTCGTTTTCCTTAACGATGCCTGCCCCAATCTCCGCATCCTTGATGCCCAGATTAGAAAAGGCCGCCTCATAGCAGTCTTTCTTCTCGTTCAGGCGAACGGTCACCCGGTCGATCACCTTGTAACTGCCCCGCTCTCGCACCAGCGATTTCACCTTCTCGGCTTCATCCGGGCGCACGTAGTTCTCAGAGAGCACGGTTTTGACGTTACGAAGTCCGGTTTCGATGACGTCCGGATCATCAGATGCACAGTACATGCCGAGCAGATACTCCAGCACATACACCGGCACGTTTGCGCCTTCCTTGATCTGCTTGGTCAGATCCTTGCGCACCACCCGGCCCGCAAAGTGCTCGTTCAGTAGCTGGTCCAGGTCCTTGTCTGCCTGCGTGGCCAAATCGTTCATGTGTCTCTGCTCTGGTTATTCGTGCATCGGGTAGCGGGTTTCAGAATGGCCGCTGCCTTAGAAAAAGTCATCGGTAAACGCCAGGTCAATCACCACCCGGTAGCGTTCGATTTCAGTGTTGTAGTCTTTATCCTTCAACACCAGGAAATAATCCCGCTTGCGATCAAAGTCGGTACCGGACAGCGACAACCGTACCTGCTTGACCCGCTCCGTCATGGAATCCGAAGCGCTGTCAAAGGTCACAATCTCCTCACTGGACACCTTCTCCGTGCCCTCGTAGATCGCCACGGCAATGGTGACCGGCAACACCAGGTCGGTCACTGCTTCCGTCTGCATCAGGTCAAAGCGCTGGATGTTGTTCACCATCTTCAGGGACGACTTGGGCGAAATCACATCCACCTTTCGGGTGGACCGACTCTCTGCCTTTTCGCCCCGCAGCTGCTTCACCGTCAGCACCGGCACCACGATTTCCTGGGGCATGGCCCCGCCGTGGACGAAACGGGCACCACCCACGAAGTGGAACCGGTTCGCTCCTTTGGGAATCCAGAATCGGGTATCCGAAGCGGTACCGGCGGTATCCTGGGTGGAACCGCACCAGGCATCTTTTGCGTCTGGCAAGTCATGGCCGATAACGTAACGCTTTTTGCTCTTGAGCGCATTGCTTGGCTTGTCTGCGAGGGATGTTCTATCTGCCGCTTCCAGCTTGCTGTGCTGGAACAAAAAGCCGTGGTCGGCGGTGACCAGCACCGTGCTGGTGTTGAAGTGCATCATGATCTTACGGGTCAGCTCCGTCAGCTCTTCAATGGCGTGTTCAACCGCGTTGAAGGTTTCGGATTCGGTGGAGGCGGAATCGCCCCGGGCATCCACCACGTTGTGGTACACATACACCAGTTGCTGATCCTTCAGAGCCTCACGGCCTTGATCCCGGCTCCAGGCTTTTACGGTTTCTGCCTGAACGGCCATCCCGTTATAGCTGACCAGCACCCGGTTGCGGTTGTCACTGCCCTTGGTGGATTTGCCATCCACAAACACATCATCACTGACCCCTTCCCGGTACTCCAGGGTTTGATGGGGCAATAACGAAGCCATGCCCAGCGTGGTGTAACTGGGTAACACACCCAGCTGGCTGGACAACTTCGCCTCGCTGTAACGCTTGGTGTTGATGCGCTCTCGCAGCTCCACCGCTGCCTCATAGCGGAACGCATCACTGATAATCACCACCAGGCGCTTGTTACGAGCCGTGTCCAGCTTGGGCTTCACCTGGGTATCGTAAAAATGATGCTGGTTGGGCACTCCCGGAATGGACCAGTGCTCCATCAGATTGTCCCGCTCCACCAGGTCGCCCCAGTTCCGGGCCAGCTGGTCCAGGTACCAATAGGCGTAGCACTGCTCCACCGCCTCATCCAGCGCTTTCAGAATTTCCACATGGGCGGTGCGGGAGGCTGCGCAGTAATGACGGTACTCGGTATCAAACCGGTACAGATCAGCCTCGTAGGCTTTGTACAGAGCTTCCGGGCTGCTGAAATGGAAGCCGTCCGGATGCGCCTGGCGCAGCGCGAACAGATCAATGGCTGCGGACAGGGCCGAATAAATGGTGCGGAATTTACGGCGAACATCGTCGTCTTTATGGCGAGAGGCCCAGTAGCCATCCAGCCGATCCGAAATCACCCGGGCGAACAGGTTCAGGTCTGCCGGCCTTGCCTCCGGAATGGCTTTTACCAGATCCACAATAATCCGCTGCTCCGCCTCCCGGAAGGTGGCCACATTGGCCAGGACCTCAATAGAGTAATCCTCAATGCGGGACTTGATATTAAGGGCTGCGGACACCCAGTCGGCAATGACATCGTAAGCCGGGTAATAGCGGGAACTGTCGCGCCAGCGGGACAGTAACGCCCGGGAGGTTGCCCTGGCATTAGCCGATGAAATGGCCACAGATCTCGCCCAGTCCGGCACATCGGAAATACTCTCGCAGAAGCCCGTGGCCAGCAGCCGAATCAGGAAATGCCCGAAGTTGAACGGTGCTTCGCCCCGCAGCTCTTCCTCCGAGGCGGGATACCCGACCTCTTCCCGGAAAGCCCGAATCAGTGACGGCACCAGGCCGTACTTTTCCAGCTCCGTGATGGACTCCGGCACCTGATCCAGCCCACCCCCAGCCTTCACCAGTTCGTCACCCAGGGTAAACAGAATATTGGCAACATCCGGCGATTCCGCCCGGGTGACCACGGCAATCATCGCGAGGTCCAGTGCGTCTTCATCATAGTCTGGCTGGATGAGGCGCTTGAGGGACGCCAACCGTGCCTTACTCAGGAACTTCTCCCGACGGGCCAGATGGGCGCGAAGGCTCTGCTGCTGAAGCCCCAGCTCGTTGAAGATGATAGAAACGCGATCGGCGTGGAAGGTGCGGGAATAAAGCTTCATGTCCAGAAGCCAGTCATCTTCCGGCTCCGGCTCCGCATGGGGGAAATACAGCAGGTACTTGCCGTTCGGGTCTTCCAGCTCAAGCTTCAGCTTCAATCCGAGAGTGGACTCACCTGCCATGTCCATGATCTGGACGTCTGGCAAGTCCAGGTTGGACAGCTCATCGCCAAAGCTTTGTTCGGGGTCATACCAGAACACCAGTCGGTGGTTCTCAGAGAAAAAAGCCTGCTTGAGCCCTTGGGTGAGCTGTTTTGAATCCATGTACTGCGCCTTATCCAACCATCTGTTTATTCGATAGTTTAGTAATGTACCACAGGGATTACAGGTTAAGTTGCTTATGCCCGGCTGGACCAGGACTCAGGGTCTTTCCGAGCATGGAAAACGGCAGTAACAATTACTTCCTGGCCTTGCACCAAGTAGAAAACACGGTAGGGGAATCGGCGGATTGGGATTCGCCTCACCTCTCTATGAATTTTCCGGTAAATAAGAGGATTTTTCTGAACCTTGTCCAACGCCTCTTCAAGACATAAGAGAAAATCGTGGCCAAGGCCCTCTCTTTTCTCTTGATAGAACTCGAAATGCGCGCCGACATCCAGCTCCGCGTCCTTTCGGAGTGTGAGCGTATATACCATTACTTAGACAATACACGAGCTTTGACATCAACCCACGAACTACCCCGATCCTGATCTTGCTCGAATGACTTCAATCGTCGGTCGAGTTCCAGTTTCTGGGCATCTGTAAGCTCAATTTCGGAGCCTTCCGCAACCACGCTGTCCCACAGCGCTTCTGCAAGAATGATGCGCTCAGATACGGTAAGTGATTGTATTTCCATAGTAGCTGCCTCTAGTAGTACAAGCTTTAACCAATTCTACCACACTCAAAAAAAGACCAAACCTCAGGACGAAGAGCATTTCATCGACAACATCAAGCGCGGCAAAGGAAGATCAAAGTGTAGCGATTCATGCCGTAACCGGCGCTTCCATAGACTGCTTTCTGGAAATACTCAGAGACTCCCGATACTCAGCCGCTTCAGCTTTCATCGTCCAGTGTATTTCGTTCATGCCCTGTTGCTCTACCGCCTGGCGAATCTCTGCAACGTTCAGATTAAAGAACTCCTTGCGGGGGTTAACCTTGTTCACTGATGCCTCATCAAACCGGCGATGCAGAGCCTTTTCAAGCGCTGGCGCATCATCACTGTAGATCATGGCATGGACATCAAAGTCGAAGGGCACGGAAGCATCACCCAGTTCTTTCACCCGGTCTGTAGGCTCCAGCCGGCGCGTCATACCTATCTTGAATACGTTCTCACCAAAGCTGCCAATGTTACTAATGACATAAACATGGCCTCGCCTGGTCTGCTGCGCCATCGAAATCGCCCGCTGCCCCCGGCTCTCCGCCTCTGCCAGTTTAGATTCCAGCTCAGCGAGCTGGGCTTCGTACTCTGCACGCTGCTCACCGTGAGCAGAAGCCAGCTCCTTACGAGCAGTCTCCATGGCCTTTTGTAGCATGCGTTCTTCTTTTTCGGCCTCTTTAATGGCCTTCTCTATTTCGCGGCGAGCTTTTTCTTCCTCACGCATTTGCTCCCGAATGGCCCGCTGCTCCTCCCGTTCGATCTGCCTCAGCTCGTGAGTGGCAACCGCCCACTTCAGCTCCTCCAAACGAGCCTCCAGGTATTCCTGATTAATACGAGCGTTACGAAATGGCATACCGTTGTGATTCACCAGGGCGAAGGCATCCAGAATTTCCTGTTTGATCTTGCCGTAGTTGTCATGCTTGACCTTGGCCAACGCCGAATCAACTTTACCGTTGAAGGCATCCACGGCGAAGTGTATGGCAAAGGCTCGCCGGTTCGCCTCCGCATAATCGCAGGCCCCCGCGTTGCCATTTTTGACCATGTCCCGAACGCGCTTTCTTGCTCGCTTCAATTGCTCGCCGGCTTCCTTATGGCTGTATTCCTCCGCCAGCTCATCCAGAACCGCATGATTAGGAATGATATAGTCATCGTTGTAGCCTTGGATGGTGTTGCGCATGGCAACCACAGTGGCCTCGTACAGGTCAGCCTTCCCCTTGGCCGCGAGCGCGTCACCAGCTACTTCTTCCGCCTGTCGTTTGGCGAAATCGAGTACCCTCTCAGCCTCTGCCCGACCGTCAGCCTCAATCTGATCGGCCTTCAGCCTCGCCTCTTTGAGCGCTGCCTTTGCTTCCGTACTGATTTGACCAGCCTCTTCCGTGGCCTCGCTCAGTCTTTTCTGAGCTTCGGAATACACACGTTCTGCATCATTCCTAACCGCCTGAGCCTGCATCTCTGCCTTACCAAGTAACAGCCGAGCGTGCTGTTCCATATCGGTAATGGGCTTGTATCTGGCATCCAGGTCGGCGCTGTATTTTTCCGCTTCCCTTTTCTTCTCTTCAGCCTGCTTCAAAGCCAGCATCGCCTCCGCCAGCTTTTTTTTCATAGCATTTCGCCTTCGCCTGGAAAGCCACGCCAACACAACTGGAGTAAAGAAAATAAGCAGGGTGAAGATGGCGATGGCAACGTCAACGACTGGGGTTGGCTCTTCCATGTGTTTTCCTGATTATCGTTTTTGGTTTTCAGTAAATGCCTGAGTAGCGCGGGCAATGCTCATTTGAGGGGGCGAATAAAGCTGTCCCAAAAGTACTCGGCGACGCCCTCGCACGTAAGCAAACTGTCACGGCCGTACCCGGACATTCCGCCCATCATCGAGCGGAACCCAAGCATGGTTCCATCGTCTTCTAACGTAACGGCATCATTACAGCTATTGGTCGAGACCCCGGCTTGGCTGTAACAAATATCTCCCAGCCCCATACCTCCGCCGGTTCTCCATATGCCACAGTGGCAAACTCTTTGCCCATTTTGGTAAAGAGAAGCCTCAAAGCTATCGGCATCCTTCTGGTGAAAATCCTGCTCCAGCTCGGGATTCCGGGCGCAGATCTCCTTCAAGGAATTTTCAAAGAAACGAGACAGGAATTGAATTCCTTCTCGACGTGCCAGGTCTTTATCCCTGTCACTGAATTCCTTTCGAATGCCCAAATTGCTGCTGCGAGGAGCAGAATTGACAGGCGGTACGAATGATGGCGATGTAGCCGGGCGGGCATTGTCAGTAAGAGAGTTCTGGGCCGTGGCACCCAATTCCTTCAAAATAAATTTGATGGCCTGAGCGACTTGGTAGAAACCATCATCGACGTGAGTGAATTTCGAGATCGGATAACCATCCTCTGGGGTGGCCATCAGCTTTCCGAATGGCAGATCATGCCAGTCACAGGTTTTCAGAATCACCGGAACCACACGCGCCTCACCTTTATTGTGCCGCTTGAGGGCGTACTTCACTTCAACGTCGTAGCAATAATCTGAATTGATGAAGTCGGGGCTGATCAGCAAAAGGATGATGTCGGCATCTTCAAAGTGCTGGCCTATCTCCCCATGCAGCTCAGTACCAGCTGTTATTCGCCGGTCATGCCACGTGGAAATGAGCCCTCGCCTTTTGAGGGGCATCAGATGCTTTTCCAGCTCATCCCTCAGAGCCTCATCCACATGAGAGTAAGAGAAAACCAGCTTCGCCATACATCATCCTTAACTTTTCAGAACCTAAACCAGCGATCGCAATCGCTGAAGAAACGCAACCAGCTTACCGCTGTTGAGATCCCCATGCCCCAAACCAAAATGCGACCAGAGATCTAAAACCTGTTGTTCTTTTGGCTTGGGCCGTCTGGAGCCGCCAGGCCCCGCGGGGCAGGCTCCCGATGAAACACCAACATTGATGTCCGGTGTATGCACTCCTACCTGAACACACACCGACTCTCCCGCTTTCTGACGCCGCCTTATTTGCTCATGAAGCCAACTTTCAGAAAGTCCTTCTAGAGGCTGCTCCATTCCTGCAACGGTTACTGTGATCATAAATATGACTCCTTCGGTTCAGTTCACCTTGAAAGTCTCACAATAAAGCGACAGTAAGCGTCGCTTTTAGTATTTCTGGCCATCGGAACCGAAGAACAATCAAACAACTGCTACTCTTGATAACTGAGAATTATTGAGCACGTTCCTAGTCTTCCAAGGTAACCAGTTCAGCTAACTTGGCCACGATTTCAGTCATTGGTTCCTCTGCAGTGCTCAGGCCGCTGCGGGACCCGAGCAAGGGGCTCACTTCACGAAGGGCCTCATAAGTAGTGTTGTGTACGATGGGAACGAGCAGGTCACGCGCCAAGAGTGCTGAAAGCTCTTTATCAGCGATGCCTTCTGCATTTACTCGTCTCAGGAAAGCGGGGGTTACCAATACAATCCCGACCCGCGACCTTGCTAAACCCTTATCGATTTCGCGCAGTAGCGACGAACCAAGAAGCACGTCTTTTTCACTGAACCAAACAGAGACATCTCTCGATACAAGCAGATCGTGAAGCTCTTTTGCAGCTCCTTTGCGATCATCCCAAGCATGGCAAAGAAAGGTGTCCCGTAGGTCAGGAACTGATGCCCGCTCTTCAACGCTCTCACGTATGGGGTTAAGCGTCCTTACTTCCGAAGGTGTGTACATGACGGATGAGCTTGCCCGGGACCAGCGGGGTTTCGTGGTGCGGCTTGAACCGCCGCCACTGCTTCTTCGACTGCCCCCGCTACTGCTAGCGCTGCTACCGCCAAATGACGAGTACGGGTAGGACGAATAGGATGAATACGAGCGGTACCCACTGCGGCTACTACAAGCAGGGCAAGCAGCTGCTGCGCTCGCTGTGCGGTGGCCATTTACTGGAGCTGTGCATCTTGCCATGTTGAATACCCCTCTGGAGTCTGGTGCGCTCGAATATTTTTCTACAGATCAAAGCCTAAGCTTGCGAATTTGGTGGGCCGAGATATTCAATACAAGGCCAACCTGGTTGTCGTTGAGGCCCTTTCCTTTTAAAAACTCGATTACTTCCCTACGAGTCTCGACGATGTTGTGCCTATCCGTGTGAGACTGCAGCGGATCACCACCCTGCCGAATCAGCCTTGTGTAATATTCATCCATACTCAAGGTGTAGCTCGGCAAGCATAATCTTGCACCACTTGCTGAGACCCGGCCAAGCAACGCTGCTGAAAGGCCCAGTAAGGAGTAGACCGCATACCAAGGATCCGTCTTTTTACCTGAAAGTGCTTGGTCAAACTCACCTACAAAATGATGTAACTGGACACGATGTTCCTCAAACGTCTCGACCTCATCGACTTCACGGGCGATTTTTGCTGCAACCCTTTTAAGCCAGGTTTTACGGATCTTTTCATCCTGCTCTTGGCTCGCGATATGAGATGCCTTCGACCTGCCAAGGAAGCGGCGGACAACAAGTTCGAATGCAAGTGGTCTATCGATCATCTTTACCTCTCGCGCCAGCAGCATGCACGCCCTTCGGGTGGAGCTGAAAGTTCAATGGACTGAGCCGCGGTATGCCTGCGACTTTTAGTCTTTTTTGGCATGCAGCACCTCCATAATGAAGACCACCAAGGTATGTGCCACATTAACAACTAGTCGGGCCTCGGCAACAACAATACCCGGCGGGCTAGAACCACGACCATGAGCAGATCCAATGTGTGACCTGAATGACCCAACACCATCAATGATTGATGAGATACCTTTTAGCACTTTGTGCTGATCTGCGGCCAAGGTGGCATCAGAGTTCAAACGCAGGTGTGGTTGCACCGCTGCCCACAGCTGCATGACGTTCAATTTATTTGGTGCGACTAAATTGAAATGCTCTATGTAGAACTTCAGTGCCGATTCAATAATCGAGCAGGCAGCAGTGACTGCTGCGTGTGGGTCAGTTTGAATATGCTCTACCGCTCTCTCAAACTCTTTTTCAATAGATGAAAAATTGCCCGACTTTAGATATTCCTCTAATGTTTTGGAGATTGGCGTCGACCCTGCTTGAGTAATATAGCCATTCTGTCGGTAGGAAAGCTGGTTTTGGGCCAGAGCCGCTTTAATCCTCTCCTGGCCTTCCTCAATACTTGAAGGCGAATCATCAAAAAACGAAATCGGTGGGGCTTGGTCCATGTAGCTTTGAATAACTCTTCCCAAGACCTCAAGAGCATCAATGCCAGGATCTTCATTGCATCGCTTCAACCAATCACTGCATTTTTTCTCACAGTTGCCTTCTGGAGCATCACCGGGAGCACCGCTTTCCATGAAGAGTGTTTCCAGCTTGGAATGACTGTAGTAATAAGCTGCGATTACCGAAGAAACAGCGCCTATTACTGAATTTGGAATAATACTACCCAACCTCTGATCTCCATGTGTCCCAAAAAGTAACCATCTCTTTGCAAATTCTCACCATGGCCTCGACACTTCGTTCCCTGGACCTCAGGACATGAGGACTTGTAGCTTCTGTGACAGCGCTCACTACGGCTTGCCGCCTGTGACAGCTTTCACCTCAGCCAACAAATCCCCAAACTTCCCATAATTCACCTTCACGCCATCATCCAGATCCAGGGCGATGCGCTGGTCGGCGTAGTGACGGAGTTTTTCGTCGAATTCAGCGAGTTCGGTCTGTTGTTTATGCAGGGTGGCGATTTCTTTTTCCAGGCGCTTGGTTTCAGCGGCTGAGGTGCTGGCTTCTTTGTCTTGTTCCAGCTTTTCAGCGTAGGCGTTGAGCTTGGCGCTGAGCGGGATGACGTACTCCGTGCGCATCCGTGCCAGTGTGCCTTCGTTGTAACGGTGCAGGTAGACCAAACATTCAAAGGCTTTGTATTTACCGGAACTGAACAGCCAGTAGATGGGGCGTTTTTTGTACGTCCGCAGGTGGTCCTCGAAAAACTGGGTGCTCAGGTAGCGGCGGATGGTATCGAGGTCAGATTCACCACGCTTGTATTTGATGGCGCGCAGACAGAGGCCTTCTGCTACAAAGTTCAGGTTTTCCTGTAAATGCTCGTCACCCCAGACCACGCGGACAAACTCGCGGAAGCGGTTGGTGGCGTCATCGGCGAACCATTCCTGATCGGTGAGTGGCAAGATAGCATCTTCGTCCGGGACAAAACTCGGTGAAGGGATCTGATGGAGATAGTCCTGAAGATTTTCGCCTTGGCTGGCGAGAATTATACCAGGCTTGTCCAGTGAGTAACGGCCCATCATGCAACCAATTGTGTAGGAAACAAGCTCCCGTAAAGTATCGCACCGCATCAGAGCTTCAAGCTCTTCTTTGCTGCGTTTACCTCCGTAACGGTAGTGTGCATTAGAAGTGAGAGTGATATCCTCAAGCATCACTGCAGGTTCAAGCTCACACTGTAAGCCATATGCATTTATGCATAGTTGGTTGTTCTCTTGCTCTAAGGTTTTAAGATCCAATGAGACTGATCGCCAGTGTTCTGATTGAGTCAACCAAGCCGCCTCAATTGTGTCAAATGACTGACTTTTATGAACTAGCGGGTTAACAAGAAACCCCCACGACGTCTCGTATGAATCCCAATCCAGCTTTGCTATATCAACCATTTTTTTTATGATTTCTGTGCTTTCCACCCGAATATAGGGTATGCCTTCAACATCTTGTTTCTGAAAATTAAAGGTGGGGTTAATTACTTGAAGGAACTTTTCTCCGAGTTTGGAGTTAAGGATCGACATTACGTTTAAGCAACAATCTTCTGCAAATATTCCGGGGCCCGCGTCGGAGAATAGAACACCTTTATCAAAGTATCGGAAAGATAGTTCGCCACCGCCTACTCGCGACCAAGAAACAAATGATTTGAAATACCATTTCTTTTCCCTGAGACGAAAATCGGGGCTCTTATTTTTAATATTCTCGCCATCGTTTAGAAAATCGATAACGTGCTCTGCATTGCCATACCATTTTCGAAAGCTTCCCCCTTTATGAAGTGGCAGCCACTTTATTGAGGGGTTAACTTCTTCGGAGTTTTTCAAACCAAACTGGGTGCAGGTCTTTGACACTTCAAACCACAGACGAAGAAAAAGCTCATCTCGTCCTGTCCGTATTCCAGGACAAACCGGAAAATAATCAGATATAGGCTTATTTTCACTAAAAGTCCTACTCATATTAGGACTATTCCAATATGCAATGACTTTCCCGGGAAGTGGAATGAAGTCCGAGGTAGACGCTCGATAAAAATTCTTCGTCCTCTTTTCTCTTACTTGCTGGCCCATGCCTCGCCCTCATAACAAATTCGGTGATGACCACACTGTGTGGATAGGGGTATATATGAGCGTCACTCAATAGCCTCAAGCAACAGCTTTCGCTTCTCCGCCTCAGACTTGGCATCCACCAAGCGAATGAATGCGCCCGAGTAATTGGGAAGCGCTGCGTTTTCGATCACGAAAGCCGTTGTAGAGACCACTTCGCCGCTGATGCTATCGAATGCCCGGCTCCCCATGTGCGCCATGGTGATGATGGTGGCATTGTGAAGTAGCCATTCCCGGAGCTTTTCGTAGCTGGATAGAAACATCCACGACTGCATGTTGATCTGCGCGTTGTATCCGTTGGGTCTGAGCAGTGAAAAAGCTCGCTCCATAAAGATCGCGAAGAGATCTGACTTGCTGTTTGGGTAGGCATCTTTCGCGAATTTTTTCAGCGGCGGATTCATGCCTTTGCTACCCATGTACGGTGGATTCGCAATAACCGCATCATACGGCTGGACCAGAATCCAAGCCTGCTGAACATACTGCAACAGAGTATCCGCTGCTGGCTTCTGCATCACGTCGCCCGCGCGAGCCAACTGCTCCAGCTCTTCGACTAGAGCTTTCAAAGGTACTGCGTCTTCCTCGGGCACTTCGATCAGGGAGCCGAAGGTTTTGGCGTCTTCAAACCGCTCCAAAGTTCGTTGCAGCAGTTTGTAACGTTCATCGGCACTCGCACTGCTCAAATCAGCTTGGTCGTTTTCGAACAGGCTCTGGGAACTACCCTGCTGCCAGTCGCCACTCAGGTTCAGGTCCTGCCAGAGTTGATGCAGGTTCAGGTGGCTAGTTTCCTTGAGGGAGAGCACATTGAGGGTGATGTCGCCTTCTACTACCCGACTAAACATGCGGCGGTCGTCTTCCCTTGCCAGCATCATCAGGGCGAATCCAGCTAATTGCCCAGCCCGATCGTCGATGTCCAGGCCGAACAGGTTGTGTTTCAGGATCTGCTGCGGGATGTCCCGACTGCGGTAGCCGCGTTCTTCATAGATGGCTTTGAGAACTTTGTAAGCCTCAACCAGTATGTGGCCAGATCCGCAGGCGGGGTCGAGTACTTTGATGCTTTCCGGGTCTATAGCGTCGGGCACGGTTTCGGCCAGCTGGGCCTGTACTTCCGGAGGCTGTTCGCCGGGTTCGATGAAGTACGGCATCTGGTTGCGCAGGGGGCTGTCCGGGTAGGTTTGCAGCCACTGGCGGCCCACGGAGTTCTGTACCAGATACTGCACAATCCAGTTGGGTGTGAACAGCTGCGTGGCGGCGGGGATGTCTTCGCTTTTGACCACCTTGCCAATCACCTGGTCTTTTTTCTCGGAGATGTAGAACTGGTAAAGCCAGCCGATGATTTCCACATCCTGCCAGTCGTCTTCCGGGATGGCGCTAACCAGTTCCCGAATCAGGGAGTCGGTTTTGGTGAGGTTGTCCGGCAGCAGCAGCTCGGTGGCGTCGTCCACCGCTTCAAACAGAAACGGCATGGCCTCGTGCAGGGCGTGGCATTGGGCCAGCAGGAGTTCCCGGTACAACTCTTCGTCTTTGTTGCCGTCCAGCTTCAGTTCGGCGACTTGTTGTGGGTCCAGCCCTGGCAGGCTGATGTCCAGGCAGTCGTCTAGGATCTGCGGGGTTGATGAAAGAGTGCCGGGTTCGCCGTTTGCGGTGCTTTGCTTTTCACCGCTAAGAACCCGCCGGCCATGGTCCAGAAAGTCGTGGATTTCCATGTAACGGATGGCGCAGAGGCGGTTGAACCAGCTGTAGGCGGCTTGTTCCATAGCCTGGGCAAATCCCATTTGCGCCACCATGCGTTCCAGTGCCTTGCGGGCCGGGGCGATGGCTTTGGGGAAGGCTTTCTCGCCAATCAGGGCAATGTCCCCCCGCTGCTCCATGGGCTCGGTGCCTTTGGCGGTGATGCCGTAGCGGGCCGCCTGTTTGGTGACCGCATCTATAAAGTTGTTGCGGGCTTTGGGGGCGTATTTTTTGATGTTGGCGGTGTTCATGCTCTACTGGTTCCTTTATATGTCCCCAAATTTTCAGTGTCGGATTCTTGTTGCAGCTTTAGATCGCCAGCTTCCCAGATCAGTCTCAGACTACTGGAGTCATCAGATTTCTGGGTGTTGGCTAGCTCGGGCGGCTCTCGCCAGTATCCGTCTGTCACCAGAATGAGGCGCTGACCTTCGCTGATCGAAAAACGGGTAGTGTCTGGTGCGGCAAATCGCTTGGCGTTGATGCACCGGGTAAGCACGTGCTCAATACCTGAGGCTGAACTAGGTGCCTCGCCCATGTCAGACATTTGCCGGTCGGCGGTATGGGGTGAGTTGAGCCAATCTACGCTGGCCAAATCAACCGAGTTGTCTGCTGAGATTCCCGCCAAACAATCGCCAACTGAAAGCAGAACCCCCTCGCCGGTTGGAAAATGGATAACCGCCAGAGCGTAGCTTGCGATTTCCTGCAAAAACGTATGTCGCATCTCTGACTGGACATTGGCTAATTCGCCGAGAATTCGGCTCGCGTCATCTGAG
>Ga0075441_10000145_pt1 | contig 35260 bp, 38 predicted proteins | sample CoawatmetaG00DNA_FD_71582 | JGI IMG/M metagenome (GOLD analysis project Ga0075441, IMG submission 71582) | Marine microbial communities from the West Antarctic Peninsula - Coastal water metaG002-DNA | ecosystem: Environmental > Aquatic > Marine > Coastal | place: Atlantic Ocean: West Antarctic...
ACAAAAGTTCAAGGCGATCTGAAGCAGTGAGGAAATTCGGACGGATCATACAAACACCTGAATCCCATTCGCTCAGTCCGTCAATACAAAAGTCGGGTGATCAAGGACTCCGAGTATAATTTCCTAATTTCTCGCGTAACGCGTCATATCCATAGACGTCCGCGATATCGCCATCTTTGCCTTTTTGAAAGCCCAGAGCCGTGGGTAAACACCCAATACCACACACCTGATAGGCAACTAACAGCCTACTATCAATAAACCACATACGTCCACCTGGAGTGGACACATAACCGTTCATGTAAAATTCAGCGTCACCTTCCATATCCACGACACTTGGGACCTCATTAAAGTAACCTGCGTCAAAATCGCCATGCGTGTGATAAGATGCTGTCACGGCTATATCGCGAGGAAATGGGGCTCCACATGACGCCTGATCACCAGCCACAGGTTTGGTCGCAATCATGATGCCATCGGCGTTGTACCCGACATAACCACAGTACTCGCGGCGCTTTTCAAACGACAGGGGCTGCAAACGGGTCAGCACTTCTTTGGCCACAACTAGCTCCGCGGCATCTTGGGCCATCGCAGGCGTGCCCGCAGCAAGGATCGCTATCGCTATAAAATGGCGCATTCCCCCTCCTCACTGGGCGTGTTTCGCCCTAGACTAGCTGGACCAGCAAAAGGATTCCACACATGACCATCCACATTGGCGCCAAATCCGGCGATATCGCGCCCACCGTTCTGATGCCCGGCGACCCCTACCGCGCCAAATGGGCCGCCGAGACGTTTCTCGATGATGCGCGACTGGTAAACGAGGTCCGTGGCATGTTGGGTTACACGGGCACATGGCATGGCAATCCAGTCACCATCCAGGGGTCCGGCATGGGCATGCCATCGCTGTCGATCTACGCCAACGAACTGATCACCGAATATAACGCGCAAACCCTGATCCGGATCGGATCATGTGGCGGCATGCAAGACCACGTTGGCATCCGCGACGTAATCTTGGCGATGACGGCGAGCAACATTTCGACCCCGTCGCGCGGCATTTTCAAAGAACTGAACTTTTCACCCTGCGCCGACTATGGCCTGCTATCTGCAGCCCACGCGGCGGCCACTGCAAAAGGCGTCACGACCCATGTCGGCGGCATTTATTCAGCTGATGTATTCTATGATGAACGGCCTGACCTGAACGAGCTGATGGTGCGGCACGGCATTTTGGGCGTCGAAATGGAAGCAGCAGAGCTGTACAACCTCGCGCACCGCCATAAACGCCGCGCCTTGGCTGTCCTCACAGTGTCCGACCATCTGATCACGCACGAAGCACTTCCTGCGCAAGACCGCGAAAGCAGCTTTGGCGAAATGGTCGAAATTGCGCTCGCTGCAGCGTTCCCTACCTAACGGCCATGGGTGCGGCTGTAGGCATTGACCTGCGGGCGCACCCAACCATCCAACGCACCAACTGCAGGCGCATAAACCTGCATCAACAGCGGATAACACGCCGCCGTATCGCTGGAATGCACGGAGCTGCAATCCCCACCAGGGCACGCGCTTAGCACTGCCAGCAAATCAATCTCAGCAAATAATTCCAGATAATCATCGGGCCGCACAGGGCTGGCTTTCATAAAATACTGCCCCGTATCGCGGGTAAATCCGGTACACATGAACAGGTTCATTACATCATGCACATGCGCCTCAGCCTCGTTCAGCGACAAACCAGTTTGATCCGCCAAAGCCCGCGTCAGGTTGGAATGGCAGCAATGATGATAGTCATCGCCAGACAGCAAACGCCCCGTATAGGGATCGCAGCGGGTGCCAATAACATCATGCACAGACCCACCAAATGCATCCATGCCGTACCAATTCAACGTATCAGCCACCACCGTCGCCATCGGGCGCAGGTACGGGAAACACGACCACATGCGGTCGCCTGTGGTGATGTGAGTGCCGTGCAGCGCACGCGTTTTGCCAGAATAAAACCGCTCTGCCAGATCGGCGGCTGCAAACAAATTCAGATCCCCGACTTGCGGGCCATCCACCGACTGCATACGCAAAAAATGTCCCGCAGGAACTTCAATTGCGGCGGCTTCACGCGGGGACACAAGCACCTCATTCACCAACTCCGCGCCAGCACGAGCCGCGTGGTAAAGGGGTAAATCTGGGCTTGGCAAGGTCTCAACCGGATAACAAATCACGGGTTCAACAGCGCGGCGGGCATCGGCATCTTTGGGTTCATTCATCATGACATCAGCAAACCCGATCGCGACAGAAAACAAAACCCTCTTTGGACGTCAATTTCCCGCGCTCCAAACAAAAACGCCGCCCCCATAGGGACGGCGTAATGTCATATTGAACGGGGCTTTAAATAATCCGCTCAACCATCTTTTTCTTGATCGATGCAATCGCCTTGGCGGGGTTCAAACCCTTGGGGCATGTCTTGGCGCAGTTCATAATCGTGTGGCAACGGTACAGCTTGAACGGATCATCCAGTTCGTCCAACCGCTCGCCAGTTGCTTCATCGCGGCTATCCACAATCCAACGGTAAGCATGCAACAACGCTGCTGGCCCAAGGTATTTGTCGCCATTCCACCAATATGATGGGCACGATGTGGAACAACACGCGCACATCACGCATTCATACAATCCATCCAGCTTTTCACGGTCCTCAATGGACTGTTTCCACTCTTTGGCAGGGGTGTTCGACTTTGTTTCAAGCCACGGCATGACACTTGCGTGCTGGGCGTAAAAATGTGTCAGGTCAGGGATCAAATCGCGCACGACGGGCATATGCGGCAGCGGATAAATCTTCACATCCCCAGACACCTCGTCCATGCCGTAGATGCACGCAAGCGTGTTGATGCCGTCGATGTTCATCGCACACGATCCACAGATACCTTCACGGCACGACCGGCGGAAAGTCAGCGTCGGATCAATCTCGTTCTTGATCTTGATCAGCGCGTCCAAAACCATCGGGCCACAGCTGTCCATATCCACGAAATATGTGTCCAACGCAGGGTTTTTGTCGTCGTCGGGGGTCCAACGATAGACTTGCACTTTGCGCAGATTAGTGGCGCCAGCCGGTTTAGGCCACGTCTTGCCAGTCACCATGCGGCTGTTCTTTGGAAGCGTCAGTTCTACCATTCTCGTCTCTCCTATGGGGGCGCGCCCCCTTTGGCTTATCGGGTTCTTAAAACAAGTGGGCGGATCGGCAGCTCACCCGTCAATTGTAGGACACAGGCATCATAGACCTGAGCAGGATCGCGGCCTTGCAGAAAATCACTGCTGACCCCAATCTTTGCATTGGTAAACGCGCCAGAGTTACTGTTCACGCCAAACGCAATCTCACCGGTTGGGCCTTGTGCGGCGCGGGCACGTTCCTCGCACCGTTGGGCCGCCAATTCAGGGTTCACCGGACCGCATGACGCGATCCCACCTAACATCAACACTGGCAACACAAACCGCATCAGTTCGCTCCGGCAAAGCAGTAGGACGCACCGCCATACAGGCCCGTACGGCCACGTGGGCAAACACCCAAATTATCGTCCGTGGGCACAGTTGCAGGGGTGATCGACGCGGCATCCGACATCGACACAACCTTCAGGCCACCGCTCAGCGTCGCAGAGCTGTCTGCGCAGGCATTAATTCGCGCGGCGTCCTGCGCAGTGATCAAGTCAAACGGAACCACACGCGCCGTCGGCACACCACCATCTAATGTCAATTGGGTCTGGGTCTGGCCAGGTAATCCCAGCTGGGCCTTGCATTCCAGCAACGCAAATTCCATCTGCTCTGCCTGTGTATTCGCGGTTGGTCCCTGATCCATGCACGCCGCTAGAGAGAACGCAGCCACAACAGCTGATATCCGGCCCAACATCAAAACGTCCTCTCTTTCGGGGCAAACTGCTTGGTGTTGATGCCGCCCTGCTTTTCGGTTGTCAGCGCCTTGGTAATCACTGGGCGGTACGACAAATCAACCTTGGTGCCATCGACATTCGCGATCGTGTGCACGCGCCAGTTTTCATCGTCGCGGGTTGCATAATCTTCGTGGGCATGCGCGCCACGGCTTTCCTTGCGGGCCTCGGCGCCGACAATCGTGGCCATCGCGTTTGGCATTAAGTTGGTCAGCTCAAGCGTTTCCATCAGGTCCGAATTCCAGACCATTGAGCGATCAGTGACCTTGATACCGTCCATCTTGGACGCAACAGAAGTCATCTTTTCAACGCCCTCTTTAAGGGTTTTATCGGTACGGAACACAGCTGCATCGGCTTGCATCGCCTTTTGCATTTCAAGGCGCAATTCCGCAGTGCCAACATCACCTTTAGCATGGCGCAAGCCATCAAATCGGTCAAACGCTGCGTCCACGGATGACTGGTTCAGCACAGGGTTTGCGCTGTCACGGTCAACGGTTTTACCTGCCTGAATGGCAGCAGCACGGCCAAACACCACGAGATCAATCAAGCTATTGGACCCAAGACGGTTCGCACCATGCACAGACGCACAGCCCGCTTCGCCCACAGCCATCAGGCCGGGAACAACTGCGTTTGGATCCTTTTTGGTTGGGTTCAAAACCTCACCATGATAATTCGTCGGGATACCGCCCATGTTATAATGCACAGTCGGCAACACAGGGATTGGTTCCTTTGTCACGTCAACGCCGGCAAAAATGCGGGCACTTTCCGAGATACCAGGCAGACGCAGGTTCAGCGCCTCGGCGGGTAGATGGTTCAGGTTCAGGTGGATATGATCGCCACCCGCGCCAACGCCACGGCCTTCACGAATTTCCATCGTCATACAGCGGGACACATAGTCGCGCGGGGCCAAATCTTTGTAATTGGGCGCATAACGCTCCATGAAACGCTCGCCCTCAGAGTTGGTCAAATAACCACCCTCGCCGCGTGCGCCTTCAGTGATCAGGCAACCAGCGCCGTAAATGCCGGTTGGGTGAAATTGCACAAATTCCATATCCTGCAATGGCAGCCCCTGACGGGCGACCATACCGCCGCCATCACCAGTACAGGTGTGGGCAGATGTGGCGCTGAAATACGCGCGACCGTAACCACCAGTGGCCAGAACAGTCGTCTTGGCGTTGAACACATGCATCGTGCCGTCGTCCAGCTTCCATGCAACAACACCCTGACATTGACCATCTTCGGACATGATCAAATCAGTGGCGAAATACTCGATGTAGAATTCAGCCTTCTGCTTCAGGCTTTGGCCATAAAGCGTGTGCAAAATCGCGTGACCAGTCCGGTCAGCAGCCGCACAAGTCCGCTGCACAGGCGGGCCTTCACCAAATTCGGTTGTGTGGCCCCCAAACGGGCGCTGATAAATCTTGCCTTCTTCGGTGCGTGAAAACGGAACACCGTAATGCTCAAGCTCGTACACCGCCTTGGGGGCTTCGCGGGCAAGATATTCCATCGCATCCGTGTCACCCAACCAGTCAGACCCTTTGACCGTGTCATACATATGCCACTTCCAACTGTCAGGGCCCATGTTACCAAGCGATGCAGCGATGCCGCCTTGGGCAGCCACAGTGTGGGAACGGGTCGGGAAAACCTTGGTGATACACGCGGTCTTTAGGCCTTGTTCAGCCAGACCAAGCGTCGCGCGCAAACCAGCACCACCGGCGCCAATGACAATCGCGTCAAAAGTGTGGGTTTCATATTCATAAGCAGCCATTGTTATCTCTCCGGCACAATTATTAAAGCGCGATACGCAGAACGGCGAATACGCCAAACGCTGCAGCACCATATGACAAACAGATCATCGCAATCAGCAGCACCTTGCGGGCAACGCCGTGTACGTAATCTTCAATCAACGTCTGCACGCCCTTGCGGAAATGGTAGAACGTCACAAGCATCGTCAACGCCGCAATCGTCGCAGGCACCGGACGGCTATAATAGGCAACCACCTCTTCATAAGATCCACCCAAAGTGGCACCAAACTGAAAGATGAAAATCGGCAAAAGCAATAGCATCGCAACCGAGCTGATCATCATGTGCCAATGGCTCAGCGTGCCAGACTTGGCGGACCCCGTCCCAATCGCACGTTTTCGATCTGTCATAAATGTCATGTCAGATGCTCCTTATACAACAATGACGGTCAGAACGGTCATCAGCACGGATGCGATGATCATAACCAAACCGGCAGTTTCAGATTTATCGACATCAAGCATATAGCCCATATCCCAGATCAAATGGCGAATGCCGCCAAACATGTGGTACCAAACGGCCCACGTCGACAAGAACAGCACCATATCCCCGAACCAGCTGCGCATGAACCCGTCAGCGGTTGCAAATGCGTCAGGGCCAGCAGCGGCGGCAACAAACCACCAGACGATCATCAATGCAGCGACCAGCAACGCGTTGCCGGTAATACGTACGAAGATCGACGTGATCGACGTCAATTGTGGGCGGTAAATTGTTAAGTGTGGTGAAAGTGGGCGATTGCCGCGGTTCACATCAGCCATTGGTGTTCCTTCGTGTCTGCGCAGGTTTGGACCTTTGTGCATGATATATTTCGCAGAGTCACGTAGCCTACCCTTTCAAAATGGTGAATAATTCACCCAATCGGCAAAAATTCGCACTTGTGATCACACGCAAAATATTTGTGATCACAGGTTACGAAATTTTCGAGGGAAACTTGGATCACAGTGGCATCAACGCCCAATAATCCAGATCCAGCAGAACCTCCGGCAAATACTTACCATCGTCACCGCGCAGATCACCCGCTTTGCCCTTGGTCGCAACAAGTCGCAAACGCACTGCGCCAACACCCGGCGCATCAACATCCGCCTTATCCAGAACCTCTGTCCAAGCCCTCACAGTATCGCCCGCAAAACAAGGGTTCGCATGTGCGCCACCATTCAGTGCGGCAATCATCTGCGCATTGGCCAGCCCATTAAACGACAGCGCGCGCGCCAGTGAAATCACATGACCACCATAGATCAACCGCTTACCGTCGGCACGGTTGGTCGCATCAAAATGCACCTTGGACGTGTTCTGCCACAGTCGTGTGGCCATCATATGCTCTGCTTCTTCAATCGTTACACCATCTACATGGTCAATCACCTCACCCACGGCGTAATCGCCCCAGCGGTGCGGCTCACCTGCCAATGCAAAATCGTAATGCGTAAAATCCAGACCCTTTGGAATAATCAGATCAGCAGGATCAACGACCTTGGACAGCTCTGGCACAACAGGCGTCGGCGCAGGCCCGTCAGCGCGGCGGCGGACCATGACCCAACGGACAAATTCCATCAGCACGTCGCCATGTTGATTGCGGCCCGTGGTGCGGACCCAAACAATGCCCGTCTTGCCGTTTGAATTTTGCTTAACGCCAATCACCTCGGACGATGACGTCACGGTATCACCCGCCCAAAGCGGCGCAATCCAACGGCCCTCGGCATAGCCAAGATTGGCAACAGCGTTTAGCGACACATCTGGCACAGTTTTGCCAAACACTGTATGAAACGTGATGAGATCGTCCATAGGGCTGCACGGCAGGCCACAATCTTGGGCAAACATATCCGACGAATGCAAGGCGTGACGAGCAGGATACAGCGCGTGGTAAAGCGCGCGTTCACCCATGTTAATAGTGCGGGGCACCGCATGGGTGATCACATCACCAACGGTGTAATCCTCGAAAAACCGACCTGCATTCGTCTTTGACATTAAACAGCGCCCAACTTCATCTCGCGGGAATATTCAACATCTGCTTCTTTAGTTACGGCCTGCGCACATCGCATCACGCCATTGGCCTGATCAAACGCATACTGCGGGCTGCCATGCAGTGCCCAACCCTTTGACATCGCCTCTGTAACGCGGTGACAAAAGTTGGACGTGTCGTCCTCGGTGATCAATCGGTAAACAAGCATTAATTATCCAAACGGGCTCGGGCCGACCACCATGTGGATCAGCGCAACTACAACAAACACCACGACCGTGGCAACAATCGCGGTGATTTCTTTCTTGATCGGCACCGCGTGATACGGCGTGCGGGCACCTTGGATACCGTTGATCAAAATGATCTCCATCGCGGCCCATAACGCCATGCCGCCAAACAGCAGGATTGACGGGGTATCGCCATTCACCAGCAAATGCGCACCAGACCAAACGATAACAGCGGTTAGCTGCGGATGACGGATAGACTTGGTGATGCGGGTCTTTGCACCAGATGTGGCAAACAGATAAAATGCAAACAACATCAGCAGGTTATTTAAACCAGTCATGCCACTCGTGCGATCCCAAAGCACATCGCCCGTGGCACCACGGTATCCAACCACCATCAAAATAATCGCAATGACTGATCCGACTGCAACGATCCCTGCGCCCTTGGGGCCAAAGCTGGCACGATGATCCGGTGCAACCCGTTTCCAGACATGAACAAGGGTCCACAAAAGTAGACCAAGAATAATAATCGTCATGATGCCTCCAATGCGGCGATGGCCGCGGCTTTGGCCAAGGTCGCCTTTGCGGTGACGATATGCAAGTTCTCGACGATCTTACCGTCGACAACAGCCACGCCTTGCCCGTCTGCCTCGGCCGCATCAAAAGCGGTAATCTGGCGGTTGGCCAATTCAAGCTCTGCATCAGTTGGGCCAAACGCCGCGTTGCAAATCGCGACCTGTGCAGGGTGGATCAACGTCTTACCGTCAAACCCCATGTCGCGGCCCTCGGCACATTCAGCGGCCAAACCTTCGTCGTCCTTGAACGCGTTATACACACCGTCCAACACGACAATCCCAGCAGCCTTGGCCGCCAACACAGACATCTGCAATGCGGTCATCAACGCCACGCGAGAACGTGAATTCAGATCCTTCGCCAGATCATTTGTGCCCAACACAAACCCAGCCATGCGCGGATGGGCGGCAATCGAAGCAGCATTCAAAACACCCATAGGGGTCTCAATCATCGCCCAAAATGGCTTGTCGGGAATTAGCGCTGCAAGCGCATCAAGATCAGCGGGGCCATTCACCTTAGGGAGCAAAACAGCATCACAGTCCATCAAAGCAATCGCGGCAGCATCATCAGCGCCCCAAACAGTATCAAGCGCGTTCATCCGCACCACCGTCAGGCGCGGACCATAGCCACCTGCCCCAAGGGCAGTAGCCAATGTGCTTCGCGCAACGACTTTAGCATCTGGGGCAACAGCATCTTCCAAATCAAACAGGATGACATCAACCGGTAAGTCCCGCGCCTTATCCAAGGCGCGCTCTTTTGATGCAGGGATATATAGGGCGGACCGATATGGGCGATCATGCATTTGATTCTTCCTCGTAATTTTATTGCGCCCAAAGGGTCAGATATTTCCGGATTATTCAACCACAAATACGCCGCAGCGCAGCATGCGCAGTCCACCGTCACGGTGGGTTAACGATATTGGCGGACCAGCGGCGCAGTTTGGGGCATGTCATTTAGACTCTGAAAGGCGACCCTATGATGCGGAACTTTTACCTTTTGTCCTTTGGTATCGGTGCGATGTTACTTGCGGCCAACCACGCGCAAGCCCAAGGGGCCAACTGCGCGGGCCATGCAATCATCGTTGAACGGCTCGCGCAAAACTATGGTGAACGGCGGCAATCCATGGGGCTCGGCGACAACAACACAATCCTCGAGGTGTTTGTATCCGACACCACCGGCACGTGGACCATCACGGTAACAGCGGCAGGCGGGCTGACATGTCTGGTGGCTGCGGGTCGCGCGTTTCAGGTGACAACTGACGCCCTGCCAGACACCAACGACGGAGCCTAGGTCAAAGCGACCCAGATCAGGCGCAGACCCGTCAGCACCAACAAGACATAAGTCAGTGCGAAGAACGCGCGTTCAGGAATAAGATGATGGGCTTTAACGCCAATATACGCACCCAATAATGCAAAGGGGGCCAACAACAGGGCGCCTTTGAACGTGTCCCACGTGAATATGCCCAAATAGAAATATGGGATAAATTTCATCCAGTTAATCGCCCAAAACGTGATGACTGTAGTGGCCTGGTACGACAGCTTGCTTAACCCCTGAGACAACAGAAACACCGCCGTTGGCGGGCCGCCCGCGTGGCTGACAAAGCTGGTGAACCCACCCACAGCCCCCGCCAACCATGCATAAGATCGGCGAAATGGTAAGCGGCGCAGCTTGAGCAGCCCAAGCTGTTGCGACACTTGGAATGCGACAAACGCCAGACAAATCGCCCCGATCAAAACACGGAACACATCCGCATCAACAAACGCGTAAACTGCCGCCGCGATCGCCACACCAGGGATCGCGCCCAAAACCATGCCCTTGGCAGATGGGGCATGCCATTTGCCCCAATAGGGTTTCAAAGTCGCCGCATCAATCAGCATGAACAGCGGCAAAACAATACCCAACGCAGCCCCCGGCGGGACGACCAACGCCAGAATCGCACCAGCGGCAAATGCAGCACCAGAGCCAAATCCACCCTTGGATATGCCACCGAAAATGATCGCAGGGATGCCCAGCGCAAAGAATTGTAGATCAAACTCCATCGTCGGATTTATCTCGTTTTTACATTGTTCTCGTATCGTTAGCGCAAACAGACTGGATGAACTATCACGATTTTTGTGATGCCGCGCTGCAGCGGACTTGCGCGCAGGACGGCAAAGCCTTACCCAAAGCGCCAAATACAACCCTGATAGGAGACCACTCACATGGCACGACCTAAAATTGCCCTTATCGGCGCTGGCCAAATCGGCGGCACGCTTGCTCACCTCGCAGCAGTCAAGGAACTTGGCGACGTTGTGATGTTCGACATCTCAGACGGCACGCCGCAAGGTAAGTCGCTTGATATCGCGTCTTCCGGTCCGTCGGCAAAGTTTGATGGCTCTTTCAAAGGGACCAACGACTATGCGGATATCGCAGGCGCAGACGTGTGCATCGTCACCGCTGGTGTGCCGCGCAAGCCGGGCATGTCACGCGACGATCTGTTGGGTATCAACCTCAAGGTCATGAAATCCGTTGGCGAAGGCATTGCAGCCCACGCGCCAAACGCATTTGTTATCTGCATCACAAACCCGCTTGATGCGATGGTTTGGGCACTGCGCGAATTTTCTGGCATGCCGGCACATATGGTTTGCGGCATGGCTGGCGTTTTGGACAGTGCACGCTTCCGTCACTTCCTCGCAGAAGAATTCGATGTCTCCATGCGCGACGTGACTGCATTCGTTCTGGGCGGCCACGGCGACACGATGGTCCCACTGACACGCTATTCCACAGTTGCGGGCATTCCGTTGCCTGACCTGATCGACATGGGCTGGACCACACAAGAAAAGCTTGATGCGATCGTACAGCGTACACGTGACGGCGGCGCTGAAATCGTTGGCCTGCTGAAAACCGGCTCCGCGTTCTACGCGCCTGCAACAGCCGGTATCGAGATGGCAGAAGCCTTCTTGAAAGACCAAAAGCGTCTACTGCCATGTGCAGCACATGTTGACGGCGCATATGGCCTTGACGGCTTCTACGTTGGCGTTCCGACAATCATCGGCGCTGGCGGTATCGAGCGCGTCGTCGAGATCAAGATGAACAAAGACGAGCAAGCGATGTTCGACAAATCTGTCGACGCGGTCAAAGGGCTTGTTGCTGCATGTAAAGAAATCGATCCGTCGCTGTCCTAAGTCACGTTTGATGATTGGTAACAAAGGCGTCCCTTAGGTGGGGCGCCTTTTGCGTTTCGGTGGATGGGTTAAAACCCATCCTACGCACAAACGCGTGTCGCCCTGCCCAGCCGCCTGACGCACCTATCATCATTACTGCTTGACTGAATGTCATTCGTGAACGATGTTCATCGACATGGAATCAAAGGATAACCAATGCGATATTTTCCACTCATCACAGTAGCATGCCTTTTTGTTGGCACCTCCGCCGCCGCCCAGACCGATTATTCTGTCTTGCTGCGCGAGCAAGGTTTGGCAAAAACCGTAGCCACGCTCCAATCAGATTACGCGCCAACTGCATCAGACGCATTTGCCCTCGGAGGTGCGCAATTCCTGCTCACTGTTGAACACGCGCTGCAGACCCGCTACGCGACAGCCTTCAACGAGGACATGCTCACTGACAGCGGTTTGCCGTTCCTCCGCGTGCCGCAAAACTTGATTAATCCAGCACCAGCGCCATTCGAGCCCGACATCATCGCCGATATCTTTGCCACCGCCATCACCGATTTGTCCGGCGCCATCACATCGCTCAACACAATCCCCGACACCGCCAGTGTTTCAGTGAAAATCAAACCTGCCGACATCTGGTTCGACATCAACACCAATGGCACCCAAGACGACGGCGAGGGATTCTATGACATCGTCGCGCCACAGCTTAACCTCTCTGCCGACGCCCGCGACCTGTTGATCCAGTTCGACACAGCTGACGCGGCGTGGCTGTCTGCCTATGCGCATATTCTATCAGGAATGAGCGAAACAATCCTGTCGGTTGATCCGACCTCCGCGATAACGCGCGTCACGCAATCAGCGCAGGCGTTTGATACATTCAACGCAGGACCACAGGGGGAATTTGTCGGGTTCATCGATGTTTCATTTATTGACCTGATTACCATGTTCATCCTCGCAATCGAAGGCACGCCCGACGCCACGCGGCTCGGTGCCGCGCACATGCATTTTCAGTCTATGATTGCAGATAACAAAACATTTTGGACGCGCGTTGCGGCGGAAACTGACAACAAACTGGAATGGATCCCCAATGCCAATCAGCAAAGCGCGCTGCCGATCCCGTTCCCGCGCCAAATCGGCGAAGTGTGGCGCGATATACTGGCCGATGGCGAAGCAATCCTCAGCGGCGACCTCCTGATCCCGCATTGGCGATTAGGTCCAGATGCAGGCATCAATCTGCTAAAATTCGTTCAAAACCCACCCGACATTAACCTCATCAGCTTGATCCAAGGCGAAGCGGTTTTGCCCTACGTGCAACACGGGAACGTGGCAGAGATGCGAAGCTGGCGCACATTTGAGCGGATGCTTGGCGAGAACGCACCACTTTACGCGGTGATTCTGAATTAATCCGTCGCCGAACCCGAACCTACGGCATTTTGTGATCACACGTTAAAAAAGTGTGATCACAAATGTCACTTTTTTGCCTGTCCTTCATAAAACGTTGTTCTTTTACGCGGCGCACTGTGGTTCAAATGACCAAACCCAGCAACGCAAGGGACGATTTGATGAACATCCACGAATACCAAGCCAAGGCACTTTTAAAGTCATATGGCGCGCCGGTCAGCGATGGCCGCGCCGTGCTCAAGGCAGAAGACGCTAAAACAGCCGCGGGCGAAATGGATGGCCCGCTTTGGGTTGTTAAGGCGCAAATCCACGCAGGTGGCCGCGGCAAAGGTTCCTTCAAAGAAGCCGACGCAGGCGAAGCCGGTGGCGTACGTTTGACAAAATCTGTCGAAGAAGCATCGCAAGAAGCCAAGAAAATGCTGGGCCGCACATTGGTCACGCACCAAACTGGTCCTGCAGGTAAGCAAGTCAACCGCGTCTACATCGAAGACGGCGCTGGGATTGAAACCGAACTTTACCTCGCACTTGTCGTTGATCGCCAAACAAGCCGCATCGGCTTTGTCTGCTCCACCGAGGGCGGCATGGACATCGAAGAAGTCGCAGCCTCCACGCCAGAGAAAATCATCAACTTCACCGTTGATCCAGCCACGGGCTACCAAGCCTTCCACGGCCGCCGCGTTGCTTTCTCGCTTGGCCTTGCTGGCCCGCAGGTCAAACAATGCGTGAAACTGATGGGGCAATTGTACCAAGCATTCACTGAAAAAGACATGGAGATGCTGGAAATCAACCCACTGATCGTCACAGATAAGGGCGATCTCAAGGTGCTTGATGCCAAAGTATCTTTCGACGGCAACGCGATCTACCGCCACGCCGACATCGCCGCCCTGCGCGACGAGACCGAAGAAGATCCAAAAGAACTGGCAGCGTCCAAGTTCGACCTGAACTACATCGCGCTTGATGGCGAAATTGGCTGCATGGTCAACGGCGCGGGTCTGGCGATGGCCACAATGGACATCATCAAACTTTACGGCGCATCCCCTGCTAACTTCCTTGATGTTGGTGGCGGTGCGACAAAAGAAAAAGTCACCGAAGCATTCAAGATCATCACCTCTGACCCGCAGGTCAAAGGCATCCTTGTGAACATCTTTGGCGGCATCATGCGGTGCGACGTTATCGCCGAAGGCGTTGTCGCAGCCGTAAAAGAGGTCGGCCTGAAAGTGCCGCTTGTTGTTCGCCTTGAAGGCACCAATGTGCAGCTGGGTAAGGACATTATCAACAATTCGGACGTAGATATTATTGCGGCTGATGATCTGAAAGACGGCGCAGAAAAAATCGTAAAAGCGGTTAAGGGGTGACGTTAAGGGTCCCATTCCCTGCGTCAAAAGGGTCGACACCGATCAGCTGGCTCAGCAAATCGGTATCATTCAATGACCTGCCCTCCCCACTTGCGACAGAACTAAAAGCATAGGATCTCGACATGGCCATTCTCGTAAATGAAAACACTCGCGTAATCTGTCAGGGCCTCACCGGCTCACAGGGCACGTTCCACTCTGAACAAGCGATCGCCTATGGGACCAAAATGGTCGGCGGCGTGACACCGGGAAAGGGCGGTCAAACCCACCTTGACCTGCCAATCTTCAACTCCGTGCACGAGGCCCGCCACGTCACGCAGGCCAACGCCTCCGTGATCTACGTGCCGCCGCCATTCGCAGCCGATTCCATTCTGGAAGCGATTGATGCGGAAATGGAACTGATCATCTGCATCACTGAAGGCATTCCTGTACTCGACATGATGCGCGTCAAACGAGCGCTTGAAGGGTCCAAATCCCGCCTGATCGGGCCAAACTGCCCCGGTATCATCACACCAGACGCCTGCAAAATTGGCATCATGCCCGGCCACATCCATAAACGCGGATCAGTCGGCGTTGTTTCGCGCTCCGGCACGCTGACTTACGAGGCCGTTAAGCAGACATCCGATCTTGGCCTCGGCCAGTCCACTGCTGTGGGCATCGGCGGCGACCCGATCAAGGGCACAGAGCATATCGACGTTCTGAACATGTTCCTCGACGACGACGAGACACACTCGATGATCATGATCGGTGAAATCGGCGGCTCCGCAGAAGAAGAAGCGGCCGAATTCCTGGCAGACCAACGCAAGAAAGGCCGCTGGAAACCAACCGCAGGCTTCATCGCAGGTCGCACGGCCCCTCCAGGTCGCCGCATGGGCCACGCTGGCGCAATCGTCGCTGGCGGCAAAGGCGATGCTGAAAGCAAGATTGAAGCTATGAAATCCGCAGGCATCATCGTCGCCGACAGCCCAGCCACACTTGGTGAAGCTGTAGCGGAAGCCATCGCTAAATAATCCAAGCGCCTCCGCGTTCGCGCGGGGGCGCCCCATTAGGCAACCCATAGCGGCTGAGGTTAGACCCATGAACGACCAATCCCCCAACGACGTCCTCCATGCATCGTCCTTCCTACAAGGACATAACGCCGAATACGTCGAGCAGCTTTACGCGCGCTACGCCGATAATCCCGGTGCGGTTGATGCAAGCTGGCAAGAGTTCTTCAAATCGCTCGGCGATGCCCCAGCGGACGCCAAGGCCGAGGCCGCAGGCCCGTCATGGGCACGCAGTGATTGGCCGCCAATTCCAAACGACGACCTGACAGCAGCACTTGATGGTCAATGGGCCGTTGAACCAGAAGCAGCTGGTAAAAAGATTACTGCAAAAGCCGCTGAAAAAGGTGTCGGCCTTAACGAACAACAGGTTCGCCACGCCGTCCTTGATAGCATCCGCGCGCTGATGATCATTCGAGCCTACCGCATTCGTGGGCACCTGATTGCCGATCTCGACCCGCTGGGCATGCGCGAACTGAAACCGCACCCGGAACTTGACCCAGAATCTTACGGCTTCACCGCTGCCGACATGGATCGCCCGATCTTTATCGACAATGTGTTGGGCCTCGAAATCGCATCGATGAACCAGATCATCGCCATCGTGCGCCGCACGTATTGCGGCACATTTGCGTTGCAGTACATGCACATCTCCAATCCTGAAGAGGCCGGTTGGCTTAAAGAACGGATCGAAGGCTACGGCAAGGAAATCACCTTTACGCAAAACGGGCGTAAAGCGATCCTGAACTCGCTGGTACAAGCCGAAGGGTTCGAAAAATTCCTGCATGTAAAATACATGGGGACCAAGCGGTTCGGCCTTGATGGCGGCGAAACCTTGATCCCTGCGATGGAACAGATCATCAAACGCGGCGGTCAGCTTGGCGTCGAAGAAATCATCATCGGCATGCCGCACCGTGGGCGCCTGTCCGTGCTGGCCAACGTCATGCAAAAACCGTACCGCGCGATCTTTAACGAGTTCCAAGGCGGGTCGTCCAAACCCGAAGACGTCGACGGCTCCGGCGATGTGAAATACCATCTTGGCGCGTCATCCGACCGCCAGTTTGACGACAACACAGTGCACCTGTCGCTGACGGCAAACCCGTCCCACCTAGAGGCTGTGAACCCCGTCGTCATCGGCAAGGTCCGCGCCAAACAAGACCAGAAAAAAGACGAAAACCGCGAAAAAGTTATGGGAATCCTGCTGCACGGCGACGCGGCCTTTGCTGGCCAAGGCGTCGTGGCCGAAGGGTTCGGCTTGTCCGGCCTTAAAGGGCACAAAACCGGCGGCACCATGCACGTCGTGGTCAACAACCAAATCGGCTTTACGACCGCGCCACACTTTAGCCGCTCGTCTCCCTACCCGACTGACATCGCGCTCATGGTCGAGGCCCCGATTTTCCACGTCAACGGCGATGACCCAGAAGCAGTCGTGCACGCCGCGCGCGTCGCAACTGAGTTCCGCCAAAAGTTCCACAAAGACGTGGTTCTCGACATCATCTGCTACCGCCGCTTTGGTCATAACGAAGGCGACGAGCCGATGTTCACCAACCCGGTGATGTACAAAAAGATCAAAAAGCAAAAGACAACGCTGACGCTTTATACTGAGCGCCTGATCAAAGATGGGCTCATCCCCGAAGGCGAGATCGAGGATTTGAAAACAGCGTTTCAGGCGCACCTGAACACTGAATTTGAAACCGGTAAATCCTATAAGCCGAACAAAGCTGACTGGCTTGACGGCAAGTGGTCGCATCTTGATCGCAAAGACGAAGATTATCAGCGTGGCGCCACCGCAATTGACGAGAAAACATTCAAGGATGTAGGCCGCGCGTTGACGACACCGCCGGAAGATTTTCCGCTGCACAAAACCATCAACCGCTTGATGGACGCCAAGGCAAAGATGTTCGATAGCGGTGAAGGGTTCGATTGGGCCACCGGCGAAGCACTCGCATTCGGGTCACTGCAGACCGAAGGGTATCCTGTGCGTCTGTCCGGCCAAGACTGTACGCGCGGCACGTTCAGCCACCGCCATTCGGGTCTAATTAACCAAGACACCGAAGAACGGTATTACCCGCTCAACCACATCCGCAAAGGCCAAGCGCAGTACGAAGTCATCGACAGCATGCTGTCCGAATACGCGGTGCTTGGGTTCGAATACGGCTACTCGCTGGCCGAGCCAAACGCGCTGACCCTGTGGGAAGCCCAGTTCGGCGATTTCGCCAACGGCGCGCAGATCATGTTCGACCAATTCATCTCGTCTGGTGAAAGCAAATGGCTGCGCATGTCCGGCCTCGTTTGCCTGCTGCCGCACGGCCATGAAGGCCAAGGGCCAGAGCATTCCAGCGCGCGTCTGGAACGGTTCCTGACTATGTGTGGCGGGGACAACTGGATCGTGGCAAACTGCACGACGCCTGCGAACTACTTCCACATCCTGCGCCGACAGCTGCACCGGAGCTACCGCAAACCGCTCATAATGATGACACCGAAATCGTTGCTGCGGCACAAAATGGCTGTGTCCAAGGCCGAAGAGTTCACAACAGGATCGTCGTTCCACCGCGTCCTTTGGGACGACGCACAGCACGGCAATTCGGACACCACGCTTGTGGCTGACGATAAGATTAAGCGCGTCGTGATGTGTTCCGGTAAGGTCTACTTCGACCTTCTGGAAGAACGCGACACACGCGGAATCACCGACGTCTACATCATGCGCTACGAACAGTTCTATCCTTTCCCCGCACAGTCCGCGGTTAAGGAATTGGAACGGTTTAAAAACGCTGAAATGGTCTGGTGTCAGGAGGAACCAAAGAACCAAGGGGCTTGGTCGTTCATGGAGCCCAACCTTGAATGGGTCCTGACCCGCATCAAAGCCAAAAACACGCGCCCGATTTACGCGGGCCGCTCCGCCGCCGCCTCACCTGCAACAGGTATGGCCAGCAAACACAAAGCAGAACAAGCAGCCCTCGTAAACGATGCGCTGACAGTTGAAGGATCAAAATCATGAGCACCGAAGTCCGCGTCCCAACCCTTGGCGAATCCGTGACCGAAGCAACGGTTGCCACGTGGTTCAAAAAACCCGGCGATGCCGTCGCTGTCGATGAAATGCTCTGCGAGCTGGAAACTGACAAAGTCACGGTCGAAGTGCCAAGCCCCGTGGCAGGCACGTTATCAGAAATCGTCGCTTCTGAGGGCGAAACAGTGGCCGCCGACGCGCTGCTTGCGCAAATTACCGAAGGGGCCGCAGCAGCCCCCAAGGCCGAGGCACCAAAAGCCACAGCAGCACCCGCAGCCACAAAAGACATCGAAGACGCGCCGTCTGCGAAAAAGCTGATGGCGGAAAACAACCTGACGGACGTTGACGGCACCGGCAAAGATGGCCGCGTAATGAAAGAGGACGTGCTTAAGGCATTATCTGGTTCGGCCCCAGCGCCTGCGGCGACTGCGCCCACCCCAGCGCGTGCCCAATCAGATGATCCCCGTGAAGAGCGCGTCAAGATGACCCGCCTGCGCCAGACCATCGCAAAGCGCCTCAAGGAATCTCAGAACACCGCCGCCATGCTCACCACCTATAACGAGGTCGACATGACCGAGGTGATGGCCCTGCGCACGCAATACAAAGACCTGTTCTTGAAAAAGCACGGCGTCAAACTTGGCTTCATGTCCTTCTTCACCAAGGCCTGCATCCATGCGCTCAACGAAGTCCCAGAAGTGAACGCTGAAATCGACGGCACTGATGTGGTTTACAAGAAATTCGTCAACATGGGCATCGCCGCAGGCACGCCCACCGGCCTCGTGGTCCCCGTGATCAACGACGCCGATCAGATGTCATTCGCAGGCATCGAGAAAGCGATCAGCGTCATGGGCGGCAAAGCCCGCGACGGCAAACTGTCGATGGCCGACATGCAGGGCGGCACATTCACCATCTCCAACGGTGGCGTCTACGGCTCGCTGATGTCCTCGCCCATCCTGAACCCCCCGCAGTCCGGCATCCTTGGCATGCACAAAATCCAAGACCGCCCAATGGCAATCAACGGGGAAGTCGTGATCCGCCCAATGATGTATCTGGCCCTGTCCTACGACCACCGGATCGTCGATGGCAAAGGTGCGGTAACCTTCCTCGTGCGCGTCAAAGAAGCGCTCGAAGATCCACGTCGCCTCCTCATGGATCTGTGATCCTCGACGCTAGACTTACAGCACTCCCCCCGAGGCGGGTGCTGTACGTGGGCGCGGAACGCTTGGTTTCGACACTATAATTATGCGCTGATTTCTTAACTCGAGAATGGACCCAAAATGACTGTTGAACTCACATACCTCCTCTATGCTGTGATCCTCTTGATTGCACACATCATCATTCAAGCCACGTTCTCTGACCTATCCAAAGGTATCTTTTGGGCGATTGGGCCCCAAGATGAACCGCGCGACCAAAATGCGATTGCGGATCGCATACAACGGGCTTTGCGCAACTACCTAGAGACCTTCCCCGCGTTTGCCGCGCTGGCCATATTGATCGCAGTCGCCGAAAGAAGCAGTGCAATGTCCATGAATGGCGCAGCGCTATATTTCTGGGCTCGGGTTGCATATGTTCCCGCGTTCGCATCTGGTATCCCATTGGTCCGGTCCGTCGCTTGGTTTGCTTCCCTGGGTGGGCTTGCGATGATGGTTCTGCCGTTGCTATGACCCCCGAACTCACAGTTCTCACCTACGCCGCCCTCCTCCAGTGCATTCAATTCGCCCTCATGGCGATCCCTGCAAACATGGAACTCGGCACGGGCAAAACATCATCCCCACGTGACCTCGACCGCCTCGGCAAACCGATGATCGAATTGCTATCAGTCAGAACTGCCCGCCTTGCCCGCGCCATGAACAACCATTTCGAGGCGCTGATCCTGTTCACCATCGCCATTACCGTGGTGTCGCTGTCGGACAAAACCACAGCGTTCACCGCCGCCTGCGCATGGACCTACCTCGGCGCGCGCGTCCTTTATATCCCTGCATACTATTTCGGCTGGACCCCATGGCGGTCCCTGATCTGGTTTGCTGGATTCCTCGCAACTTTGCTTATCTTAGTCACGGCCCTCATTTAAAATTCGACATATGCGAAACTTATGTAGAACTTATGCAATAATTACACCCAAATCGGCCCCCAAAAGCGACCAAGGAGAGACCCATGTCCAGCTACGACGTAATCATTATCGGTGCAGGCCCCGGCGGCTATGTATCCGCAATTCGCTGTGCCCAATTGGGTCTGAAAACCGCCATCGTCGAAGGGCGCGCCACCCTTGGCGGCACCTGCTTGAACGTCGGCTGTATCCCGTCCAAGGCGATGCTACACGCGACCGAAATGCTGCACGAGGCCGAACATAACTTCGCCGAAATGGGCCTGAAGGGCAAAACGCCTTCCGTCGACTGGAAACAGATGTTGACCTACAAAGACAACGTCATTGGTCAGAACACTGGTGGCATCGAATTCTTGATGAAAAAGAACAAGATAGACTGGATCAAAGGCTGGGGATCAATCCCTGCTGCGGGCAAAGTTAAAGTCGGCGACGACACCCATGACGCCAAACATATCATCGTGGCATCCGGGTCCGAACCAGCATCCCTCCCCGGTGTAGAGGTCGACGAGAAAACCGTCGTGACCTCTACCGGCGCGCTTGAGTTGGGCAAAATTCCGAAATCTATGGTTGTGATTGGCGCAGGCGTCATCGGCCTTGAACTAGGCTCGGTTTATGCCCGCCTTGGCACCGACGTAACGGTCGTGGAATTCCTCGATACCATCACACCCGGCATGGACAAAGACATCGTGCGCGCGCTTAAAAGAACCCTTGAAAAGCAAGGACTTAAGTTCGTTCTTGGGGCCGCCGTTCAGGGAACTGCAATCAAGAATAACAAAGCCACCGTCAGCTATAAACTGCGTAAAGATGACAGCGAACACGCCCTGCAAGTCGACACCGTTTTGGTCGCCACAGGGCGCAAACCCTTCACCAAGGGCCTCGGTTTAGAAGACCTCGGCGTCGCAATCTCGGACCGCGGCCAGATCAAAACCGACGATCATTATCGCACCAACGTCGCAGGCATCTACGCCATTGGCGACGCGATTGATGGCCCGATGTTGGCGCATAAAGCCGAAGACGAAGGCATGGCCGTCGCCGAAGGCATCGCAGGCCAGCACCCGCATGTGAACTACGGCGTCATCCCCGGCGTGATCTACACCCACCCCGAAGTCGGCACTGTGGGCCAATCAGAAGACTTGCTGAAAAAGGAAGGCCGCAAGATCAAAGTCGGCAAATTTTCCTTTATGGGCAACGCCCGCGCCAAGGCGAATTTCATGGGCGACGGGTTTGTTAAAATCATCGCGGACGCGGAAACAGACCGCATTCTTGGGGCCCATATCATTGGCCCAATGGCGGGCGATCTGATCCACGAGATCTGCGTCGCAATGGAATTTGGCGCCGCCGCAGAAGACCTCGCGCGGACTTGCCATGCGCACCCAACATACTCCGAAGCAGTGCGCGAAGCCGCCCTCGCTTGCGGCAACGGTGCCATCCACGCATGACGCCAGAGATGACCTTACTTATTGTGAACGCTATATTTTTAGCGTTCGCATATCTCTGGGTTTATCCAGGTCTTACGACAAAAACGATCAACCTGATCTTGATTTACGATGCAGTGATTAGCTGCGCGGCATTGCTTGTTGCGGGGCTTTTGTTTTGGGGTAGCGGCACCGATTTCAGTCTGATTTTCTTCTCAACTAATTGGGCCGTGTTCGCGATCATCACTCTTAGCCTTATGGAACTGCCGCTGTTCGCGTGGTTCGCCAAGAAACACAACCTCGACATTTAGCCCTTCAACATGCGCAGCCCTTGGGTCGCGTCGGTCCGCACGGCCAGCCGTAATCCTGGATCATCGCCGGCTTTTAGGGCGGCCAAAATCAACCGATGATGATAGGGTGGCTCGGTTCGGTTTAACCGGCCGTAAAGCGCGCGCATCGTTGGCCCCAACTGCAGCCAAACCGTTTCAGTCATGGCCAGCATCGCAGGCGCTTGGGCCCGCAAATATAGCGTGCGGTGAAATTCCAAATTCATCCGAATATAGCCCGATGCATCATGGCGGGCGACCATTTGGCTGATGCCGTTATTAATCGTCTCCAACCGCTCAATCAGGGCAAAATGGGCACGTGGCAACGCGCGTGTGGCCAATTCTGGCTCCAACATTGCACGCAGTGTCGCAAGTTCCTCAATCCGTTCATTTGACAGCTCTGGCGTAGATACACGGCCCGACGACGATAGGAACAGCGCACCTTCAGCCACCAAACGGCGTACCGATTCGCGCGCTGGCGTCATCGATACATCATATGTCTTTCCAATACCGCGCAAAGTTAACGCCTCTCCTGGTCCCAACTCACCATGCATAATGCGGGTCCGCAGGCTGCGATAGACCCGTTCATGGGCTGGCATGTTTGGATCAATGGGGCGTGGTTGTAACAACATGATGCCTTTGTGATCACATCACGCGAACGGGTCAATCACCGAAATTGACGCGGTGCAGAACATCACCGTTTTTGCGCAACCACGCGCGGTGAACGGCGTAATCAGGACAAATGCGTTCAACCACAGCCCAGAAGGCGTCAGAATGGTTCATCTCTACCAAATGCGCGACCTCGTGGGCGGCGACGTAATCAAGCACGTCAGGCGGCGCCATGATCAGCCGCCACGAATACATCAACACCCCCTCGGACGAACACGACCCCCACCGTGACCGCGTGTCGCGGATGCTGAGGCGGTTATACGTGCGCTCCACCTGTGCGGCATAGCGATCTGATGCAGCCGCCAATTCATCGCGGGCCCGCAGTTTTAAAAACGCCTTGGCACGAACGCCCGCAGTTGGGACGTCAGGCACCTGCAGGGTGCCTTCACGCATCGCCGTTCGCTTTACGGGCCCGACAACAACTGGCAGTTCAGCGCCACGGTAAGGGACCGTGCCGCCAGCCGCAACAACGGCTTCTGGTGCAAGGCGAATCAGATGCGTGCGCAGCCATAGCTCGCGGGTCTCAAGAAAGTGTATGCCTTCGCGCAGCGGGCTACGTTGTGGCACAGTTAGCGTAACTTTTCCGTCCAAACGCGATACGCGAAGCGAAAGTTTACGCGCAAGCGCAGATCGGCGTACCGATACGTCAATTGGGGGGTTACCGTGCAGCCTGTGAACGCTCATTTTGCGCTTTCATTCTTAAAGCTGTGCCAAAGCCTTTGACACCACCTGTTACCTATGGCAATTGGCCTTGATGCGCCACACGCGCGACCAGAATTTGAAGGGATAGCCTATGCCTAAGGAAGAATGGGGTACAAAGCGCCTTTGCCCAGAAACCGGCAAACGCTTTTACGACCTGAATGCGACGCCGATCATCAGCCCATATACCGGTAAAGAGGTTGCAGTAGACACCTCTAAAACACGGACGATGGCAGCTGACGCCGAAGACGCGCAGACCAAAAAAGCAAAAGAAGCCGAAGAAGCGAAAGATCTCGTGCTCGACGATTCCGAGGACGACGACGAAGATGACACCAATCTCGGCGATGACGTGCTTGACGACGACGATGACGACACGGTCAGCCTCGAAGAATTGGCCGATGTACCCGTCAGCGACGACGAGTAAATAAACTACCAGTTGGGCGAGGTTTTTATCTTGATCTCGCCTAACTAGCTGCATAGACAGCACCCAATGATGGGGCCTTAGCTCAGCTGGGAGAGCGCCTGCATGGCATGCAGGAGGTCAGCGGTTCGATCCCGCTAGGCTCCACCATCATTCCCCTCTAAACGCTGCTTTTCCGACATGCCGCGAGACGAAAAGATGGTCAGGCGTCACTGCGCGCGCCCGTAAGATCTGCTTGCAACAAGATCTGTTTCCAGATCGCGATCTCGTCAAAAAGTGTTGTCTCTCGACGTAAGCCCCAAGGGCCAAATTCAACATGGCTTACGCCCATGACATGCACCTGTGCGCCAGTGGGCCGACCAAAGCGCCCCCACCCCTCGTGGCAGCCTGTCAACGACCACCGAATTGCGCTTCGCGGGGACATCGATGGGTCACAGCGCCCGATTTGATGGTCTATCCGGAACTCCGCATTGGGGAACGCGCTGCGCAACCCTAGCCAAAATTGTGTCGCTTCCTCGCGGCCATGAACATCAAGCCCGCCTGGCAATGCCAACTGACACGCGCGATCGTATTCGGCGCCGATGACCGTAAAGTCGGCAGCCATAATGCGATACAAAATTTCGGCATGCTTTATCCCCCATTCACTGTCGTTGCCCTGCCCCGAATATGGGCCTGCAATGTCTGTGTCTGGCGTAAATGGCATCTGTGTGTCGCCCGACAAAATTGAGGCGCGCGCGGCGTCTTGCGCAGTCTGCCCCAACTGGACCGCAATCGCTGCGTTGTCACGGATCAACCATTCGTCCCAAACACGGTTTTCACGGCAAAACGTATCGGCAATCGTTCGAAACGATAATTTACGTCCACTGGCGGGACCAAACGCGCCGCCTGCGTGCGTCGCGGTTGAGATAATCCGATGCGATGACAAAAAACCCGCGTCCTCATCGCCGCACCAGATAACATCCTCGCCCAAAAGCTGCCGGTCTGGAAATTCGGTAAGCGTGGCCATCGTGTTGGCTTTACCGGCTGCGTTGCCCCGGCTGATACCAGCAGGGGTTCGCACCAGCAGATCATCGCCGTAGTGCCAATTGAGTGCCGATATTTGGCGACCTTCCCAGATCATGGCGGTGCATTTCAGAATGTAATCCGGCAGATCGGAAAATTGCGAATCAAAACCCTTCATAGGGAAACACTTAACCGAACGGAAATTTGCAAGGGGGCGGCATTCAGCATCTATCACTCCTGATTTTCGACAACGTGATAAATAGACCCTGATTTGAATACGTATTCAACAGATCAAAACATGATAACTTTGCAGTATCACCACCCTAATCGTTATTCACAAAGGCGGAGAGCTCCATCAGCTCGGTGACAGACCCAATTTCCATCTTTTCCAAGATACGGGCGCTGTGATGGTCGACCGTGCGCGGACTAATCTTAAGCTCGCGGCTGATCTCTTTGCTGGCCGTATGCGATGGGTTATCCATCATATAGCTCGCGATTTCTTGTTCGCGCGTTGTCAGGCGGCCAAATTTTTCTTGCGCCGCTTTTTGATCGTTGGCCTCGGTTCTCGCGGCCATGTCTTTTTCAAATGCAGCCTCAATACAGGCAACCAAAGTATTTTGCCGGAACGGTTTTTCTAGAAAATCGGTCGCACCAGCCTTCATCGCCTGAACCGACTCTCGAACACCACCATGACCGGAAATAAATATGATCGGGATCAGGATGTCTTGTTCGTTGATGAGTTGCTGAAGCTCGAGCCCATTCAGTTCGGGCATCCCGTAATCCAGCACCAAACATCCAGGCTGTTCGCTGTCGTAGGAGTCCAGAAAACTTTGGGCGCAAGCGAACGTTTCGACCAGAAACCCGCGCTTGGACAACGCACGCGAAAGCGTCAGACGAATTTCATCTTCGTCGTCGACTAGGAATACTTTGGAACGGGTTTTAAGGTGTGACATCCAGCGATCATACAATAGGCAAGGTGAAACAGAAACGTGTCTTTGTCTGAACATCAGCGTCGTGCCAAAGCCGCCCGCCGTTCGATTCAACTATTTTGCGACAAATCGACAACCCGAGCCCCATGCCTTCTGCCTTGCTGGTCTGGAACTGCTTAAACAAAACCACGTCTTTTGAAATACCCGGGCCAGTGTCTTCACCACAAATTACTAGCCGGTCCGACTGCTCAAACACGTCGATTTTGATGTTACGGGTTTTCGCATTGCTCGACTCGATTGCCTCAATCGCATTGCGCATCAGATTGATCAGGACCTGAGCTATCTGAACGCGGTTTCCTTTGACGTTTGGAAAATCAGCGTTCACGCATTCCAAGTTCACTGACCGCACCCCTGCCTCGTGACGCATTAGGCGACATGTCTGCGAAATAAGTATGCGCAAGTCGAACTCGGAAATCTCACCATCATCTTTGCGGATAAAACCGCGAAGCGCCCTGATAATGTCGCCGCCTTGGTGCGCCTGCTCGTCCAGTTCGCGCAAAATCTCTAGCAAATCTTGGTTCTCAGTTGGGTTTTGGCTCGCTGTCGTAATCGCGGCATCCACATTTTGGGTAATCGCCGTCAATGGTTGACTTAACTCATGTGCCAGACCCGTCGCCATTTGCCCCATCACATTTACCCGTGAAAAATGTGCCAAATCGCGGTTCAATTCTTGCACCGTTGCTTCAGATTCACGTCGCTGCGCGATCTCGTCGATTAGTGTTTTGTTTGCGCGACGCAGCTCTCGATAGGTCTTTGGAAGCGGTTGGCTCGCGGACACTTCGCCTTGTGATACAAGTGCAGTACGCACTGCAAACGCGCGAACGGGCCGCAAGATCAGTTCAGCCAACGTCAGCCCAGCGAGCGCCGTCAGGACTGAAATAATTGCCGCAATCCAGATATTTCGCGCACGATTGTCTTTGATCACGCCGATAAAGTCATCTTCCGGCGCATAAACAGCAATCGTCCACGGCAAGTCTATGCCTGTGATTGGCGAAAATAACCCAAGATATGCGTCGTCCTGATAGGAAAAATTTGACTGTGAACCGCCGGTAGACCCATCAGCCTGGTCGATATTTGCAAACGCCGCCCGCGAGATCGGATCGTCGATATCATTGATATTCGCAAAGCTAAGCGTCCCATCTTCGTTCAAAACTTTGATCTGGTCTGGGTCGGGATGCGCGAGAACGCTGCCATCTTGATTCAAGATCAAAGCGGCGCCATTGTCACCAACCCGAAGGTCCGACAAAAACCCTGAAATGTCCGAAATTTCGATGTCGACACCGATAACGCCCTGAAGCGCCCCATTTGGGAACACCACAGGGGCGGCGACAGTTATGCCCGGCTGTTGCGAGGAAAAGAAAATATAAGGGTCGGTCCAAATGCGTGACCCAACTGCGCTCGCTTCGATATACCAAGGGCGCGTCCGCGCATCGTATGCGTCGGCTGGATCAGAGCTTTGTTCGACAATCGCATAGTCTCTAGATCGCCAAATGAAATCAACACTGCGGTTCTCATCTTCAATCGTGATGAACTTTGTGCGGTACGGGCCCGGCCCGTCGCTTTTCATGACGTAAACAAAATTTCCAGCCTCATCACCGTAATTGATACCAGCAAGCTGGGGCTCTGTTTGCAAAAGTTGGAAAAAGTATCTTTCCATTGTGTCGCGGTCGGTCGTCGAAACAAGGCCGCTGTTTAAGACGCGCTTGGCTTGCTCTGTTGTCTCAGCAGCTGGTTCAAGAAACCGCTTGGTATGCTCAACCGCATTTGTACCCGCGTCTTCCATCAGCCCACGGGCAAGCAGCAACATAGCCCGTTCGGACGATAGATAGGACGTTGTGACAACAACAAAAATTGCGACGAACTGCAAGACTAAGAGCAAGGACAAATCCGAGCGAATATCTCATGCTATTCCCCGCTTATATACCGACGTCGGCAGTGACACGCGCGACCGCCGCCCTGAGCTTTTCAACGAGCTCCTCCAAATGACGGGTTTCTGATATAAATGGCGGCGCAAGTAACACATGATCCCCATGTTTCCCGTCAATGGTACCGCCCATCGGGTAACATATCAAACCTTCGTCAAATGCTGCCCCTTTCAGCTTGGCATGGAATTTATGTGCGGGGTCGATCACCGCTTTGGTTTCACGGTCTTTCACGAACTCAAGTCCGACAAAAAGCCCGCGACCGCGGATGTCCCCAACGATAGGATTTTGCCCGAACGCTTGGTGCAGCATATCGGTCAGTGCTTGGCCTTTTGGACCGACTTGGTCGACCAATCCGGTTTGCGTCAACTTAGTCACGACAGCAAGCGCAGCCGCACAGGCCACCGGATGCCCAACATAGGTATGCCCATGTTGGAAAAACCCACTACCATCCGCGATCGCGTCAAAAATTTCCTTGGTGCATAGCGTCGCGCCAATCGGCTGATATCCGGCGCCCAATCCCTTTGCGATGGTGCAAATATCGGGGCTGATGTCATCGTGTTCGCTTGCAAATAACGTGCCGGTTCGGCCCATGCCGCACATGACTTCATCAAGGATAAGCAGGACACCGTATTGATCACAAATTTGGCGAATACGTTTGAAATAACCATCCACCGCAGGCACCGCCGCCATCGTTGCACCGACAACGGGTTCCGCGACAAAAGCCATAACCTGATCTGGACCAAGTCGCAAAATTTCTGTCTCCAGCTCGTTGGCCGTGCGTTGTCCGTAATCAAACGTCGTCTCATCGCTACGTTGGCCTCGGTAGGCATAACAAGGGCCGATGTGGCTGACGTCAATCAACAGTGGGGCGAACTGTGAGCGGCGCCATTCATTGCCACCGACCGCCAAAGCACCCAGCGTATTGCCATGATAGCTTTGCTTGCGTGCAATGATCTTAGATCGTTCGGGCTGGCCAATTTCAACGCAGCCTCGACCGCTTCAGACCCGCCTGAGACAAAGTAAACCCGATCAATACCGGCGGGCGCATGTCCTATCAAAAGATCAGCAAGAGCCTCTGCTGGTTGTGAACTTAGAAAACCAGTATGCGCAAATGCCATGGAATCAAGTTGAGTTTTTATTGCGTCGATGACGTCTTTATCGCCATGACCAAGGCACGACACAGCGGCACCGCCGGACCCATCTAGATACGACTTACCATTTGCGTCAGTCAGGTAAACACCGTCACCAGTGACGCCGACAGGGGGTAAGTTATTGGAATTTCGCGGGAATACGTGGGACATGGCAGGGAATCCGAATGCGTTATGCAGGATAATCCCATTTTGCCTCCGCCAGTTCTATAGGTAGTTACGCGCATAGACAGGAATCCCACGGTCATTAACCTTCATGTCAGCGTGCTGTGCGCCGAAACCGACTTTGTCTTTCCAAAGACCCATTATTCAATTTGTATTGTTTAGGTATTTCGGGATCTGTCTTCAGCGCGCACATGCAACGGGAGAAAATCATGTCACGAAACAAGTTTACAACAGCAGCGGCAGCAATGCTCGCAATGGCTATTTCTGCACCAGCGGCAATGGCCGAAGAATTCATCACAATCGGCACTGGTGGCGTCACAGGCGTTTACTATCCAACTGGCGGCGCGATCTGCCGTTTGGTGAACAAGGGCCGTAAGGAGCACGGCATCCGCTGTTCAGTCGAATCCACGGGCGGTTCAGTCTACAACATCAACACAATTCGCGAAGGCGAGCTTGAGTTTGGTGTGGCCCAATCCGATTGGCAGTACCACGCCTTCAACGGCACATCGAAGTTCGAAGACGCTGGCCCATTTGAAGACCTGCGCGCTGTGTTCTCTGTTCACCCAGAGCCATTCACAGTTGTAGCACGTGCAGATTCCCGCATCACAACCTTTGCTGATCTTAAAGGCAAGCGCGTCAACATCGGCAACCCAGGTTCCGGTCAACGCGGCACCATGGACGTTGTTCTCGATGCACTCGGCTGGTCTACAGATGACTTTGCTTTGGCGTCCGAGCTAAAAGCAGCTGAACAGTCTGCTGCACTTTGCGACAACCAGATCGACGCGATGATCTACACCGTTGGCCACCCTTCCGGTTCTATTCAGGAAGCAACAACAGCGTGCGATTCCGTTCTTGTGAGTGTCACTGGTGAAGCAATCGATGGCCTGATCAACGACAATTCATTCTACCGGACAGCGACTGTTCCTGGTGGCATGTATCGCGGCAACGACGAAGACACGACAACATTTGGTGTTGGTGCAACGTTCGTAACATCCGCATCTGTTTCAGATGAAGCTGTCTACACGGTTGTTTCTGCAGTCTTTGACAACATTGATGATTTCCGCAAACTGCACCCCGCATTTGCAAATCTTGATCCTGAGCAGATGTCTTCTGCCGGCCTGTCTGCTCCACTGCACCCTGGTGCTGCGAAGTACTACCGCGAGCAGGGTTGGATTGAATAACCACGCCACGCTTTGACAAACTTGGGGAGGCGCTATGCGCCTTCCCAGACCCAAAAGGCCCAGTAAAAATAAGGGCTAACCGGACATCCAAGGGGAATTCAAATGACCGATCAAAATACCGAAGGCCGCGCGCTTAGCGAGGAAGAACTACAGGATCTTGTATCCTCTTCCGATGCAGGTGCCCGTAATCCCGTCGGTCCCGTTGGCACATTTTTGGCGATTACCGCAATCGTCTGGTCGCTGTTTCAGGTCATTCTTGCTTCGCCGATCTCGAACCAACTGCTTCCCGGATCCGTGATTAATAACTCACGTCAGATCCACCTCGCATTTGCTATATTCTTGGCCTTCATGGCCTATCCTGCTTTGAAATCGAGCCCGCGCCATTACGTTCCCGTTCAGGACTGGATCATGGCGATTCTTGGCGCTTTCATCTCGATGTACGGCTATATCGTCTACGATAAGATCGTGAAATCTGGCGGTCTTGCGGACGACACTGATAAATGGGTCGCACTTATCGGGCTTATCTTACTGTTTGAGGCCGCGCGCCGCGCGCTTGGCCCCGCTATGGCGATTATCGCCACAATCTTTTTGCTTTATGTCTTTTACGGCTCGTCCCCCATCGTCCCCGACGTAATCCGATGGAGCGGCGCTTCGCTGAAAAAGGCCATGAGCCATATGTGGATGACATCAGAAGGTGTCTTTGGCATCGCGCTTGGGGTTTCGACCAAGTTTGTTTTCCTCTTTGTCCTCTTTGGTGCTCTGCTCGATAAGGCAGGCGCCGGTAATTACTTTATCAAAATGGCGTTCGGCGCGCTTGGTCACCTTAAGGGTGGTCCTGCAAAAGCCGCCGTGGTTGGCTCTGCTGCGACTGGCCTGATCTCTGGGTCGTCAATCGCGAACGTTGTGACCACGGGTACTTTCACAATCCCACTGATGAAGCGGGTTGGATTTACATCCGAACAAGCGGGCGCTGTCGAAGTTGCGTCATCTGTAAACGGTCAAATTATGCCACCTGTTATGGGCGCAGCTGCGTTCCTTATGGTGGAATACGTTGGTATCTCATACGTCGAGGTGATCACCCACGCATTCCTGCCAGCCACGATTTCGTACATTGCGCTGGTCTATATTGTTCACCTCGAAGCGGTGAAGCGTAACATGCCTGTCCTTGGCAACCGCGTTGTGTCCATGGGCAAAACGATTGGTGGCATGGCTGCATTCTTTGTCGGATTTGCAGCACTTTGTTACGGCGTCCAGTATCCGATTAGAGCCATCACAGCGGTTGTACCCGCATCTGGTTTGATCCTCTCAGCACTCGTGTTCCTGACCTACGCCGGACTTTTGTTTCTCGCATCCAAAGGCGCAGACCTAGAGGCTGATGATCCAAACGCCAAAGAAGTCGAACTTCCTGTCGTTGCGGAAATCTACAACTCAGGTCTTTACTTCCTTCTACCGATTATCGTCCTCGTTTACTTTTTGATGATTGAACAGAAATCCCCTGGCTTGTCGGCCTTCTGGGCAACCGCCCTGTTGTTCGTCATCCTGTTGACCCAAAAACCGCTCAAGGCAATCTTCCGGGGCGAAAACCAATTGGTTGAAAGCTTCAAAGACGGCGTTGCTGACCTGCTGCAAGGCTTGGTTGACGGCGCACGCAACATGATCGGAATCGGTCTTGCGACAGCGACTGCTGGTGTGATCGTCGGCACAGTCACCTTGACTGGCGTTGGTCAGGTTATGGCCGATCTGGTCGAGTTCCTGTCTGGTGGCAATCTGATCTTGATGCTGATCATGGTCGGCCTCTTGTCCCTGATCCTTGGTATGGGTCTGCCGACAACTGCGAACTACATCGTTGTGTCATCACTAATGGCTGGCGTTGTTGTCGAACTTGGCGCCCAATCTGGCCTGATCGTACCGCTGATCGCCGTACACCTGTTTGTGTTCTACTTTGGGATCATGGCCGACGTGACGCCCCCCGTGGGGCTTGCCAGTTTTGCTGCTGCTGCCGTCTCTGGTGGTGACGCGATCAAAACCGGCTTCATCGCATTCTTCTATAGCTTGCGAACCGTTGCCTTACCTTTCGTCTTCATTTTCAACACGGACTTGCTGTTGATTGATGTGACGTGGATGCAGGGGATACTGGTGTTCATAACGGCAAGTATCGCCATCCTTGTCTTTACGGCAGGCACGATGGGCCACTTCATCACGAAAAGCCGCATCTACGAAAGCATCGTGCTAATCTTCATCGCATTCATGTTGTTCCGGCCTGACTTCTTTATGGATCGTATCCAGCCTCCATTTGCTGCCGCTGACCCAATTGCCCTGTCGCAAGTCGTCGACGATGCCGCAGTGGGTAGCGAAATCCGCGTCGTGGTCAGTGGACCTGACTATGACACTGGCGAGATGAAGGAAACTACGTTGGTGCTGCCGATCGGTGAAGAGCCAGCAGGCGCACGCATGGCGGCCTTGGGTCTACTGACGTTTGAAGAAGGTACTGACCTTGTTGTCGAAGAGCCGCTGTTTGGATCCCTATTCGTCGGCACGCTGCAAGGCTATGATTTCTACGGCGACGACTACGTGACTGTCACCCAAGTTAACGCCCCTGCAGATCAGCTTCCAAAAGAGTTAATGTTCATCCCTGCCCTGATCTTGCTCAGCATGATCTACTTTCGCCAAAAGGGCCGCGCTTCCAAACAAGGAGTTCCAGCATGAGCCGTTCAGTCCTGTGTGCAGTCGATATCAGCAATGTGGGCAAAGATGACCAAGTCCTCAAGACGGCCAAGCGTTTGGCCGATCTTGACGGCGCACAGCTTGATGTTGTCACCATTGTTCCTGATTTCGGGAAAAGCTTAGTCGCTGGTTTCTTTGACGCCTCCCATCACGCCGAAGCGTTGAAAGCAGCCAAAGCGGAACTCAAACAGCAGATCATTACCAGCCTTGGACCAGACGCCGACGCCAAAATTCGCCATGTCGTGGCAACAGGCACTGCCTACGAGGAAATTCTGCGCACAGCCAAAGAAATCGGATGTGGTTTGATCGTAATCGGGGCCCACAAGCCTGACTTTGCCGACTACCTTTTGGGTCCAAACGCTGCGCGTGTTGTACGTCACTCGCAATGTTCGGTACATGTTGTGCGTTGAACCAATAAAGCGACCCAAATGACCCAACCGCCAAACGAACGCTACGCGCCAATCACAGATGATGCATGGCCTGCTGAAATAGCGGACATGTTGTTAGGTTTTGCTGGCGGCTTAAACGTCTACCGCACTATGGCACATCACCCTGCCCTTCTTTCGGCTTGGACAAATCTACGCGAACATGTGGTCAACCAAACAACATTGGGCGCTGTGTGCAGCGAAGTCGTGATCTTGCGGACCGGCACCCGCCTTGGGTCACCGTACGAATGGCATCAGCACATCATACGCGCACGCAAATGTGGGATGGATGATAGGCGGATCGCCTCGCTTGGCGGACCGACGACTGGCATGTCGCCCAATGATGCAATCATTGCATCTGCCGTGGACGAGCTATTTGCCGATCATAAAATTTCTGCCCAGACAGAGGCCGCTTTGCGCGCCCTTACCGGCAAACACGGTGTTATGGACGTTATAGCTACGGTCGGTTTCTATTCCACATTGGGCTATATCCTGAACACATTTGAAACACCGCTGGATCAAGATATCGCTGCCCAATTACGTGCCGATCCACTGATTACCTAACCAAGGGCCATAAGAAAAACCGATTGAATTGGTGCCATGCGCAGTGTCAGATAGCCGAACATCCGCGCAAAAAGGACCACGCTCATGTCAAACGCAGTTGCCCTGTTAGGTACAAAAGGCGGACCAGCCATTCGACCCGGTTCTACCATGCCAACATCAAGCCTGCTGACACTTGGTGGCAGGCGGATCGTTGTGGACTGCGGGTTGGGCGTCGCACGTGGTTTGGTCGATCAGGGAATGCAGCTCAAAAACTTAGAACTCATTTTCATTACGCACTTGCATTCGGATCATTACCTTGAACTTGGCCCGCTGTTGCACACCGCTTGGACGGCAGGGTTAAATACCGTTGTCGATATTTGGGGGCCAGCGGGGTTGAATATTTATTGGACACATTTCATTGCATCCATGCAGGCCGATATCGATTTACGTATTGCAGATGAAGGGCGCCCTGACCTACGTGACTTGGTGCGTATACTCGAGATCAACGCAGGCGACGTGATGCAAGACGGCGATATGACCGTGCGTGCGATGCGCGTGTCCCACCCACCGCTTGTCGATTGCTTTGCGCTGTCATTTGAAGCGCCGTCCTGCCGCGTCGTGTTTTCAGGCGACACTGCATATTTTCCAGCGCTGGCGGATTTTGCAAAAGGGGCCGATCTGCTGATCCACGAAGCGATGTTGCACGCCGCACTTGCGCCCTTAGTTGCGCGTGTGGGCAACGGCGATGACCGACTGATGCAGCATCTGCTGGGCAGTCACACAACCGCCGAGGACGCTGCGCGCATCGCAACCGCTGCTGGCGTCAAAGCATTGGCGCTTCACCATTTACTGCCATCTGACGACCCAGATTTCACCGCCGCCGATTGGGATGCAGCCGTGACGCCTCATTGGACGGGGCCATTCCATCTTGGGACCGATGGCTTGCGTATCACGTTGCCGTAAAAAAGGGCGCCCATATACGGGCGCCCAATGATTTAACTGGCCACTGCGTTCATGAACCTGTCGCGGATGACGACGGGGTCCATCGTGATGACGGGCAGTTTGATGTTGCCGCTGTCGCATTTGGATACGATCACAGTCATCTGTTTGCTG
>Ga0075441_10000147_pt1 | contig 34922 bp, 37 predicted proteins | sample CoawatmetaG00DNA_FD_71582 | JGI IMG/M metagenome (GOLD analysis project Ga0075441, IMG submission 71582) | Marine microbial communities from the West Antarctic Peninsula - Coastal water metaG002-DNA | ecosystem: Environmental > Aquatic > Marine > Coastal | place: Atlantic Ocean: West Antarctic...
TCACTAATTTTGTCTGTTTGTCCATGACGACATCATGCAGAATATCATAGGAAAAGCCGTGCGACCAATTGACTCGGAAGGCTATGAAATACTCAGGTCAATTCAGGCGTATGAGTATAAGTCGTAATTTTGGAGAAATCACTGAACAATCTATTTACCCCGCTTTGGCCTTAACAGCGCGTCAAAAAAATGTTCGACGACCGGTTTTTGGGCCGTTTACTGTTTCCCAATGCGCGACAGCTCGGCAAATTACACTTGATTGCTCACATCCGTGATAGAGTAAGGGGCTAATTAATGAATTTGTAAGACTTGCGGCTTTAGGATTAGAATCGGGTTGGAATGAACAATGCCCTCGAAAAAATCACCCCAAATAAGCTCTTTTATATCTTGTGTCTTTTTGCGCGCTTGGCTATCGAGGCGGTCGTTGGCCGTGTGGTGGAATGGTAGACACGAGGGATTCAAAATCCCTTGCTTTAACGGGCGTGCCGGTTCGAGTCCGGCCACGGCTACCAACATAAAAAGTGCGACCTGCCAATTGGCACGGTCGCGCTTTTTCGTTTCATCAATTGGTTGACGCCAAAGGCGGCGCATGGCCTAAGGCAATGACCACAGGTAAACCAAGGGCAATCCAGTGTTACGCAGACTATACAACTGGACTCTCTCCTTGGCACAGTCGCCATATGCCCTATGGGCGTTGGCTGCCGTGGCCTTCATGGAATCCTCGTTTTTCCCGATCCCGCCAGACATCATTATGATCCCAATGATCATCGCAGCGCCACGCCGTGCATTCCTCATTGCAGGCGTGGCCACCGTGGCATCTGTACTGGGCGGTTTATTCGGCTACTATATAGGCGCGGTACTATTCGAAGTTGTCGGCCAGCCGATCTTTGACTTTTACGGCAAATCCGACGCCGTCGCGGCGTTCTCAGAAAATTTCAACGCACATGGCGCGTGGGCGGTGCTTGTTGCCGGTGTCACGCCGTTCCCGTTTAAGGTCATCACGATTATGTCGGGCGTCACATCACTGTCCCTGCCCGTCTTCATCATCTCCGCCATTATTGCACGCGCGCTCAGGTTCTTTATCGTGGCGGCATTACTGTGGAAATTCGGCGCACCAATCCGCGATTTCATCGAAAAGCGGCTTGGGCTAATGTTCATTCTTTTCTGCGTCCTGCTGATCGGCGGCTTCGCACTTGTGGGGCTCACATGACCAAACAACAACTGACAACACTCGCGGCCTTTGGGTCATTTGCACTGCTTGGTGGCGCGTATATTTTCCAAGCCATCGGCTATCCGCCGTGCCAGATGTGTTTCTGGCAGCGCTGGCCACATATGGCCGCCATCGGTATCGGCATATTGGCGTTCTTTATCCCTGCGCGCGTCTGGCCATGGCTCGGCGCCCTTGCGGCTGCCATTACATCCGGCATCGGCATTTTCCATTCCGGCGTTGAACGTGCCTATTGGTCCGGCCCAACCAGCTGCACAGGCGGCGGGTTAGAGGCCTCAAGCGGCGCCGACCTGTTGTCCATGACTGGCGACAAACTGATCATGTGTGACCAAGTGTCTTGGGAGTTTCTCAGCCTGTCGATGGCCAGCTGGAACGCTGTGTTCTCGTTTGGGCTTATGCTGATCTGGCTAGCGGCGGCTCGAAAGAAGTAAACTCGTCTCGGACCGCGTCACACCACCAATTTGACGGATTGCATTCAGGACCGCGTCAAAGCTTTCCAAGCTATCTGTGCCAATCTCAGCAATCACGTCCCAATTGCCATTGGTCGAATGAACCGCCGTGACAGCCGCCATTGAGCGCAGGCGCGACACGATCCGGTCGGTCCCGGGTCCTGCTATCTCAAGCATCATCAAGCCGCGCACCGGATGGGCTGCAACATCTGTACGGGTCAACACGGTAAATCCGGCAATATCGCCCGCCGCCTGCAAGCGGTCCATGCGGGCGCGCACCGTGGCGCGCATGACTTTCAGATCCGCAGCAAGCACCGACAATGACGCGCGACCATCACGGCGCAGGGCCGCAATCAACTGACTGTCCAAAATGTCCATCTATACCGTCCAATTTGTATAACTGACGACCATATTGCACATATTGACAGGTGAAACTACCGCCATAATGGGCAAGACTGCGGGCATGACACAAAAACATTGCATCTTAATTGGGGCCCCTGTTGATTGCGGTAAACGCCGTCGCGGCTGCCTTATGGGGCCAGACGCCTACCGCACTGCCGGTATTGCCGAAGCCATCACCGCTCTTGGGCACACTGTGGCCGACGTGGGCAATCTGGCGCCCGCGCCCGTCGCGCCAATCGCACATGCAAACAAAGCACTGTATAAACTCGAAGAAAACGTCGGCTGGTGTGAAACCTTGCAATCCGCTGGCGAAAGTAACGCGCCAAGCGGCATGCCTATCTTCCTAGGCGGCGACCACGCACTGGCGATGGGCACAGTGTCAGGCATGGCGGCACATGCAGCATCAATCAACAAACCGTTCTTTGTGCTTTGGCTTGATGCGCACACCGACATTCACACGCTCGATAGTACTGACAGCGGCAATATCCACGGCACGCCCACCGCCTATTACATCGGGCGCGAAGGGTTCGATATGTTCCCGCCCGTCAAATCGCCCGTGAAAACTGAAAACATCTGCATGATTGGCCTGCGGTCCGTGGACCCTGAGGAACACGCAGCCTTGGCAGAAATGAACGTCGACCTCGCTGATATGCGGCGCATCGACGAAGGCGGCATTCGGGCCCCTCTCGCGATCTTCCTTGAGAAGGTCCAAGAAGCAGGCGGTATTCTACACGTATCGCTTGATGTTGATTTCCTCGACCCTTCGGTCGCACCAGCCGTTGGGACGACAGTGCCCGGTGGGGCAACCGACCGCGAGGCGCATCTTGTCATGGAAATGCTCTCTGATAGCGGCGTTGTCTGTTCGCTTGATCTGGTTGAACTCAACCCGTTCCTTGATGATCGGGGTAAAACTGCCTTGCTCATGGTCGAACTCACTGCATCATTACTCGGGCGTCGCGTCTTTGACCGCCCAACACGGAGCCACGGATGAATATGAACCCCTCAAAGCTTGCGATGGTGCCGTTTGTATCGGTCGCAAACATGATGAAACTTGTGCACAGTATTGGCCTTGAAACATTTCTCAAGGATGTCGCTGCAGAAATCGAATCCGACTTTGCCCGTTGGGAACTGTTCGACAAAACCCCGCGTGTCGGGTCGCATTCCGACGTCGGCGTGATTGAACTGATGCCTACCTCCGACGGTGAACTTTACGGCTTCAAATACGTCAACGGCCACCCAAAGAACATGGCAGAAGGCCTGCAAACCGTCACCGCCTTTGGCTTGCTGGCTGATGTCTATTCCGGCTATCCGGTGATGTTGTCGGAAATGACCGTGCTGACCGCCCTGCGCACGGCGGCCATGTCTGCCGTCGCAACCAAGCACCTTGCGGCACCAAACGCCACAACAATGGCTATGATCGGCAACGGCGCACAGTCCGAATTCCAATGCCTTGCGCAAAAGGCTGTCAACGGCATCACGCACATCCGGCTTTACGACATTGATCCAGTGGCCACCGCCAAATGCTTGGCCAATCTGGCGGGCCACGGGCTCGACGTGACAGCCTGCAAGTCACCCGAAGAGGCGATTGAGGGCGCGCATATCATAACCACCGCCACGGCCGACAAAGACATGCAAACCATCCTGACCGACAACATGGTCGGCGCGGGCGTGCACATCAACGCTATCGGCGGCGACTGCCCCGGTAAAACCGAATTGCACCGCGATATCGTGGCCCGTTCCACCGTTTTCGTAGAATACCCGCCGCAAACCCGCATTGAAGGCGAAATTCAGCAAATGGACCCCGATCATCCGGTCGTGGAACTCTGGGAAGTCATCACCGGAAAAGCCAAAGGGCGCCAATCAACGGGCGAAGTTACCCTGTTCGATGGCGTCGGTTTTGCGATCGAGGACTTCAGCGCGCTGCGCTACGTCCATAACGCAATCAAAGGCACACCTTTCTTTGATCAACTCGACATGATCGCCGACCCCGACGATCCGCGCGATTTGTTCGGCATGTTGCTGCGCGCAAAAGGCTAAAATGTCCGTTTTGCGTTGATGCCACCCCTTGTGTCTGCTAGGTTTATTCCTACGAAATGTAGGCAATAGACCGAGCAGGGCAACAACGTGAACGATACGCCGGAAACACCTGAAAACAATGATGAAATCCCTGATGGGAGGTACGTTTATGACGGCCCATCTGTCACGATCGAACACGAGCTGAAAACCAGCTACCTCGATTACGCGATGTCCGTCATCGTTTCACGCGCAATTCCAGACCTGCGCGACGGTCTAAAACCTGTACATCGGCGCATCATTTACTCGATGTACGAGAAGGGCATTACCGCCGATAAATCCTACCGCAAGTCCGCAAAATCCGTGGGTGACGTGATGGGTTCCTATCACCCACACGGCGACAGCGCGATCTACGAAGCCTTGGTGCGTATGGCGCAAAGTTTTTCGATGTCAGTGCCGTTGATCGACGGGCAAGGTAACTTTGGCTCAATGGATGGCGACGGCGCGGCGGCAATGCGTTACACCGAATCCCGCCTGCAAAAAATTGCGAAATTCCTGACCGACGACCTGCTTAAAGACACCGTTGATTTCATGGACAACTATGACGGCAAGGAACGCGAACCATCGGTTCTGCCTGCCCGTTATCCCAACATGCTGGTCAATGGTGCGGGCGGTATTGCGGTTGGCATGGCGACAAACATCCCGCCCCATAACCTCGGCGAGGTCATCGACGCGACCCTCGCGCTCATCGACAGCCCTGACATGTCGTCCGAAGACCTGATCGAGTTCATTCCAGCCCCCGATTTTCCAACCGGCGGGCTTATTCTTGGCCGCACGGGCGCGCGCAGAGCCTATACCGAAGGGCGCGGCTCCGTCATTGTGCGCTGTAAAACCCGCATCGAGGAAATCCGCAAAGATCGCTATGCGATCATTATCGACGAAATCCCGTATCAGGTGAACAAATCGTCAATGATCAACCGGATTGCAGAAGCCGCCCGCGACAAAAAAATCGAAGGCATCAGCCACGTTCAAGACGAATCCGATCGCAACGGCGTGCGGGTTGTTATTGAACTCAAGCGCGACGCAACTGCCGAAGTCGTGCTCAACCAGCTGTTCCGCTTCACGCCGATGCAGACCTATTTCGGCTGCAACATGCTCGCGCTTAACGGCGGCCGTCCTGAACAGTTAACGCTGCGCGCGTTCCTGACAAACTTCGTGGATTTCCGCGAAGATGTGGTTGCCCGCCGCACCGCGTTTGAACTGCGCAAAGCCCGCGAACGCTCGCATATCCTGTGCGGTCTCGCCGTCGCCGTCACAAACATCGACGAAATAGTCGCCACGATCCGCCAGTCCGTCGACGCGACCGAGGCCCGTGAAAAACTGATGACGCGGCCTTGGCCTGCGCAAGATATCCTTGAATACATCGCGCTGATCGACGACCCGACCCATACCGCCAACGATGATGGCACCTATAACTTGTCAGAAACACAGGCCCGTGCAATCCTAGATTTGCGTCTCCAGCGCCTTACCCAAATTGGCGTCAAAGACGTCACTGACGAACTTCGGGAACTCGCTGGGAAAATCCGCGAATACCTTGAAATTCTTGGATCACGTGACAGGATTATGCAAATCATCCGCGACGAGCTAAAAGAAGTCCGCGATCTATTTGCCGTCCCCCGTCGCACCGAGATCGTCGATTGGTCCGGTGACATGGAAGACGAAGACCTGATCGAAAAAGAGGACATGGTCGTCACCGTCACCTCCGGCGGCTACATCAAACGCACAGCGCTTGCCGATTTCCGCGCACAGCGTCGCGGCGGCAAAGGCCTGTCATCAATGGCCACAAAAGAAGAAGACGTGGTCACCACCCTTTTCGTCGCCAACACGCACACCCAGCTGCTGTTCTTCACAACAGACGGTATGGTTTACAAGCTCAAGACATGGCGCTTGCCGCTTGGGTCGCGTACCGCCAAAGGTAAGGCGATTGTTAATATCCTGCCGATCCCTCCTGGTGTGTCGATCGCCGCGATCATGCCTGTGGACCGCGACGAGGCGGAATGGGACGATCTCCAAGTCGTCTTTGCCACCTCTGCGGGCACCGTGCGCCGGAACAAACTGTCTGATTTCACCAATGTGATGCGCAATGGTAAAATTGCGATGAAGTTTGAAGGTGACACCGCCGATTATACGCTGATTAACGCGCGTATCGCATCAAACGACGACGATGTGATGTTGGTCACCAACTCTGGCCGCGCTATCCGCTTCCGTGCGACTGACGTGCGCGTCTTTAACAGCCGAAATTCGGTTGGGGTGCGTGGGATCAAACTGCAAGGCGACGATAAAGTTGTCTCCATGTCGATCATCAGCCACTTCGAGGCTGAATCAGCCGAACGCCAAGCCTATCTTAAGATGCGCCGCGCAATGGCGGGTCTGACCGATGAGGCAGAAAACGACGATGAGGAAGACACCGTTGCCGGTGCTATCAGCCCCGAACGTTATGCGGAAATGTCTGCGACCGAAAACCTGATCCTCACGATTACGGAAAAAGGATCGGGCAAACTGTCGTCTTCACACGATTATCCACTTCGTGGTCGCGGCGGCATGGGCGTGGCCGCAATGGACAAGGCAATGCGCGGCGGCCAATTGGTCACCTCCTTCCCAGTGGAATTGTCGGATCAGATCATGCTGGTGACCTCCACAGGTCAATCCATCCGCGTCCCTATCGAAGGAATCAGCTTCCGGTCGCGCGGTGCTGGCGGCGTAAAGGTCTTTGACACAGCCAAAAAAGAGGTCGTCGTATCAGTTGCTTGGATCGCCGATCAGGGCGAAGGCGACGATATCGAGGACGCTGAAATCGTCGAATAAACGGCATATGTAAAACTTATACGAAACTTATGCGTAAAATACATCACTACTGGCGGGGTTATCAGGCCCCGCCATTTGCTATAAATCGGGTGACATGACAGATATTCTTAACATAATCGGTGGCGGCATGGCCGGTTCCGAAGCCGCATGGCAGGCCGCTAACGCTGGCATAAAAGTCATCATTCACGAGATGCGCCCAAAGGTGAAAACCTTCGCGCATCGCACTGAATTCCTTGGCGAAATGGTCTGTTCCAATTCGTTCCGATCAGACGACGATGAACAAAATGCCGTAGGGCTTTTGCACTGGGAAATGCGCGCAGCCAACGGGCTGATTATGGCCACAGCTGAGAAACACCGCATTCCCGCAGGTGGCGCATTGGCTGTTGACCGCGACCCCTTTGCGCAAAGCGTCACAGCCGCATTAACGGCGCACCCTAACATCTCGATTTCATACGAAGAAATCACTTCACTACCTGATGAAGGTCAGTGGATAATCGCGACAGGCCCCCTAACATCCGGCGCCCTAGCAGAAGCAATCGCCGCAGAAACTGGCGCCGAAGCGCTCGCGTTTTTCGACGCAATTGCGCCCATTGTTTACCACGACAGCATCAACATGGATATCGCATGGATGCAGTCGCGATATGACAAAGGCGACACGATTGAGGAGCAAACAGCCTACCTCAACTGCCCGATGACCAAAGATCAATACGAGGCTTTTATTGATGCCCTATTGGACGCTGAAAAAACTGAATTCAAAGAAGGCGAGACCGCAGGATATTTCGACGGTTGCCTTCCCATTGAAGTCATGGCCGAACGCGGCCGCGAAACCCTACGTTGGGGTCCGATGAAGCCGGTTGGCCTGACCAATGAACACGACCCCGAAACCAAAGCCCACGCCGTTGTACAGCTGCGTCGCGACAATTCATTGGGGACGCTTTACAACATCGTCGGATTCCAAACAAAGATGAAGTACGGCGCGCAAAAATCTGTTTTTAAAACAATTCCTGCGCTCGAAGACGCCGAATTCGCACGGCTTGGGGGGATCCACCGCAATAGTTTTATCAACTCGCCGACGTTGCTTGATAGTGAAATGCGTCTGAAATCCAAACCCAATATCCGGTTTGTAGGTCAGATCACAGGCGTTGAAGGCTACGTTGAAAGCGCTGCTATGGGCCTGCTCGCGGGTAAACTTGCTGTTGCTGAAATGCGCGGTGAAACCCTTGCCAAGGTTCCCGAAACCACGGCGATGGGCGCGCTGGTATCGCACATTACTGGTGGCGCTGCTGCAAAGACATTCCAGCCGATGAATGTAAACTTTGGACTGTTTCCACCGCTTGAAGGTATGAAATCAGGCCGCCGCGGGCGCAAAGACCGCTACAAAGGCTATACCGACCGAGCCAAAGTCGACTGGCAAAAGTGGCTCGCCCCACCAGCATGATCACGCGTTTTGCCCCATCGCCAACTGGCCCGCTTCATTTGGGGCACGCCTACTCGGCGATGGTGGCGCACGACATGGCCGTGGCGAAAAACGGGACGTTCCTGTTACGGATCGAGGACATCGATCAAACCCGCGCACGACGGAAGTGGGAAGACCAGATATGTGATGACCTGACTTGGCTTGGGTTGCGGTGGCCCGCGCCCGTTATGCGGCAATCTGATCGAATTTCGGTATATCAAAATACTATTAAAACACTTTTGAACCAAAAACTTATCTACCCTTGTTCATGTCGACGAAAGGACATTTTGGCAGCTACAAGCGCACCACAAGAAAGTGCGCCATTGATCGGCCCGGACGGCGTTATCTATCCAGGGACATGCCGTGGGCGGACCGCGCAACCGGATCCCATCCCCACCGCCGCGGCATTGCGTATGGATATGACCAAAGCATGTGCGTTAGCAGGAGTGTCTTCAGAATTAGCGCACACAACCGGTGACATTGTGATTTCACGGCGCGACATGGGCACGTCATATCACTTGTCAGTGGTCGTTGACGACGCAGCGCAAGGCGTGACTGACGTTGTGCGCGGCAAAGACCTTGAGGATGCCACACCTGTCCACATCTTGCTGCAAATACTACTCGGATTGCCGACCCCCAAGTACCACCACCATAAATTGATCCGTGACGAAAACGGTAAAAGGCTGGCCAAACGGGACGATGCACGCGCTTTGTCAAAGTATCGTGCGGAAGGTGCAACACCCAATGATATCAGACGGTTGGTAGGGCTTCCTGAAGTATAACCTCGGCGCCGTTTTGTACTTCCGTGTAGAAACAGGTCCGCCGTCCGGTATGACATGCAGGACCGGTTTGGCGGACGGTGACAAGCAAGCAGTCGCGATCACAATCTAGTTTGAAAGCCACAAGTTTTTGGGTATTGCCGGATGTAGCACCTTTTACCCAAAATTCTTGGCGGGACCGCGACCAGTACGTCACATCGCCAGTTTCCAACGTTTGTTGAACACTTGTCGCGTTCATCCATGCCATCATCAGCACGTCGCCAGTGTCAACATCTTGTGCGATCGCGGGGATCAGTCCTGCGTCGTTGTATTTGAGCGTCTGAGGATCGAAATACATTGGTGGAAAACCTTTGCAAATGAAGACATGCGGACTATCTAAAGCGAACGTCATGAAAGGGCAAACGCGGTGTCAGTTGAGAACGATTTGATGAAGCTTTATTCGCAGCGCATTCTTGCGTTTGCAGCTGATATGCCACGTACGGACCGTCTGGTGAATCCAACTGCCACGGCCAAGAAGCGCGCGCCGCTTTGTGGCTCCACCGTGACCGTTGATGTGACGTTGTCGGACGGGATCATCAGCGATTATGGCCAAGACGTCAAAGCCTGCGCACTTGGGCAGGCAGCCGCGTCGGTTGTTGGGGCGGTTATTGTGGGTTTGACACCACATGACGTCCAAACGGGGCGTGAACAGATGATGGCGATGCTAAAAGATGACGGCCCCGTCCCGTTGCCCCCCTTTGATGGGCTAGAAGTGTTGCGTCCAGCGTCCGAGTATAAAAATCGTCATGCGTCGATCATGCTGGCTTTTGATGCCACGCTCGATGCGATTGCATCTGCGCAAGCCGACGGCGCATAAAAAAACCGCCGCGCATCCGGGACAGGATGGCGGCGGTGAGGTTTGCGATTTTCAGCATCCAGTCCAAAATTCCATAAGGGGAGAGGCAAATCCCCGACTTGTGGATGGGACAGGCAAGTCATCAGATTGCATAGGTGGGACAAGGCAATTTGACGGACCGGACGCTGTAATCGCGAGGCAGGTCAGACAATCCCGGGCAAGGACAGACCGACAAAAAGCATTACAAGCAAGGCGGCAGCGCCAATGGCATCGGCAATAATCGTACCACTCGAACGGACGATCGCAGTTTTAATGTCTTTGGCCATTTGTTGCTCCCTCAATGCTTGATTCTCTTTGTTGCCCCTTTGTTCCTATATGGTTAACTCTCTGTAAAGAACTAAATGAGAACAAATGTGAACATAAATATTAACCTACTGATATTAAACGAATAGATTTGTCTTGTTCCATCAACCAAAGCGCGGTTCGAACTGCTTCACCCCGAGGAGTTTCCAGTTTCTGATCGTCATTCAGCAGTTTTCGTGCATCTGACTGCGCTGTTTGCATCAAGTTTGCCTGACGTTCCAGATCTGCAATGCGGAATCTTGGTACGCCGGATTGCGCCATTCCGATCACATCGCCAGCGCCGCGCATTGCGAGGTCTTCTTCGGAAATTTTAAAACCGTCTTCTGTTTCACGCAAAATTTCGAGTCGACGCCGGCCTGTTTCGGTCAATGGATCTTGGAACAACAAAAGGCACGTTGATGCAGCGGACCCGCGCCCGACCCGACCCCGCAACTGGTGCAATTGTGCCAAGCCGAATGTTTCGGCGCGCTCGATCACCATAATTGACGCGTTTGGGACGTTGACGCCGACTTCGATCACGGTCGTTGCCACCAGAACTTTGGTTTCGCCCGACACAAATCGGGCCATTTCTGCGTCTTTGTCGGCTGCTGGCATTTGTCCGTGAACAAGGCCGACAACCCCTTCGCCCAATGCGGCGCGCAACCGTTTGAACCGTTCTTCGGCGGCGGTCATGTCTAGGAATTCGCTTTCTTCGACCAAGGGGCAGACCCAATATGCTTGCCTGCCATCAGTCACGGCACGTCGCAGTTTGTCGATGACTTCGTCCATGCGGTTGGTAGATACCAGTGCCGTTTGAACGGGCATGCGACCTGGTGGTTTTTCATCCAGAACCGATACATCCATGTCGCCATATTGCGCCAATGCCAATGACCGTGGAATTGGGGTCGCCGTCATAACGAGCACGTCGACGGCCTGCCCTTTTGCCCCCAGTTCCATTCGTTGCGCGACGCCGAAGCGGTGCTGTTCGTCAATGATTGCGAGCCGCAGGTCAGCAAAATCGACGCCCTTTTGGAAAACCGCATGGGTGCCGACAAGTATCTGAATTTCACCCGCCGCAAGTCGCGCCAATTTTGCAGCGCGTTCGGCGCCCTTGTCCCGCCCAGTCAGAATTTCCAAAATGACGCCAGCCGAGGCCGCCACAGGCTGCAAACCTTCCAAATGTTGACGTGCCAAAATCTCGGTTGGCGCCATCATGACGCCCTGCCCGCCCGCTTCGACGACGGCCAGCAAAGCCATTAGCGCCACGAGTGTTTTACCGGAACCAACGTCGCCTTGAAGCAATCGGTTCATTCGAATTGGTGCCGCAAGATCGGCGCAAATTTCAGCGACCGCGCGGGTCTGTGCGCCCGTGGATTTATACGGCAATCCTGCAAGTACTTTTTTTTGCAAGGAATTTGTTGGTATTGAGCTACGTCCCTTGGAACGGCGCGCAACAGCGCGGGCGAGCGCCAATGTCATTTGGTGGGCAAATAATTCGTCATAAGCCAGACGTTCCCGGGCAACAGCATGCATTGACAGGTCTGATGTGGCCTCGGGCGTGTGCGCATCGCGCATGGCTTGCAACCACGTGGGCCAGCCGTGTTGCGCCACAAGGCTCGGGTCAATCCATTCCGCCAAATCAGGTGCCAGACCCAGTGCAGCTCGAGTGCCTTTCCACATAAGTTTTTGGGTGATGCCGGCATGAAGTGGATAAACCGGTTCGAACGCAGGAATTTCGGCGGCGTCTTCAATGCGCAGTATATGGTCGGGGTGAACCATCTGCGCTACGTTGTCGAACACCTCAATTTTTCCAGACACGATGCGGCGTTGCCCAGTAGGAAGCTGTTTGGATAAGTAATCTCCACGTGCGTGGAAAAAAACGAGCTGAAACGTCGTCTCCGAATCGGTGACATGAATGCGGTATGGGCGGCCACGGGTCCGTGGCGGATAATGCTCGCCGATCGTGACTTCCACGGTCACAACTGAGGGGGCTACAACATCACGGATTGTTGCGCGTTGACCACGACCCACACCCGAAAGCGGTAACGTCATCAACAGGTCTCTCGGCTTCGTCACACCGACAGATTCGAGAGTTAGAGCGGTTTTGGGCCCAATTCCATCCAAGCTGGTCATGGTCGCAAACAGCGGGAATAGCTTTTCCGGACGGCCGGTCATAGCCCGTCAATCAGGGCAAGCCATGCGTCTTCGTCAATAGTCTCAATGCCCAAACTTATGGCTTTTGTCGCCTTTGATCCGGCGCCAGGGCCAGCAATCAACAAATCTGTTTTGGCACTGATGGATCCGGATACTTTTGCGCCCAAAGCCTCCGCGCGGGCCTTGGCCTCGGCGCGGCTCATTCTGTTCATTGTTCCTGTAAATACGACAACCTTCCCAGCAACGGGACTGTCGACATTTTCGATCTGCACCGCATCTTGAACATCTAAGTGCCCAACCAGACGGTCAATAGACGCCCGCTCTGCATCATTGTGAAATGCCACGATCAACGATGTCGCCATAACGGAGCCAACGCCATCAATACTTAGCAATGCATCCCATTGTGGCCCTTCACCGAGGCTGGTTGACGTCAACGCACGTTCTAACACCGCCCAACTGCCGTAATGACCCGCAATCAACCCCGCGCTTGCGTCACCTACGTGACGTATTCCTAGGGCGAAAAGAAGTCGCCGCAATGGAATTTTGCGCTTATCTTCGATAGCAGAAAATAGTTTATCAGCGCTCTTGTCGCCCCAACCTTCACGGTTTTTGAGTTGCTTAAGTCCCGTGCTGTAACGGTCTTTCAACGTGAAAATATCCGCTGGAGTTTTGATCCATCCATCGGCATAAAACTGTTCGATCTGCTTTGCGCCCAATCCGTCAATATCAAATGCAGCGCGCCCGACGAAGTGTTTTAGCCTTTCGGTTGCCTGAGCAGGGCAGATTAAGCCCCCCGTACAGCGGCGCACCACATCGCCGTCGTCACGTACCGCTGTTGATCCACATTCTGGGCAGGCTTCGGGGAATAAAAAAGGTGATGCATTTGCATCCCGTTTGCTGATGTCGACATCTTTAATTTTCGGGATAACATCGCCTGCGCGGTACACCTGCACCCAGTCCCCAACGCGGACATCGCGCCCTTCACGGATAAACTCGCCGCCTCCTCCGCGCCCAGCAATGTAATCTTCATTGTGCAAAGTAGCGTTTGATACAACGACCCCCCCCACCGTCACTGGTGCCAAGCGGGCGACGGGCGACAATGCCCCTGTCCGCCCGACTTGGATTTCAATATCGTTTAAACGCGTCCACGCCAGTTCCGCAGGAAACTTATGCGCAATGGCCCACCGTGGGGTCGTGCTTCGAAAGCCCAATCGTTTTTGGAGTTCAAGGTCGCCAACTTTATACACAACACCGTCGATATCATACCCAAGCGTCGCGCGGCGTTCTTCGATCAATTGGTAGTGTGCAATGAGGTCGGTCGGGCTTTGGCAAATCTTGGTTAGGTCATTAACCTGAAAGCCAAAGCTTTTAAGCTGAGCCAACGCTCCTGATTGGGTTGGGGCAAACGAAGATGAAATTTCGCCCCAAGCATAGGCAAAAAACCGCAATGGTCGCGACTTAGTGATTGCTGAATCTAATTGACGCAATGACCCCGCCGCCGCATTGCGCGGATTGGCGAACGGCTTTGCACCAGCTTCCAATTGCCTATTGTTCAGGTCCGTAAAATCTTGCGTGCTCATATAAACTTCGCCACGCACTTCAAAAACTGTAGGCACGTTTGCGATGCGGTGCGGAATATCGGCGATCGTTTTTGCATTAAGCGTAACGTTCTCGCCGATTTCACCATCGCCTCGCGTGGCTGCTTGCACCAGCTCTCCATTTTCGTAACGCAACGACAATGACAGCCCGTCAATTTTTGGTTCTGCTGTATATTCAAGACCATCGTTATCGCAAAATCCGAGGAACTTACGTACGCGCCTGTCAAATTCAAACACGTCTTCATCCGTAAACGCGTTGCCAAGACTGAGCATGCGTTTTGAGTGGATAACTTTTTGAAAACCATCGGACGGTTTAGCTCCAACCAATTCGGTTGGGCTATCATCACGTTTCAATTCTGGAAAGCGGACTTCAATAGCAGCATTACGTCGCTTGAGCGTATCAAACGTTGCATCATGCAATGCAGGGGTGTCTGCGGAATGATAGTCGTGATTGGCCTGACCAAGGATAGCCGCCAAACGCGCCAGTTCCTGATCTGCCTGATCAACAGTTAGGTCATCAATTGAAATGATATTTATTGATCCGTTCACTGTCGGCCCCCATTAGTGGTGGGCATACAATTTTCCCCACTGTAACGTTTCTAGCAGGGAAGACCGGCAGGTAAAGTGCCAGTCTGATTTGATATCGCTTTGGTTTACGCCCCGACGGCAATCTTTTCGGCGTTCATCACGGTTTCAGGATCACGCAAAACGTAGCCGCGGCCCCAAACTGTCTCGATATAGTTGGCGCCTTTTGTTGCCTCGCTTAACTTTTTACGAAGCTTACAAATGAACACATCGATGATCTTAAGCTCTGGTTCGTCCATGCCGCCATAAAGATGGTTCAGAAACATCTCTTTGGTCAGCGTCGTCCCTTTACGCAAGGATAACAATTCCAACATTTGATATTCTTTACCAGTCAAATGAACAGCAGATCCTTCGACTTCAACCGTTTTGGCGTCAAGATTGACGTCGATACTCCCTGTTTTGATGATCGACTGGGCGTGGCCTTTAGATCGCCGAATAATCGCATGAATGCGGGCAACTAGCTCTTCACGGTGGAACGGTTTCGTCAGATAGTCGTCAGCACCAAAACCAAAGCCTTTAAGCTTACTGTCGGTGTCATCTTCACCTGACAGGATCAGGATGGGGGTTTCAATCCGGCTAAGCCGCAATTGTCGTAAAACTTCATGACCATTCATGTCTGGCAAGTTCAGGTCGAGAAGAATCAAATCGTAGTCATATAACTTTGCCAGATCGATCCCCTCTTCCCCAAGATCCGTCGCGTAGACGTTCAAGTTTGCATGGGTCAGCATCAATTCGATGCTTTTCGAGGTCGTCGGGTCGTCTTCTACCAATAGGACGCGCATTCAGGTTCTCCGCTCTCATACGATCAACTCACTGTAGACGCCGAATGGTTAATCGGACCCTAACGGTAAAAACAACCTCGCACTTCAACCTAAGATTGTCTATATTGTATTAATGACGTTGTTTTCAAAGCTTCTTCCCCGTGTCGTAGAACCGCTTGTTCCCATTCCAAATACTCGTCTTCTGATAGCGCATAAGTTGATTGGGCAGATTCGCGAGATATGAGACCCGACATGACCGCACGCACAACAGTTGCCTTGCGCGATGCCACCCAGCGCCGCGTATCATGGGGCGGAAGGTCAGCGCGTGTCATAATTGACCCATCTGGCAGTGTGACCGACCGCGGCCCATCGATTTTCTTTAAAAACACATTTCACCCCTTTTCAGGTTTTCACGATAAGGATATGGCGCAAAAGGGCTTAATGATCGGTGTAGCATGGCCTTGTTCATGCTTCAGATTTTCCTATATTTTGTACAAAGCTTTCATGATCGGACACATATTCATGCCATTGGACACAAAATTGAACTCGCTCGGGTTCGCCAAACCGCCATCCGAGACACGCGTAGTTGTGGCAATGTCCGGCGGCGTTGACAGCTCTGTTGTGGCCGCTCAGCTCGCTGAAGAGGGCTATGATGTGGTTGGCGTGACCTTGCAGCTTTATGATCATGGGGCTGCGTTGGCCAAGAAAGGCGCTTGCTGTGCTGGCCGAGATATTCACGATGCGCGCCGTGTGGCCGAGGAAATGGGCTTTCCGCATTACGTGCTCGATTATGAGAATGCGTTCAAAGAAGCCGTGATGGACGAATTCGCCGACAGCTATTTGGCCGGTGCGACCCCTGTGCCGTGTATTCGCTGCAACGAGCGGGTGAAATTCAAGGACCTGTTGGAAACCGCCAAGGATCTGGATGCCGATTGCATGGCGACGGGACACTATATTCAGCGCATGATGGGCGATGAGGGTGCGGAGCTGCATTCCGCCGCTGATCCGACCAAAGACCAAAGCTATTTCCTGTTTTCAACCAAGCAAGAGCAGCTTGATTATCTGCGTTTCCCGCTTGGGCATCTGAAATCCAAGGATGAAACCCGCGCATTGGCGCAAAAATACGGGCTGAGCGTGGCGGATAAGCCTGACAGCCAAGACATTTGCTTTGTGCCTGATGGCAACTACGCGGCGGTGATCGAAAAACTGCGTCCCGGTGCCGCTGAACCTGGCGATATCGTGGATGTGGATGGTAAGGTCCTCGCGCAGCACAACGGCGTGATCCATTATACCATTGGGCAACGGCGCGGGCTTGGCATAGGCGGGCTCGCTGATCCGCTGTATGTTGTCCGCTTGGATGTCGATAAAAAGCACGTGATTGTGGGGCCAAAGACGATGCTGGCCACACGTATGGTGCCGCTACGCGAGATTAACTGGATCGGCGCTGGTGGGCTTATGGATGGCGGGGAACGTCAGATTGCGGTCAAAGTCAGGTCCACAAAGCCACCGATCGAAGCTATTTTGCGCCCAATTTCGGATACTGAGGCCGAAGTCGAGTTGCTGGTCGCCGAAGAAGGCGTGTCACCGGGTCAAGCTTGCGTGTTTTATGACCCTGATAGTAGCCGCGTGTTAGGCGGCGGCTGGATTTGGCGTGGGTATTGAGCCTTCGCGCCTGAACGGCCGTAGTGCGGGACAAAACAGACCTTGATGAGGTGGCTACGAACGGCTGGTTAGAGATTCTACCATCGATGGGGTGACTATTCAGCGTCGTTAGGAAAGATTGCGGGCGAAGCTGCCGATGTCTGTGTGTACTGATGCTTTTCATACAGTCTTTTATTTTTGTCCGTCAGCAGTCGGTAGAGCACAAACAGACCCAGCAGGCAAAGAATAGCACCGATGAAAATAAAGAGGCCGCCCGGTTGATCATCGCGCATAAACGTTGATGCGGTGATCGGCCCAGCGGTTGCACCAATCGAGAATGACAACAACAAACCACCGCTTGTTTCCACCATGCGTTCGTTTGGAACAACGTCGTTCGCATGAGAAATACACAGAGCATAAATCGGGACCATCAATGCCCCGTGGCAGCCTGCGATTATAAAAGTTGCGGACCCTTCCGGAACGATATCAAAGCCGATGATGAGACCGGTAATGACCGTGCCAAATGATGTTACTGAAATAACGATCCTCCGATCAATCCGATCAGACGCCCAGCCAAGTGGCCATTGAGATACGGTTCCGCCCAGTACAAAAGCCGCCATCAACAGCGCGATGTCAGCTGTCTCCATGCCGCGCCCTTGCGCAAAAACAGGTCCGAGCGTCCAAAATGCCCCTTCGACAATACCTGCAAGCAAACAACCGACGACACCCACAGGAGACACCCTATAAAGCGCTTTTAGATCAAGCTTTGCAGATGGCACCGGAGATGGCGCAGGTGTTGGTGTTAAACTGATCGGTACAATGGACAGACAAATCAGGATAGCTACCAAGATGAATAAAGTCGCATCCAATGTGTCAAACGAGTTTACCATTAGTTGCCCCGCCATAGTGACGACGTTGCTAACAATAATGTAAATCGAGAGCGTGCGACCCCTGTTAACATTACTTGTGCTGTCATTCAGCCAACTTTCAACAACGATATAGAGCACCGCTAAACACGCGCCACTCAAGAGGCGTAGAATACCCCAAAAAGCGAGATCAATGAGCAATGGAAAAGCGAGAAAAGTGGCCGTTAGTAGCGCCGTGATACCCGCAAATGTTCGGGCGTGACCGACGCTCTTGATGATCTTGGGGCCGAGGAAGCAACCGATTGTGAAACCACCAAAATTGCGGTACCAAGCCAACCAATCAGAGCGCCTGAATATCCTTCCTGTGTCGCACGAATAGGCAACAACGTCTGGAAAAGCCCATTGCCTGCAAACAGAAGTGCAGCGCAACTGAGGATTGCGATGATAGTAATTGTTGTTGAGCGGGATGTGACCATTCAGTGTGTTCTTTCGAGTGCGTGTTAGCACTCAGTCATCACCTAGGACGCCGAATGAAGCAAGCTTAGCGTGAAAGCCGACATCCGTTCTTGCTGCAGCATAGGTAACTCTGGGCTCAAAGCGGTCATAGGTACCGAAGTGCGAAGCCAAGCACAACACCACTAGCCACCGATCCCTCAAACCATTACCCCTAGCCTCATGATATACAAAACCGCATCCGACTGGCGCAACGCCCCGCATAAACGTGTTCTTTTGTTTGCGATGTCAGGCTTGGGGAAGACTTATCTGTCTAATCTGGTCCGTGCGCAGGGTGACTGGTTTCATTATTCAATCGATTACCGCATTGGCACCCGTTATATGGGCGAGCTGATTGCCGATAATGCCAAGCGCGAGGCGATGAATGTGCCGTTTTTGCGCGATCTTTTGCGCTCTGACAGCATCTATATCGGATCGAACATCTCTTTTGATGATCTCAAACCGATGTCGTCATATTTGGGCAAACCAGGTGATCCTAACTTAGGCGGGCTCGCGTGGGACGATTACACCTACCGCCAAGACCAGTTTATGCAGTCCGAGATTGCCGCGCTTCATGACACCGGCCAGTTCATTGATCGGTCATATGAGCTGTACCAATATCCGCATTTCATCTGCGACACAGGCGGGTCGATTTGTGAATGGGTTGATGTTGATGATCCAAACGATCCCTTGATGACCGATCTTGCGTCCAAAACGCTGATGATCTGGATCGAAGGGTCGGACGAGCACACAGCCGAGCTTGTGCGCCGGTTTGACCGTGAACCAAAACCGATGTCCTATGATCCGGTGTTCCTGCTGAACACGTGGAGCGCCTATCTGGCTGAATTTAATGTGGCCCCTGATAAGGTGAACCCAGATGATTTCATCCGCTGGGCATTTGCCAAGGCATTGGCGCACCGTCAGCCGCGCTATAAGGCGATGGCAGACCGCTGGGGCCTGACCATCCCAATGGATGTCGTGGCACAGGTCAAAGATACTGAAGGGTTTGAGCGCATGGTTGCGGACGCCCTTGAGATGCGCAGCTAAGCCGCCTATCTGTGCCTTCTGCCTGCGTAAGGACAATCACATGCCGATTAAACTGCCATCCGCCCTGCCCGCCTTTGACGTTTTGCGTAACGAAGGCGTCATGGTGCTTGATGAAGATGCCGCCGCCCGCCAAGATATTCGCCCGTTGCGGATTGCATTGTTGAACCTCATGCCAAAGAAAATCCAGACCGAGAATCAGTTTGCACGTCTGATTGGTGCGACCCCGTTACAGATTGAGCTAACACTGATCCGGATGTCCGAACATAAAACGAAAAACACCGCCGCCGACCATATGGAGGAATTCTATGTGCCGTTCAGCGAGGTCCGCGATCAGAAATTCGACGGGCTCATTATCACTGGCGCACCGATTGAGCATCTGGATTTTGAAGATGTGACCTATTGGGACGAGATCACCCAAGTTTTTGAATGGACCCAGACAAACGTGCACTCCACATTTGGGGTCTGCTGGGGCGGAATGGCGATGATCAACCACTTCCACGGGGTCCCCAAGCACCTGACGGAGGCCAAGGTTTTCGGTTGTTACCGACACCACATCACAGATCCCTCCTCGCCGTTTTTACGCGGGTTCTCGGACGATTGTGTGATTCCTGTCAGCCGGTGGACCGAAATGCGCGAAGATGACATCGCCGCGGCAAGCGATCTTAAGACATTGATCACCAGCGACACGTCTGGCCCATGTTTGGTTGAGGATGCGGCGCACCGCGCGTTGTATATCTTTAACCATTTTGAATATGACAGCAGCACGCTCAAGCAAGAATATGATCGCGATATAGCTGAAGGAACCGAAATTAATGTTCCTCAGAATTATTATCCAGACGATGACCCGAGTCAGCAACCAATGAATAAATGGCGCAGCCACGCGCACCTTCTGTATGGAAACTGGATCAACCAGATTTATCAAACGACAAAGTATGACCTCAATGACATCGGGACTTAAAATACTTGCATACGCGGCCGTCTCAGTTGCCTTGGTGGCAACCCTGACACGCTGCACATCCGTGCGCCAAGTGGCCAAGACGGAACAAGCATATCCGCCAGTCGGCCAATTCGTCGACGTATCAGGCGGCAAAGTCCATTACATCCGTGCCGGATCTGGGCCAGAGCTGATATTGTTGCATGGCGCAGGTGGAAATTTGCAGGACTGGACGTTTGGAGGATTGTTTGATCGCCTGACGGCTGACTACACTGTCACCGCGTTTGATCGGCCTGGCATGGGGTATACCGACAGGGTGCCCGGCATTTCCACTGGCGCTTTTTCGACTGTCGGTGACAGCCCGCAAGCCCAAGCCAAGATGCTGCGTGAGGCCGCTGGTGAATTGGGAATCAAAGACCCTATTGTTGCGGGGCATAGCTTTGGCGGGACCGTCGCAATCGCGTGGGCCGTCGCCGGCTTGGACGAAGATGCGCCCTTTAACGCGCGTGCACTCACGTCATTTGCTGGCGTTGCCATGCCGTGGCCAGGCAGCTTGGGAAGCTATTATACGGTTAATGGCAGCGTGCTCGGCGGGGCCATTATGATCCCGTTGATATCAGCCGTTGCATCTGACAGCCAAATTGAAAGCGCAATCGTGGGCGTTTTTACGCCGCAGCCTGTGCCTGCTGGATATTCACAACACGTCGGGGCGCGGTTGGCGCTTCGGCCTGATAGTTTCCGCGCCAATGTCCGGCAAGTGAATAAGCTATATCCAAATGTGGTTATGCTAAAAGAGCGCTATTTAGAACTAACCTTGCCGATTGAAATTCTTCATGGGACAGCTGACACGATTGTGCCAATTAATATTCATGCCCGCGAAATTGTAAAAATAGTCGCTTCGGTCCGGGTGCGTGAATTAGAAGGCGTTGGCCATATGCCACACCATGTGGCACCAACTGAAACTGTTGATGCTATCGCACGTGCCGCAGCCCGCGCTGGATTGCGCTAGGACGTGCCATTGCCCATACTGAGCAAAACAGGCCAAGGATAAACTGATGGATTTGCCATTTGACGGCGGTATTAGCCGCTTTTTCGCCGATAGCGCACCAAACGCGGTGCGGGATGCGATTGACGGTGGGAAAAAGAACCAAATCCTCAACCCAGACTACCCATATGCAAAACGGATGAGCCGAAACGCGTACGAGGATGAACTTGACGCGTTGCAGATCGAATTGGTCCGGCTGCAGGCTTGGGCTCGCACGACAGGTGAACGGATCGTTGTGGTTTTTGAAGGCCGCGATGTGGCAGGCAAAGGCGGCACCATCTCTAGGTTCCGTGAAAACTTGAACCCGCGCCATGCGCGCGTTGTTGCCTTGTCAAAACCGACCGAAGTCGAGACAGGGCAATGGTATTTTCAACGCTACATCGATCACATGCCGTCGGCAGGTGAAATTGTTCTGTTTGATCGCAGTTGGTATAATCGCGGAGTCGTAGAACATGTGTTCGAATTTTGCACACCGGAGGCCCGTGAAAAGTGGTTTGGGCAGGTAGGTACCTTTGAAAATATGCTGGTGGATGAAGGCATAAAGCTGTTCAAAATCTGGCTCAATGTCGGGCAAGCCACGCAACTGAAACGGTTTTTGGACCGCGAGGCAGATCTGCTCAAGCAGTGGAAACTGTCATGGATCGATGTTGAAGGGTTGAACCGCTGGGATGCCTACACAAAGGCAATCGACGAGACGATAACGCGGACCCATACGGTCGCCGCACCTTGGACCATCGTGCGTTCTGATGACAAACGACGGGCGCGGTTGAATGTAATTAGGTCAGTGTTGACGACCTTGGACTATGCTGGCCGCGACAACACAAGGCTTGGGGACATAGACCCGCTTGTCGCGGGCGGCCCCGATCTCTGGCATGGTTAAACGCGGGTATCATCATGGGAATTTGCGGCAAACGCTGGTCGCTGGCTGTCTGTCTCTTATTGAAAAGAAGGGTCCGACAGGTTTCAGCCTCTCAGAGGCCGCGCGCGAAGCAGGTGTGACTCCTGCTGCTGTCTACCGCCACTTTGAGGGACGCGAGGACCTGATTGCAGAGGCCGCGTTGCAAGGCTATGCAATTTTCGCGGACTTGATGGAACATGCCTATGCAGGTGGGCAGCCATCTGATTTGGCTGCATTCGAGGCCACAGGACGGGCATACCTTGCGTTCGCGCGCAAATATCCGGGACATTATGTAGCTATGTTTGAAAGTAGAATTTCCATTCAACGGACGCCCGAATTGAACGCCGCAGCAACGCGTGCAATGGGGGTTCTTGAAACGGCTGCGGTTGCCCTTAGCCAGCACATTCCCGAACATATGCGCCCACCACCGCAAATGTTTTCGGCGCATATCTGGGCGATGAGCCACGGCGTTGTTGAACTGTTTGCACGCGGTAGCCCCGGCACAAAATCACCGTTTCCGCCAGAGGACCTTTTGGAAACAGGCATAGGCATTTATTTACGCGGATTGGGCCTCGTTGCCCCCGATCGCTAGGAGACATAGATTTGGACGGAGCACTGGCGATAATTTTCTAATCCCAAGCCTGACCGATATGGCATTCACCGATTGCTCAACTGGATGTTTGGCCCAAAGCGATGCCACATAACGTCTGGCATTTCAGGTGGCAAACGTTGAATTTCAAGAAAATAAAATTGGGAGCGAAATCTATGTCAGATATGATTTGGGACCGCATTTGGTCCGTTTCAGCCGACATTAGGGGCATCGGTCACAGACCTTGGAGATGTCTGGGTTGGAATAGGTGCAAAGTGGACGACGCAGTCGCTAAGTAACAGTCCATTCTTTATCGAAGCCTCCTTGATGCCTGGGTATTATGCGCAAGGTGATGGTCCCGACCTTGGCGGATCGCTGCAGTTTAGGTCATCATTGGGTGCAGGCTATGCATTTGCATAATGGCATAACGGTGCTCGCGTCGTACGATCATCGTTCAAACGCTGACACGCTGGATGTTAACCCGGGGCTTGAGACGATTGCCTTACGTGTTGCATTCCCTTTCTAGGGCGAAGGTCAAAATCCATCCTACGTCAATATGCATCATTTCCGTGGATTTGGCGGTGTTATCACATGGACAAAACTGGGTAAAGCGCTGTAAATGTTACATTATTTTTATCTTGAAACACTTTCATAGATAGGGGGAGCGCGGGCCATTCCACTAGTTCTGCAGCGGGTTCTTCATAAGCGTGGCAATCAATGACGGCTCCAACGCCTCGGCAGCACCAAGCCGGTCTGCATCAGTTTTGTTCTGGCTCAACTTGGACTTCCCCAATATCCGTGTGGGCTGAATTTCGAACGCGACGATTCCGTTTAGTTTTTGTTCCATGAAATCGGCAGGCATGTCTGACATCCGCCATGCGACATTCCCGTTTGTGCGGGTCTCAAACACTTTCGTCAGTTGCCCGACTACTGCCAGTTTTGATTTGCGGTCATGGTGGAACGTGATTCGACCATGCACATGCACCACCTCATAGTTCCACGTCGGAACCACCTCGTGGGTATCTGTCTTACTCGGATACCAGTTGGGCGATATAAAGGCGTTTTCACCAGAAAAAACAGCCAAAACGTCGTGGTTCAAATTAAGTATTTCGTGCAGATCATTCGCCAAAGCGACGTGACCGATCAGCCGATCCTTAACCATCAATAGGGGAATGTGATCGGCGCGTAGCCCACCAGAGGTATGTGCCACAAGTGTCGCCAAAGGAGCTGAATTAATAAGTTTCAGTACAGTGGACATGTCCGTTTTCTTGAAGTCTTGCGGTAAGTACACGTTGTAATCCCTAGTTTTAAAACGAAAAAGGGCGACCCAATCGGGCCGCCCAACTTCTGTTCCATACCACCAAAGCTTAACGCTTGGAGAACTGGAAGCTCTTACGGGCTTTTGCTTTGCCGTATTTCTTACGCTCAACAACACGACTATCGCGTGTCAGGAAGCCAGCGGCTTTCAGCGCGGGACGCAATGTTGGGTCAAACAATTGCAGTGCTTTGGAAACGCCGTGCTTAACCGCTCCAGCTTGACCGGACAGACCACCGCCTTTGACAGTTGCGACAACGTCGAACTGACCAGTTACACCAGCAATCGAGAACGGCTGCGCAAGGATCATCTGGAGAACTGGACGTGCAAAGTACACGTTCATTTCTTGACCGTTTACGGTGACTTTACCGGAACCTGGTTTGATCCAAACGCGGGCAACCGCATCTTTACGCTTACCAGTTGCATAGGAACGACCCAGCGCGTCTTTTACAGGCTCGCGGGTGATGACAGGTGCGTCTACTGCAACAGGCGCTTCAACGCCCTCTGCAACTTGGCCCAGCTCTTCAAGAGAGTTCACTTGATCGACCATTATGAAGTCCTCGTGTTCTTAGGGTTCATGGATGCAACATCCAGAACTTCCGGCTTTTGAGCTTCCATACCGTGCTCAGTGCCTGGGAAAACGCGCAGGTGCGTCATTTGCTGGCGGGACAACTTGCCACCGGGCAGCATGCGCTGAACGGCTTTCATGATGATACGCTCTGGGTGCTTGCCTTCAAGGATCTCGGCTTTCGTCTTTTCCTTGATCCCACCGGGATGGCCAGTGTGCCAGTAATAGTTTTCATCACGCTTGTTACCGGTCATCTGGATTTTCTCACAGTTGATTACGATAATGTTGTCGCCCATATCCATGGACGGCGTGAAAGTAGGCTTGTGCTTGCCGCGCAAGCGCATTGCGATAACCGAAGCAAGACGACCCAAAACGATGCCTTCAGCATCAATAATGAACCATTTCTTGTCGATATCTCCAGGAGTAGCGGAGAAGGTTTTCATAAATCACCAATTCTTAAGGGGCCATAAGCGACCCGAGTGTTCGATAACTGGCTTATAAAGATGCTGCGTGATGGGTCAAGTGCTCTTTTGCCGTAAAACAGTAACAAAAACAATAGCTTGCAAATTGGGTATTATTTTACCCCACAATTTAATGGCATTGAATAGGTCAAAGATGCGCGCGCCACTGGTACGTCCAAGCCTTCACTATAAATCATGCAATCCCCGACTGCCAGAACGCGCCCCATCTTATGAAGAACCGCCTCACAGATCAGATCCACGCCAGCGGCGGGCTTGCGCATAAAGTCGATGCTGCAATTGGTCGTTACGGCCAAGGCCTCGGGCCCAATCCTGCTTAAAATAGCCAAATACATACCTACATCCGCCAGTGCAAACATGGTGGGCCCCGATATGGTGCCTCCGGGGCGCAAATGCCGCTCTGCCGTTGCCAGTTTCACGCGGACACCGGTTGGCGTGACCTCCAAAATTTGGAAGTCCGCGTGCACTTGTGGGAAAACCTCAATCAGAAACGTCTGCAATGCGTCCGCATCCATTTTGATATCCACGGCTTTCCTCCTGTGATGTCTTTGGCTAGTCTGCGCTCAACACTTAGCAAAGGGCAAGGCCATGGAACTGATCACGCGCGAAAATTTTGATGGTGTATGTCGGATCACGCTTAACGTCCCTGCCCGCTTAAATGCGCTAAGCGACGCGATGATTGCGACGCTTCACGCCGCGTTGGACGACGTTGCAAATGCTCGATCCATCAAAGCCGTTATAATTGCTGGTGCGGGCAAGGCATTTTGCGCCGGCCATGACTTGAAAGAAATACAAGCCAAACGGGACGCCCCCGACGGTGGTGCTGCCGCGTTCAAAGACCTGTTCGATAGATGTGCTGCGATGATGGCGCGCATCCAATCCCTGCCCCAACCAGTTATAGCCCAAGTCCACGGGATAGCCACTGCAGCGGGCTGCCAATTGGTTGCGACATGCGATTTGGCGGTTGCGGATGAAGGCACTAGATTTGGCGTCAACGGCGTGAACATCGGCTTGTTTTGCTCAACCCCCATGGTCGCGTTGACGCGTAACATAGGGCGCAAGGCGGCGTTTGAGATGCTGACAACGGGTCGTTTTATTCCAGCGTCAGAGGCCAAGACACTAGGCCTGATCAACCGCGCCGTACCTGCCGTCGATCTTGCAGCCGAAACACTTTCCCTCGCCCACACGATAGCAGGCAAGCTTGCCAGTGCGGTCACGACTGGAAAATCCGCGTTCTATGCCCAAGCACAGATGACAACGGCAGATGCCTATGACTACACTGGCCAAGTCATGGTCGATAACATGGCAAACGCCGACACGAACGAGGGGATCAACGCGTTCCTAGAAAAGCGCGATCCTGACTGGACCTAAAGCTGATAAATATCGCTAAATTTTTCAGTCAGATAAGCAAGCAAAGGGGCCTCTGTTGGGGCCGTACCAGCGGCGCGGGTAATCACGTCACGCGGTTCAAATAACCCACCATGCGTTTGCACATTGTCGCGCAACCAAGTCGTCGCTGCCATGGTATCACCGCGCGACAAGTCCGCATCCAAATTGGGGACATCATGGCGCATTGCTTCGTTCAAACAGCCCGCATAAACATTGCCCAAGCTATATGTTGGAAAATACCCCATCAGCCCTTCGGACCAATGTACATCTTGCAAAATGCCATTGGAGGGCTTGTCCACAGCGTAACCGAAATCAGCCCTAAATCTGTCATTCCAAGCCGCCTCTAGGTCGGTGACGACAAGATCACCCGCGATCAACGCCCGTTCCAGATCAAAGCGCATCAGGACATGCAGGTTATACTGCACCTCGTCGGCCTCCGTGCGGATAAACCCGTCGGATACAGCATTCACACAGGCATAAAACGCCTCTTCATTGGCAATTCCAAAATCACCAAACGCATCGCGCATCTGACCGTAAAGCCACCCTGTAAACGCACGGCTGCGCCCGATCTGGTTTTCGTAAATCCGGCTTTGGCTTTCGTGTACGCCCATCGACACGCCACCACCCAGAGGGGACAGCAGATAATCAGCGTTGATGTTCTGTTCGTAAGCCGCATGCCCAACCTCGTGAATGGTTGAATAAAAACAGTTAAACGGATCGGTCGGATTGGTGCGCGTCGTGATCCGTACATCAATCCCAGACCCGCTTGAAAACGGATGCACAGCCTTGTCGATACGGCCTTTGTTTAGGTCATAGCCAAACGCGAGCGCCAGCTTGGTCGACAAGGCTAGCTGTGCAGCCTCGTCGAATGTACCTGTCAGAGCTTGCGGCTTTGGCTTGTCCAAAATTGCGGCCCGCAGATCAACCAGACCGGGGCGCAAGGCGGCAAACATAGCAGCAATCTCGGCACCTGTCGCACCAGGTTCATAATCGTTGAGCAACGCATCATAGCGGTCCCCGCCAGCGGCCAGTGCATCGGCTTCTTGCTTGCGCAAATCCACAACTTTTTCCAAAATAGGCAGATAAGATGCAACATCTTCGTCGGATCGCGAAGTCGCCCAAACGCGGTGCGCAAGCGATGTCGTCTTCGCAATCTCCGCGGCCAGCATTGCGGGCACTTTCAACGTGCGGTCATAGCTACGCTGGATGTGGCGCAAATTTGCTGCGGCTATATCATCGACAGCCTCAGCTTTGGCCAACCAGTCGCCAACACGCGGATCAATGCGGCGCGAATGCATCACATTTGCCATAGCGGCGTGTTCCTCTGCACGCTGTGGCGCCGCACCTTCAGGCATCATGGTTTCTTGATCCCATCCAAGGCGACCCGCAACTTGGGATAGCGCTTCTGTGTCACGCTGGAATGCCATCAGATCATCATATGCGGCCATGGATTAAGCTCCTTGAATGGATTGAGGATGCGGATATTGCGCAAGGAAACGCGCACGTAGGATCACGACCCAGAGCACAACGGCGCCCAATTGGTGCACAATCGCGATTTCCCATGGGGCAGAATAAATAACCGTCGCAATGCCCAGCACAATCTGCAAAACCATCGCAGCCAACATTAAATGGAATGCAAACCGCGTGCGGTCATTGCCTGATTTGCGTGCGCGCGCCCAGACCAACACACCAAAGACGAATAGAACATATCCTGCCATCCGGTGCATGAATTGCACTAGCCCGTCATCTTCAAAGAAATTCCGCCACAGTGGGGTTAGGCCAAACGGATCAGGCGGAAAGAACCCGCCCGCCATCAACGGCCAATCAGGATAGTTGCGGCCTGCATCAATGCCAGCCACCAACGCACCTATCAAAATTTGAACAAAAGCCAGAACAACCAACCAACTGGCCAGTCGGGTCAGGCCCGCATCACCCATCCGGCGATCTTGCAATAAATCGGCATCGCGACGCGACAGTTGCATCATAAACCAAGTGATAAATCCGAAAATGACAAATGCGAGGCCAAGGTGCGTGGCAAGCCGGTAAGACGCGACATCCGTCATGCCTTCTTTCAGGCCGCTGGACACCATCCACCAGCCAATCGCGCCTTGCAGACCACCCATGGCCCCTAACAGCAGCAGTCGGCTAGTCCATCCGCTTGGCATCTTACGGGCCACAAGGAACCCGACAAAGCCCAACGCCCAGACAAGCCCGATCACGCGACCAAGCTGCCGGTGACCCCATTCCCACCAATAGATCGATTTGAATTCGGCAAGAGACATGCCTTTATTTTGCAGCTGATATTCATCAATCGCTTTGTATTTATCGAACTCTTCGAGCCAAACAGCCTCGGATGTTGGTGGCTTCGCGCCGGCCAAGGGCGCCCATTCCGTGATCGACAGGCCACTGTCCGTCAGACGGGTCATGCCTCCGATGATAATCATCAGGCCAACAAGTCCGAAAATGATCCCAAGCCAGACACGCACAGCACCACGGGCACCCTGCCCGCCGCGGTCAATCCCACCGGGGGCCGCGGCCTGCTTTTGTACATCGCCAACATCTTCGAAAATACTGCGTTTTTTATCTGCCATTTGGGTGACCCTTATATCTTATTGCGCAATCTAGGGCGGCGGACTGATCGGGGCAAGCGCGACAGCTAGTCGCGTTCTTTCCACCGCACCATTTGGCGCAGAATACCGTGGAGCATTTGCACATCTGCACGAGTTAGCGGCAACCGGCTCCACAAATTGCGCAGATTGGCCCTCATGCTGGGGCCTTTGTGTTCAGGGAAAAAGAACCCCGCCGTTTCAAGCCGTTCTTCGTAATGGGACGCAAGGGCAGCCATTTCTGATTGGCTAGCCCAATCGCCCACATGGCTGACAGTATCGAGAATAACATCCGAGGTGGCACGCTGGAATTCGTAAGCTGTAAGCAGCACACACTGCCCAAGGTTCAGCGATGCAAATTCAGGGTTCACAGGCACCGAGATAATCGCATTAGCGCGCACGATATCTTCATTTTCAAGACCTGCGCGTTCTGGTCCAAACAGCACAGCCACCTTTTGACCAGCCGCGATACGGTCGCGGGCTTCAACCATAGCGGCCTCTGGCGTCAAAACCGGCTTGGTCAGGTCGCGGTCACGCGCAGTCGTGGCATAAACATATGTGCAATCGGAAATCGCATCGTCCGTCGTTTCAAACAATTGCGCCTCATCCAATAAACGCCCTGCGCCACTGGCCATTGCCACCGCTTTTTGGTTAGGCCAGCCATCGCGTGGGGCTGTGATACGCATCCGGTCAAGCCCGAAATTCCACATCGCACGTGCCGCAGCACCAATGTTTTCGCCCATTTGCGGGCGGATCAGTATGAATTTGGGCTGCGCGCGGTCCGTCGGCATCGGGGCTTCCTTCATTGGTTTGGCGCGTGATACGCTGACAGCAATAGTGACGCAAGGAGTAGCAAAATGGCCTATGACCCCGGACATGCACAATTGATGCAAGAGGCCTTGGGCGACACCCCAAACATATCGGAAAAGAAGATGTTTGGCGGGCTTTGCTTTATGTTGAACGGCCATATGGTCTGCGGTGTACACAAAGATGGCGGTATGGCGCGCGTGGGCAAACAGGCAGAGCCAGACGCACTGCTGATCGAGGGTATCGCACCGCTGTCGTTCACTGGACGCAAGATGGGTGGCATGGTCGATGTGTCCGAGGACGTGCTGAGTGATAACATCCGGCTGGAAAAAATCGTGTCTATGGCGCTCGATTACGCAAAATCATTACCTCCGAAGTAGCCAAACCTGCCAATCCCCGCTAGAACGCGGCAACTGCCATCAAATTCATGCGAAAGTTGCCCCTATGTCTAAAAATGTTGAAATGCCGCAACTTTATCTCATTACGCCCAATGAGGTTGATCTCTTGTCATTCCCTGATCAGCTTGCTGCGTGCCTAGACACCGCCGACGTAGCATGTGTGCGCCTGTCGCTCGCGAGCCGTGACGAAGACCGCATTGCAAAAGCGGCCGACGCTCTGCGCGAAGTGACCCATGCGCGCGACGTGGCTCTGGTCATCGACAGCCACATTCAGCTGGTTGAACGGCTTGGGCTTGATGGGGTGCATCTGCTTGATGGATCACGGTCAATCAAAAAGACCCGCAAAGAATTGGGTGACGACGCGATCATCGGCAGTTATTGTGGCAACTCGACCCATGACGGCATGACCGCTGGCGAGCTAAGCGCGGATTACGTTAGCTTTGGCCCCGTTGGGACCAGCATATTGGGCGACGGTGAAACCGCCCCAATTGATCTTTTTGAATGGTGGTCACAAATGATCGAAGTCCCCGTCGTTGCCGAAGGCGCGCTTACCATTGACCTTATCCGCAAGCTGACGCCGCATACGGATTTCTTTGCCTTTGCAGACGAAGTTTGGAAAAATGACGACCCCGTTGCCGCGTTAAAGGGTTTGATCAACGCGATTGGTTAACCCGCTGCGAACCTGATCTTCTAGCGCTTTGGCCAAAACCTTGCGGTTTGGGTAATCCGACAACTGAACGGGCGGGTGATAAATGACCGTCACGCTACCTTGTTGGCGCGCGGCCAATGTTGCCAGCAGATGTGGCGCAAAATCCATATCGCCCCACCAACCATAGAACCGCGGATCACCGCCAATAGGCGATGAATATCGCAGTGTAACTGGCTGTAAACGCATAGTTTTGGCCAGTGCCGGGTCAAAGAATGCCGCAAACAAAGTGGTCTTAAACGGCAGAACCTGTAGGCCATCAGTACTGGTGCCTTCTGGGAAAAATAGCAACTTATGTCCGGCAACTAGCCGAGAGCGGAACACTTCAATCTGCGAAGATACCTCGCGGCGGTCACGCTTGATAAACACTGTCCCAGTTGCACTCGCGAGCCAACCAATACCGGGCCATGCAGCGACTTCTGATTTGGACACAAAATAAATTCGCTTCGCCGCATTAAGCGCGAAAATATCGAGCCATGATGCATGGTTTGAAACAACAGCGCCAGCACCGCGCATTGGGGTTCCCACTCGCGTATAGCCCATCCCGAGGATCAAAAAGGCAGACCGACATACAAATTGTGTGATGTAGGGCGTCCATGGTCGGCGCAGGCCAAATAACGGCCATTCAATCAATCGCGTCGCCAGCAGCAACAGTAAACAGCCAAAAACGACGACCGCCAATGGTACCCCACGCAGACCGACACGCACCCAGCCCATGGGCGTTATTGTGATATGATCGGGATCGGGTTCCTCGCGCCAACTGTCGGTCATATCCGGTCTCCTGCACCATATAATGCTGCAGCCCTTGCATTCATTTTGACAGTATCCAATATCAGGCAAATGTCCGTCGTGTTAAACGCATGATCGACATAAGCACCCTGCCCGACAACGCCACCAAGCCGCAGATATGCTTTTATCAGCGCAGGTGTGGCGCGCATGGCCGCTTTCCGGTTGATTTGATCCACTGGAATAATCGTCATCGGCACGGCATGTGGAGCCTTCGCTGTTGCAGTCATCGCACCCTCAGCAAGGTGTTTATCCGCAAGATTAGACAATGGTTCAGCCAATTCAGTCAGGTCAGTGCCATGAAACGAAGCAACGCCAAACAAAATTTCGGTATCAAGATCGCTCGCGAAATCGGCGAGGCCGGCCCAAAGATGCAACATTGCAGTCCCACCCCGATAATCCGGATGAAGACAGGACCGACCAAGCTCGAGCAAGCGGCGGCCAGACCCGATCAACGCTGATAAGTCAAATTCAGTGGCACAATAGAACCCGCCGGCCGCCTGCGCCTGATCCGCTGTCATCAAACGATAAACGCCGACGACGCGATCATCCGCAGGACGGGCGGTGTCCTCTAGCAGCAGGTGGGTTGCATGGGCATCAAACGCATCACATTCCTGCTTGGTTTCATGGTTCACATCGCGGCCGTCACCACCCAGTTCATCCACAAACACTGCGTAGCGTAACCGCTGGGCGGCGCTTAGATCAGCGGAGGTGCTGGCACGACGGACCACAAAAGACGAATTGGCAGGTAGCATCATGGCCCTTTTCAAAGTCACCTGTGATAGCGTTTTAGGTTTCTGTTAACGAATTGGCAACGCTTTTGGCCGACGTTACCTTAACCATGATTGACAGGCAGGGCGACCTTGCTACCTTAGGTTGTTAATTCACTATTTTGAACAAGGATCAGCATGACGCGCGCGCCATCGATGACGACTTTCCCCGTTTCACGAAAATTGACGGTTACCTTTCCGTTGATATTGGACTGCACCTGCCCGATCCCCCAATCGCCTTGGCTTGGATGGCGTACCAACATGCCTGGCTCCAGAATAGATGTCATATCCACAGTCCAAAATCCCTTTAAACTCAGAGGCATGCAATGACCGATAATATTGCTGCACTCATTGGGTCACGTATTTGTCACGACCTTATTAGCCCAATTGGGGCAATCGGCAATGGGGTCGAGCTCTTGACCATGTCCGCGTCTGCTGGCGGCAGCCCCGAGCTCGATTTGATCGCCGATAGCGTTCATAATGCCAACGCGCGCATTCGATTTTTTCGAATCGCGTATGGGGCCGCGAGCATGGACAACGTTATCGGCCGCCAAGAGGTAATTTCTGTCCTGGCCGCGACAGCGCAGGGCGGCAGGTTCACTTATTTCTGGAAAATTGATACCGATCAATCTCGACAACTGGTTCGGATCGCGTTCCTTTTGCTGCAGTGCATTGAAACGGCTCTTCCACTAGGTGGTGAAATTCAAATTGTGAACGACGGCGATAACTATACCTTAACTGGCTCAGGACCGCGCCTAGCTGTTGATCCGGTGCTTTGGGAAGGATTGACAAACCCCGACTCTCAATTCGACCATAAAGCATCGCAAGTGCAATTCGCGCTTTTACCATCGGTGATATCAGACGCTGGGCGCGCGCTGACTATTATCCATGAAGCAGACGCCATAATGGTCCGTTTTTAGGCGCGCACTGTTCCGTCACCAACAACAAGATACTTAAAATTTGTCAGTTGAACAGCGCCAACGGGACCACGGGCATGCAGTTTGCCAGTCGCAATTCCAATTTCCGCACCCATGCCAAATTCGCCACCATCAGCAAATTGCGTCGATGCATTGCGCATCAGAATCGCGCTATCTAGCTGGTGAAAAAATTTGTCGGCAACAGCGTCGTCTTCGGTCAAAATAGCATCCGTATGGTTGCTACCAAAGCTGCGAATATGATTGATCGCTTCGTCAACGCCGTTAACAACCTTGGCCGCGATGATCATATCAAGAAACTCATGGCCAAAGTCATTTGCACTGGCTGCAACCGTTCCTGCGGTTTTGGCCACGGATTGATCGCCGCGTACTTCAACACCCGCAGCAATCAGATCGCGGATCAGAACATCACCGTGTGCATCGTAAAACGCACGGTCAACTAACAGACATTCAGCTGATCCACATATCCCCGTCCGGCGGGTTTTAGCGTTCAAAATCACACGGCGGGCCTTTTCGACGTCAGCCGCACCATCGACGTAGACATGACAAATGCCTTCGAGATGCGCGAACACAGGCACGCGGGCCTCTTTTTGGACCAGACCAACGAGCCCTTTGCCGCCGCGTGGGACAATCACATCAATGTGCTCAACGGCCTGCAGCATCGCAGTCACTGCGGCGCGGTCGCGGGTTGGAATAAGCTGGATGGCGTGTTTTGGCAGGCCAGCCGCCGCCAATCCCGCTTCAAGACATGCATGAATGGCAGCACTGGAATGAAAACTCTCTGATCCGCCGCGCAAGATAACGGCGTTGCCGGATTTCAAGCAAAGTGCGCCGGCGTCGGCAGTCACGTTAGGGCGGCTTTCGTAGATGACACCGATCACACCAATCGGCGTGCGTACGCGGCTAATATGCAGCCCCGTTGGTTGGGTCCAGCTTTCGGTGACTTCGCCAATCGGATCGGCCTGTGCGGCCACAGCGCGCAAGCCATCAACCATGCCCTGTATCCGCGCCTCGTCTAGCATCAACCGGTCCATCATTGCAGGTGACAGGCCTTTGTCGGCGCCAAAAGCCAAATCCTTCACATTGGCCGTCAAAATATCAGCGCGTTGCGCCCATACCGCGTCAGCAGCAGCAACCAATGCGGTCTCTTTGGCCTTTGATGTTGCCGTTGCAAGCACACGAGC
>Ga0075441_10000148_pt1 | contig 34888 bp, 34 predicted proteins | sample CoawatmetaG00DNA_FD_71582 | JGI IMG/M metagenome (GOLD analysis project Ga0075441, IMG submission 71582) | Marine microbial communities from the West Antarctic Peninsula - Coastal water metaG002-DNA | ecosystem: Environmental > Aquatic > Marine > Coastal | place: Atlantic Ocean: West Antarctic...
TTATCCTGCGACGAGGTTCTTCGATCTCTCATGTTTGTTCGAGATGACAGCGGTGTGGTTCGAGATGTCAGCCCGTCAGAGCAATCTATTTATGTCATCCCGACAGAGCAATTTATTTATATCATCCCGTCAGAGCAATTTATTTATGTCATCCCGACCGCAGTGGAGGGATCTCCAGCAGTTGGCAGCGAGCCTTTAGACTTAGTTGGTGCTGCCAGATGTAGGCGGCAGCGCAAGGAGATCCTTCGACTCCGCTCAGGATGACAGGGTCGGTTGGAGGGACCCCTATCAATGGACCGCGAGGCTTTGGAACTGGCTGGTGCTGTCAGATACATGTGTCACGGCCAGGCAACGCAATTTATATAGGTCATCCCGACAGAGCAGCGCGACGAGGGATCTCAAATGCTCAGCGGCACTCCATTCAATGCTTTCCCGAAGGCTATCCCTCAAAAAAAACCGCATAGTTGTAAATCAATAACTGCTAAACTCCGCGACTAGCTCTCCTAATTCAACCTAGCATAGAACAATAAAAACATGGCCTTTGATATGACAATGGCGCTGGTTCGTCCAGCCCTCAAATATGCACTAGAGCGCAATGGCCATGGCGCCGCTCTGGGTTTCACTCTCGACAAACTCGAGCGTGGCGAAACCCACCTGACTTTTCCCTACCGCGAAGACCTAGTGGGCAATCCCATCACCGGTGTAGTTCACGGCGGCACCATTGTCAGCCTTCTCGACACTGCCTGTGGCTGCTCTGCCATGACCGTGCAAAGGAAACCCTCAGTCACTCCCACCATGGATCTGCGCCTCGACTATATGCGTCCAGCGCAGCCTTATAAGCCAATCTATGTAGAAGCCAAGGTCTATCGCCAGTCATCCAATGTCATTTTTTGCCGCGGTGTCGCTTGGCAAGATGATAAAGAAAATCCCATTGCCCACTGTGTGGCTAACTTTATGAAGGTGGATTCCAAGAGCATTCAGTTCCGCAGCATTGCCCTGAAAAAACTGCGCCGCTTAATGCCTTGGCGTCAGACCTCAGTCACCGATAATAAGCAGCGTTAATGGATATGCAAACCACAGATCAATTACTTCTAGACTGGCAAGACCGCGTCGGTGCAGCGCGCCAAGAGCGCCATCCGCAGTCCCTTTTGGATATGATTCCCTATGCCGCCTTTATTGGTGCCCAAGCGAAAGTGGATGATCAGCGTCTGCTTTATTGGCTGGATAAGCGCGCGTCCAATATAGGCAACCCCTCACTGCCGGCGATTCACGGCGGTGTGATTGGCGGCTTTCTCGAATTGGCCGCGGCCATCGAAATTATCTATAGCCTCAATGTCACGGATATGCCCAAGGTCGTCGACTTCTCCCTGGACTATCTGCGTCCCGGTCGCTACAAGACGATTTATGCCAGCTGCGAGGTCATGCGTCAGGGCAAAAAGCTGGTCAATGTGTCGGCTACAGCCTGGCAAGACGACGAACAAACGCCAATTGCTACGGCGCGCTGTCACTTTCTAACCTAAATGCTTGAAATCTATTTCTCCGCCCCCATCTGATGAGACAAGAAGGCCGTTCATATAGGAACAGCCCATGTCATTAACATCAGATCAGGAGATCATCAGCATATGACCGCAAAGACACAAGACAAAGCCGAAACACTGGGTTTTCAAACTGAAGCTAAGCAGCTTCTCCACCTTATGATTCACTCGCTTTACTCCAACAAGGAGATCTTTCTTCGTGAGTTGATCTCCAATGCCTCCGATGCAACCGATAAGTTGCGCGTTGAAGCCTTGGAAAACTCAGGCCTCTATGAAGATGACGGCGACCTGCGCATTCGCATTGCTGTGGACGAAGATGCTAAGACCATCACTATCTCCGATAATGGTATCGGCATGTCTCGTGATGAAGTGATCTCTAATCTCGGTACTATTGCCCGTTCCGGCACCTCTGAATTTATGAAAAACCTTACTGGCGATCAGAAGAAAGATTCCCAGTTAATCGGCCAGTTTGGTGTTGGTTTTTACTCCTCCTTCATTGTTGCTGAGCGCGTTGTGGTCGAGACCCGTCGCGCTGGTGCCGCTGCTGATGAAGCGATTCGCTGGAGCTGTGAAGGCGAAGCCGACTATCAGATCGAAAATATTGAACGCGCTGAGCGCGGTACCTCAATCACCTTGCACGTTAAGAGCGATGAGCATGAGTTCGCCAGTGACTGGCGTCTGCGCAGCATCGTTAAGAAGTACTCAGATCATATTGCTATCCCCGTTGAGATGATCAAACAGGAAATGCCTGCAGCCCCTGCAGAAGATGATGCGGTAGTAGCGGATGTGGACAAGGCACCTGAGTGGCAGGCAGTAAATGACGCCCAGGCTCTGTGGACCCGCTCGCGTCAGGATGTCAGCGACGACGAGTACAAAGAATTTTATCGTTTGGTATCTCACGATTTTGCCGAGCCATTGGCTTGGAGTCACAACCGCGTTGAAGGCAAGCAGGATTACACCAGCTTGCTCTATATTCCGGGCATGGCGCCAATGGACCTGTATCAGCGTGAAGCCTCCCGCGGTATTAAGCTGTATATCAAGCGCACCTTTATTATGGATGACGCCGAACAGTTTATGCCCATGTACCTGCGCTTTGTTAAGGGCGTGCTCGACAGCGCCGATCTGCCGCTAAACGTCTCCCGTGAAATTCTCCAGAAGACGCCATTGGTTGATAGCATTCGCGCTGCACTGACCAAACGTGTGCTGGATATGCTCGGCAAAATGGCCACCAATGAGCCGGAGAAGTACGCCAAGTTTTGGACTCAGTTCGGTCCTGTATTAAAAGAAGGCCCAAGCGAAGATCACAACAATCGCGAAAAAATTGCCAAGCTGTTTCGTTTTGCCAGCTCTACCAGTGACTCTGCGGCTACCGATGTGAGCCTGACGGATTATGTCAGCCGCATGAAAGAAGGTCAGGACAAGATCTACTTCCTCACCGGTGACAGCCACTCGGTGATCAATAACAGCCCGTACTTAGAAATCTTCCGCAAGCACGGTGTTGAAGTGATCCTGATGTCCGATCGTATCGATGAGTGGATGATGGGCTACCTCACTGAGTTTGACGGCAAGTCCTTCCAGGATATTGCTCGCGGTGAATTGGACCTGAGTAAAATTACAGGCGAAGAACCAAAAGCTGAAGACGCCGACAAGAAAGAGGGCGACGACAGTGAACAGGGCACTCTGTTAAAGCGCATTAATACTCTGTTAGATGGCAAGGTTGAAGAAGTTCGCACCACCACGCGACTGACTAGCTCACCAGCCTGTCTGGTAGTGGGTGCCGATGACATGGGTGAGCAGATGCGCAAGATTATGGCCGCAGCTGGCCAGCCTGTGCCTGAAGTGAAGCCGATTCTTGAGATCAACGCAGAGCATCCTTTGGTCAGCAAACTCGACGGTGAGACTGATGAAGACAAGGCTAAGATCTTAGCCAGTGTCTTGTTTGATCAGGCGGCACTGTCGGCCGGTCGACCTCTGGAAAATCCAGCGCAGTTTGTTCAGCAGTTAAATAGCCTCATGTTTGACGCCTAATAGCGCTGTCAGCAGGATCAAAAGCACCCTTTGTGATAGCTCATGAAGGGTGCTTTTTTGTATAGCGGCTTACACTCTGTGGCACATCCACCTATAATGCTGGCCACAGCAGTTTTTAGTGCTGGCTTATGAGTCATCAGTGTTTAGTGATAAGTGTTTAGCCATCTGGAGTAGGGTTTCTTTGACAGCCAATAATAACTATAAAATTGCCGTATTGGGCGCCGGTAGCTTCGGTACCGTGATCGCCAATATGCTCGCCGTTAACGGCTTTGCCACCACATTGTGGATGCGCAGCGACAAACAATTACAGGCTATTACCGGAGCTGGAGAAAATTCCGCCTATCTGCCCGGTTATCAGTTTGATTCAAGTCTTAGTTTCACCACGGATTTGCAGCAGGCTTTAGAGGGTGCAGACACCGTTTTTTTCGCCATCCCCAGCAGTGTACTGCGTCAGGTGGCCCAGCTCGCCAAGGCTTGGATTAATCCAGATGCGCTATTAATTAGCACCGCCAAGGGCATAGAAGCAGACAGTTTTGCACTGCCCAGTCAGATCCTTGAGCAGGAATTGCCAGACTCCAAAGTCGGTGTGCTCAGCGGCCCCAATCTGGCCAAAGAAATTGCCAACTATGAAATCACCGCCACGGTGATTGCCAGTGAGCACGACGAAGTCTGTAGCCGTGCCCAAGAGATATTGGCCTCGAAGTATTTTAGAATTTATGCCAATCACGATCGCTACGGCGTCGAGCTGGCCGGTGCACTAAAAAATATTTATGCCATTGTTTCGGGTATTGCCGAGGCCATGAAAGTTGGGCAAAACACCAAAAGTGTTGTCCTGACCCGCAGTCTCGCCGAAATGAGTCGCTTTGCCTGCCAACTTGGGGCAAACCCATTGACCTTCTTAGGCCTCAGTGGCGTCGGCGATCTTTATGTCACCTGCAGTTCTCCTTTGAGCCGTAATTTCCGTATTGGTTTAGCCCTGGGAGGCGGTAAGAGCCTGGAGCAGGCGATTATTGATGTCGGGCAAGTGGCCGAAGGCGTAAATACGACTAAACTAGTAAAAGAGAGAGCCGATGCATTGGGTATCTATATGCCATTGGCCTCGGCACTGTATGCCACTATGTTTGAGCAGCGACCTATTGTTGAGTCTCTGCGAACAATGATGGTTGCAGAACAAAACACTGATGTTGAATTTATGGTGAAACCAAATGAGCGATAAAAAAATGTCCTTACTAAATGCTAATACCTGGATCCGCGGCGCCTATATGCTGTTATTCGGCCTGCTGCTAGTTGCCGCACGGCTGATTATTAGCATCGTGGTCGTAGTACAGTTTTTGTTTGTGCTGTTTACAGGCTCCGATAACGATAATCTGCGCAATCTTGGCCAGGGCCTGGGTAAATGGGTTTATCAGACACTGATGTTTCTGACCTTTAATAGCGAAGAAAAATCTTTTCCCTTTGATGAGTGGCCGACCACTGATGCCTCTGAAGGCTATTCTGTGCGTTCAGTTGAAGAGGTTGAGGATGGCGAGCTAGTCAATGCTGAGGAGGTGGAGACTAAAGAAGTGGTTAATGACGATATACCTTCGTTTACTGCTGAGCAGTCTGACAGCGATGAAGAGGGCCGCAAGCCAACAAGTTAACGTTGTGAGAGTTGTGAGAGTTGTAAATAGATCCGCCGGCTGCGGTGTTTCCTCAGCTGGCTTTTTTATGCCTCTGTTAGTGAGTAATTTATCAAGTGACTGTTTTATCAAGTGGCTGTTTTTAAACCAAACTTAATCCATCAATAATTAAAAAATATTAGCAACCAACATATCCAGCGATGAGTTGCTAAATAATAACGGAATCTACCATGTCTCTTAGTTTTATCAGTGAAAGAACCTTCGATGTAAACGGCCTAACCTTCACCGCCAAAGAGTGGGGCTCGCCCGGTTATACACCGGTGATTGCTCTCCACGGTTGGCTGGACAATGCCGCCAGTTTTGATTTGATGCTGCCGTTTTTAAGCGACATGCATGTGATTGCAGTAGATTGCGCTGGCCACGGTGGCAGCAGCTTCCGCTCCGCAGACTCCGGCTACAATATTTGGCAAGACATAGCAGAGGTGCTCGGCGTTGCCGATCAGATGGGTTGGGATCAATTTGCTCTGTTAGGTCATTCTCGCGGTGCGATTATTTCGACACTGATTGCCGGTGCCTTTCCGGATCGCATTACTCATGCAGCACTGATCGATGGCTATATGCCCGGTCTTGCGGATGCCAAAGGCACAGCGGTTCAGTTAGCCAAATCAGTCTACGAAGCCAAGCGCTTTGGCGGTGCCAATCCGAGCTTCTTCCCCGATTTTGATCGTGCAGTTCAGGCGCGAGTGAATGGTTTTATTCCGCTCAAAGAGGCAGCTGCTGCAGTACTGGCGCAGCGCGGCGTGCGTCAGCATGAGAGAGGTTTTTACTGGCATACAGATCAACGCCTAAAGGCCGCTTCCCAGCTTAAATTAACCCGTGATCATATGCAGGATTTTTTCAGCTCGGTAACTTCGCCGGTGATGTTGATTCAAGCTGAAGACAGCGGCTTTAAGCCGGATGCCCAGCAGGATGAAACCTTCTCTTGGATAACCAATTTTCGACTGCTCAAAATGCCCGGCTCGCACCATTTACACATGGAAGAGCAGGCTGAGCAAGTGGCCGAAGAAGTTCAGAAATTTATACTGCCGGAGTAAGTTGTCGTATTAATATAGGGAGATAGGTATTGGCTAAAATTGAATTTAGCGACATTGAAAAGGCCGCTATTGTCGGTAAAATAAAGCTCTATTTTCGCGAAGAACTGGATCAGGGTATAGCCCAGTTCGACGCTGAGTTTTTACTCGACTTCTTCTCCGAGGAAGTGGGTGCCTATCATTACAATCGTGGCCTCAGCGATGCCAAACTGATTCTTGAACAAAAGCTCGAATCCATCACCGATGCTTTTTATGAAATTGAAAAGCCAACCGACTTTATTCGCTAGAGAAGGCTCAGCGCCTGCAAGTCGAGCAGTGGTATCCCGATTGTCAGCCACACAATAGTGCAGAGCAATAAGCTGAAAAATACAGCAGCTGATCCTGTATCTTTGGCCAGGCCTGATAGTTCGTGGTAGTCGAGACCAATGCGATCAACGGTCGCCTCAATAGCAGTATTAAGCAGCTCAACGATAATCACCAGTAAAACTGCACAGATCATCAGCAACCGTTCACTGGTCGAGACATCCAGCCAGCAAGCAAATGGGATCATGATCATAGCGGCAATAATTTCTTGGCGAATTGCCGACTCATGAATAAAGTTGTGGCGCAATCCGGTATAGGAGTTGAGTCCAGCATAGAGGATGCGGCTAATTCCGGTACGCTTTTTTATTTCCATTGAGAAGTTCCGTTGTGTGTCTGGGCACGACCACTGAGGTCTTGTTTTGGCGGATGCCGGAAGTCATTATGGTAGTCGAATTCGCGACTTTACTAAAAGACTATTTGGAAGGGGAATAGAATGCAGCTCTACCAGCGACAATGCACAAACTATGCGGCAGATGCGGTGCCTCTGCCGGACTCTGAGTCAGGTCGGTTAATGCTTGAGGTGCCCGGCTGGCAGATAGAATTACAGGATGGGGTAAAACAGTTGGTAAAGCAGTTTAGCTTTCCTGATTATGTCCAGACCATGTCCTTTGCCCTGAGTGTGGGAGAACTTGCCGAAGCTGAAGACCACCATCCAGAAATACTCATGAAGTGGGGGAAGGTCAGAGTGACCTGGTGGACCCATGCGGTTAATGGACTGCATCTCAATGACTTTATCTGCGCGGCCAAAACCGACCAGCTGGCCGGGCAATAGTTAATAGCTTTTGTTTTGGACATTTTTAGGGCAATAAAAAGCCCACTTAAAAGTGGGCTTTTGCGTATTGAGGGATTAGCGGTTCGGAAAGCCGTGCCTCAAAATTCAGCTTCTTGCGCTGCTTATGATCTCAGCAGCGTCAAAAACTCAGTGCGCGTCGCCTGATCTGAACGGAAGGTACCCAGCATAGCTGAGGTCTTCATCGATGAATTCTGCTTCTCAACACCGCGCATCATCATGCACATATGCTTGGCTTCAACAATCACACCCACACCGCGGGCCTGAGTGACTTCGGATATAGTCGACGCAATCTGCTGTGCCAATGCCTCTTGAATCTGCAGGCGACGGGCAAACATATCAACGACTCGGGCAACTTTCGATAGACCTAGAACCTTACCGTTGGGAATGTAGGCCACGTGGCACTTGCCGATAAAGGGCAGCAGGTGATGTTCGCACAGAGAGAACAGCTCAATATCTTTAACAATCACCATCTCTTCAGAATCTGATGGGAACAGCGCATTGTTTATCACTGTTTTGATATCCATCTCATAGCCGCTAGTGAGATAGGAAAATGCCTTAGAGGCTCTATCTGGAGTGTCTATGAGTCCAGGGCGGGTAATATCTTCGCCAGTACTCTGAATGATTTTTTCGTAGTGATCTCTCATTGAAATGTTTCCAGGCCAGTAAAATTAGATTGTTATTTATACGGCGCATTCTGTAACAAAGTGCACATTATTACTAGTTTCGAGGGTAAAATGTTGCTCCAGCGGAGAATCCAAAACCATGTCAGAGAAACAAGCGCCTTCCCAGTCAGATATTGACTCGGGTTCAACGATTAAAATTGCGACCAATACCGTTGCCGAGATGCTCGATCATGGCCAGGCGCTATTTGAGCAGAGTGGTCTTTACTTTGGTCACGGTACAGACAATGCCTGGGATGAAGCGGTCTATCTGCTCTCCTTTGTGCTCGGTCTAGCGCCGGATGTTGATCGTGCTGTACTTGAGAAAGTACTGACCCCGCAGCAACAGGCGGCTATTTTGGCCCTCTATCAGCGTCGCATCCATGAGCGTATTCCCGCAGCCTATCTTACTGGGCGCGCTTGGTTTTGCGGCCTACCTTTTACTGTCGATGAACGGGTGATTATACCTCGTTCGCCGATTGCTGAGTTGATTATGGCGGGCTTTGAGCCCTGGTGTGCCAGCGAGCCGAGCCGCGTGCTTGATCTTTGCACTGGCAGTGGCTGTATCGGTATTGCCTGCGCCTATGCCTTTGAAGCGGCGGAAGTGGTGCTCAGTGACATCTCCCCGGAAGCACTGGAGGTTACCGAGGCTAATATCACTCAGCATAAACTCGGCTATCGAGTCTCCGCAGTGGAGTCGGATCTGTTTGAACAGATGCCCGGCGAGCAGTTTCAATTGATTGTCAGCAATCCACCCTATGTAGATGCCGATGATTTCGCCTCCATGCCCGACGAGTATCAGCATGAACCTGAGATCGCTCTAGCCTCAGGTAATGACGGCCTCGACTTTACCCGCAGACTGTTACGTGAAGCCGCCGATCATCTAACGGAAGAGGGCGTGCTAGTGGTTGAAGTGGGTAATTCTTGGGTGGCTCTGGAGCGGGATTTCCCTCGAGTGCCATTTTTATGGCTCGAATTTAGCGAGGGTGATAATGGGGTGTTTCTACTGACCCGTGAGCAGTTGCTCGAACATCGCGAATCTTTCTAATAACTTACGTATAATCGCTGGCTTTACAGCAGACACTTGAAGGCTCAACCGCATTATGTCCGGAAACAGTATAGGAAAACTCTTCACCGTAACCAGCTTTGGCGAGAGCCATGGTTTAGCGATTGGCTGTATTGTCGACGGTTGCCCTCCAGGCTTAGAGATCAGCGCTGCCGATCTGCAGCCGGATCTGGATCGCCGCAAGCCCGGTCAATCTCGCTATACCACCCAGCGCCGTGAAGACGATGAAGTGAAGATACTCTCTGGAATATTTGAGGGCAAGACCACTGGTGCCTCCATCGGCATGATCATTGAAAACAAAGATCAGAAGTCTAAAGATTACAGTAAAATCAAAGACTTATTTAGGCCTTCTCATGCAGATTATACCTACCACCAGAAGTACGGCGAGCGCGATTATCGCGGTGGCGGACGCAGCTCTGCCCGTGAAACAGCCATGCGCGTTGCCGCTGGTGGTATCGCCAAAAAGTATTTGCAAGAGCGTTTGGGCGTTGAGATTTACGGCTATGTTTCCCAGCTGGGTCCAATTGTTGCCGAACGTTTTGTTCAGGATGAAATCGAGAAAAACCCGTTCTTCTTTCCCGATCCAGACAAGATTGCCGAGCTGGAAACCTACATGCAGGCACTGACCAAAGAGGGCAATTCCATTGGTGCTCAGGTCACTGTAGTGGCCAAACAGGTTCCAGTAGGATTGGGCGAGCCCGTTTTTGATCGTTTGGATGCAGATTTGGCCCATGCTCTGATGGGTATTAACGCAGTAAAAGGGGTTGAGATTGGCGCCGGCTTTGACTCAGTCAGTCAGAAGGGCACTGAACACCGCGACGAAATGACTCCAGAGGGTTTCCTGTCGAATAACTCCGGCGGTATTCTCGGGGGTATTTCATCCGGTCAAAGTATTGTTGCCAATCTGGCACTGAAGCCGACGTCGAGCCTGCGTATTCCAGGCCAGTCGATCAACACTGCTGGCGAAGCAGTGGAGGTGGTCACCACTGGTCGTCATGATCCCTGTGTGGGCATTCGAGCGGTGCCGATTGCTGAAGCTATGTTGGCAATCACCCTGATGGACCACTACTTGCGCAATCGCGGTCAGAACGGCGATGTAGACAGTGGCTTGGTATCAGTTGGGCCGGAGTTCTAGCTCCAGCCCATTGAACAGAATGGCAGCCGTCTATAAGGCTGCTATTTCCCTCGTTTAAATTTTTAGATCATCCAGCCAATTCAGCAAATCCCCATAAACCTCAGCCTTATTGGTCTCATTGAGCATTTCATGATGTCCGCCCTCGTAGAGGTGACAGCTAACCTGGTTCACCCCCGCACTTTCTAACATTGCCGCAAGCTTCTTTACGCCTTTGCCAGCGCCACCCACAGGGTCCAGTGCGCCGGAAAAGATATAGATAGGCAATTCCTTGCTGATCTTAGCCATTGCCGCTGGTGCTGACAGTTCCGCCAGGCCCCGTAAAAAGTCATACCAAGACTGAGTGGAAATGGCACCCCCGCAGTGAGGGTCGACTATATAGCGATCGACGGTTTCGGTATCACTGGAGATCCAGTCCTTGTCTGTGCGCACAGGTTTAAAGGCATTGTTAAAAGCACCAAAGGACATGGTCTCCAGCAGCTTGCTCACAGAGCTGCCACCCAAGCGAGCGCGCTCGACTCTGGCGATCTGACTGGCGGTGCTGCAGAACCAGGGCGGGGCGTAATTCGATCCCGACAACACCAATCCCTGCAAGCGATCAGAGAGCCTATCGGCATGGCGCTGGCAGGTATGCATGGCCAAAAATGAGCCCATACTGTGGCCGAGAATAATGAGTGGTAGCTGGTTGTTGCTGCCCAGATACTCGATAAGCTGCAGCTGGTCATCGACCATCTGATTCCAGCCGTCGTTATCGGCGAAGTGGTAGAGATTGCCGTTGGCCTCTGCGGTTTTGCCGTGGCCGCGGTGGTCATCGGCGGTAACATGAAAACCCTGTTGGTTGAGGTAGGCCGCTAGATCGGCATAGCGAGCGCTGTGCTCGGCCATGCCGTGCATAATATGTATCCAGGCTTTGGGTTGCTGGGAGGGTTGGACGGGCCACTCGTGGTAGTAGCAGTCGCCGGGCTCTCCGCTGGTGAAAGCAATCGTTTTTAGGTTCATAGTTTTTTTATCGTTATTATTATTTTTGTGATTTTGGCTGAGCAAGTACTTTACTTGCAGTCGTGATCCAGCGACTTTGCCTGTCATCCCGACCGCAGTGGAGGGATCTCTCTCTGGCCGCTTCGATCTTTCCCCGTGGCACATTCCACAACAGCCACATTCCAAGAGATCCTTCGGCTTCGCTCAGGATGACAGGGTGAGGGCATTCTGTCATCCCGACCGTAGTGGAGGGATCTCCCGCTGGCCGCTTCGATCTTTTCCCGTGGCACATTCCACAACAGCCACATTCCAAGAGATCCTTCGGCTTCGCTCAGGATGACAGGCTGTGGGAACTCTGTCATCCCGACCGCAGTGGAGGGATCTCCCGCTGGCTGCTTCGATCTTTTCCCGTGGCACATTCCACAACAGCCACATTCCAAGAGATCCTTCGGCTTCGCTCAGGATGACAGGGCGAGGTGCCACATTCCAAGAGATCCTTCGGCTTCGCTCAGGATGACAGTGCGCAGCACTGTCACTTATTATGCCTTAAAAAGAGTGAATTACCGCGCTACTCTGTATAATCGCCACACCGGTTTTTGGATACCCAGCAATATGGCACATTTTCAACGCATAGGCTTGCTCGCAAGTCTCGACGTACCTGAGGTGCGCGACTCCCTCAACAAACTCGAAGCCTTCCTGTTAAGTCAGGGCCGCGAGGTTGTCTACGAAGAACGCGCTGCCAAATTAGTCGACTGGCCCGTGGATAAAATCCTGCCCCTAGACCAATTTCCCGGTGCCGTTGATCTGGGAATAGTCGTCGGCGGCGACGGCAGTATGCTCAGCGCCAGCCGCAGTATGGCAGCGAGTAAAATCCCATTGTTAGGTATCAACCGCGGTCGCTTGGGTTTCCTAACCGATATCTCCCCAGATGAAATTGCCGAGCGCGTGCTGCCTGTGCTCTCCGGAGAATACAAACAAACCAATCGCTTTCTCCTCGAAACCACGATTACTCGCCATGGCAAGTTGATCGCAGAAGGGCTGGCGGTAAACGATATAGTGTTACATCCCGGTCAGTCAGTTCGGATGATGGCCTTTGAACTCTATGTGGATGGCGAGTTTGTCTACAGTCAGCGCTCCGATGGTCTGATTGTCGCCACCCCCACAGGCTCAACCGCCTATGCATTGTCTGCAGGGGGTCCGCTGCTCTGTCCAGAGTTGGATGCCATGGTGGTAGTGCCACTTAACCCCCATACACTTAACAGTCGACCCATTGCACTGCATGGCAATTCACAGATTGAAATCCGCGTCAGCTCACGCAATGAACTGCACCCGTTGATTACCTGTGATGGGCACAACGATTATCTCAGTGAGCCGGGTGATATTATTACCATCCGTAAACACCGCGATGGGGTCATTTTGATTCACCCTAAAGATCACAACTTCTACAGTATCTGTCGCTCAAAGCTCGGTTGGGGTAGTCGCTTGGATAGAGCCAAAGCCAAGGCTAACAATGACAGCTGAGCCACCTGAACCACCTGTGACAGGGAAACCCCGCTGGCGCACTGCAGCAAGGCAGCATCCAGTAACCGCGCTGCTGTTTTTTGCCAGTCTCTGCGGGTGGTTTGTCGGTAGCTTCTTCTATCCAATTCCCAGAATGTTTGTCTTTGGCGGCATTGCCGAAGCTGAATACTGGCGTCTAGTAAGCCCGATATTTGTTCACTTTGGCCTCATGCACTTCGTCTTCAATGGTCTATGGTTATCACTCCTCGGCGGACGAATTGAAATGCTTCTGGGTCCTGTGCATCTGTTACTCCTAGTTTTGGTCAGCGCAGTGATCTCTAATACGGGGCAGTTTGTCTGGACTGGCTCGGTGGCCTTTGGCGGTATGTCCGGAGTGATCTATGCCTTGCTCGGCTATATCTGGATTCGCGATCTACTCGCACCCCACCCCCTATTGGCTCTGCCTAAAGAGCTAATCGGTTTTATGTTGTTTTGGTTGCTGTTCTGTATGACCGGCGTGTTGGACTTCTTATTGGGTGTTGGCATTGCCAATGCAGCCCATTTCAGCGGTTTAATCGTAGGTATGTTGTTGGGTTTGATATTTGGTTTGGTTGGCACTGTAAGAGCGAGGTTTAAATAGACAATGGATTTACCCCAGTTACTGGAAAGTATCACACCACAGATTTGCGAAAGCTTGAAGCGCGCTGTGGAGTTGGGTAAGTGGCCCGATGGCCGCGCCCTCACCGCTGAGCAAAAGGCACTCTGTATGCAGGCTATCATTGCCTATGATCAGCACAAACCCGCTGAGCAGCGCACCGGTTATGTACCGCCTAAAACCACTGCCTGTTCACCGCCGCCAGACGAACAACCTTTGAAATGGAAAAACTAATTAAGGCTCCAATATGTCGATAAAAGCTTCTGGGCATCTAGAAAAAATGCATACCAGCCTTGGCGAAAATGGCCAGGTGGACTATCAGCTGCCCTTAGATGATCAGCGTATTGGTATGAATGCCTTAATCGGCAAAGCGGTTTCTATCGAGCACCTCGGTGATATCCACTGCATCCATTGCGGGCGACGCTCGAAAAAGAGCTTTAGCCAAGGCTACTGTTATCCCTGCTTTGCCAAACTGCCCCAGTGCGACACCTGCATTATGAGCCCGGAAAAATGCCATTTTCATCACGGCACCTGCCGCGATCCAGCGTGGGGTGAAAAGTTTTGTTTTACCGATCACTTTGTTTACCTAGCTAACTCCTCAGGCGTAAAGGTGGGTATTACCCGTGGAAATCAGCTGCCGACCCGCTGGATCGATCAGGGTGCAACTCAGGGTCTGCCAATCTTCCGTGTACAGACACGCTATCAGGCAGGACTCATTGAAGATTGTTTGCGGGAGCATGTCGCAGATAAAACCCATTGGCAGAAGATGCTTAAGGGCAATGCAGAGGATGTGGACTTAGCCGAGATCAGAGATGAATTGATGGCCAAGTCGGAAGAGGGCCTCGAAATGCTCGAAGAGGAATATGGCTTGCAAGCTCTACAGCGGCTATTCAGTGAGAACATAACAAGCATTGATTTCCCCGTGAGCCAATGGCCGGAAAAAGTGAAAAGTTTTAACCTCGACAAACAGCCTCTGTTGGAAGGGGTGCTGTTGGGTATCAAAGGTCAGTATCTGATTCTTGATACAGGGGTAATTAATATCCGTAAATTTACTGCCTACAATGTTCAATTTACTGTTGCCGCTTAAGCGCTCAGTAAGAGAACAATAAGAAAGCAATACTACAGGGACCGTCACCATGAAAGATGCACTACCACAGACTATTTATCTCAAAGACTACAAAGTTTCGCCCTTTGAAATTGAGAAAACCGAGCTGGTTTTTGATTTGGGTAATGACCACACTAGAGTCACCACAACACTCTCTCTACTGCGCAATACACTCAGTGATGAGCAAGACGCGGATCTGGTTTTACACGGCAGCGAAGGACTGGACCTACAGTCTGTGTCTGTGGATGGTCAGCTTCTAGAAGAGGGCGCCTATAACTGTGACAGTGAGTCTCTAACCATCCCCGGTCTTGCTGAGCGCGCGGTGATTACCACCGAAGTGCTGATCAAGCCCCAAGACAATACCACCATGATGGGTCTTTATCGCTCGCGAACTATGTATTGCACCCAGTGCGAAGCCGAAGGCTTCCGCGATATTACCTACTATCTAGACCGCCCTGATGTGATGTCCGAATTCACCACCAAAGTGATTGCCGATAAAGCTCAGTACCCAGTGCTGCTATCTAATGGCAATCCCATTGAGCGTGGCGAGCTGGACGGCGGCCGCCACTTTGTTATCTGGCACGACCCGTTTAAAAAGCCCGCTTACCTGTTTGCGCTAGTGGCCGGCACTCTGAGTTGCGTCGAAGATAGCTTTACCACTATGTCTGGCCGCCAGGTAGCGCTGCAAATATTTGTCGAAGAGAAAGATCTGGATAAATGTGATCACGCAATGCTCTCCCTCAAGCACTCCATGCGCTGGGATGAAGAAGCCTATGGTCGCGAGTACGATCTGGATATCTTTATGATCGTCGCCGTGGATGATTTCAATATGGGCGCTATGGAAAACAAAGGCCTGAATATATTCAATACCTCCGCCGTATTGGCCAATCCCAAGACCACCACCGACGCTGCCTTTCAGCGTGTCGAAGCAATCGTTGCCCATGAGTATTTCCATAACTGGTCCGGCAATCGCGTAACCTGTCGCGACTGGTTTCAGCTGAGTCTTAAAGAAGGCTTTACCGTCTACCGTGACTCCCAGTTTTCCGCGGATATGAACTCGGCAACCGTAAAGCGTATAGAAGATGTCAGCTATCTGCGCACCCATCAGTTTGCTGAAGATGGCGGCCCCATGTCCCATCCGGTGCAGCCAGATGCCTATATGGAGATCAACAATTTCTACACCCTGACCATCTACGAGAAGGGCGCTGAAATCGTCGGCATGATTCGCACCCTGCTCGGCCCGGAAACCTTCCGTAAAGGCAGTGACCTCTATTTTGATCGCCACGATGGTCAAGCAGTGACCATTGAAGAATTTGTTAAAGCCATGGAAGACGCCAGTGGTCGCGACCTTACTCAATTCCGTCGCTGGTACAAGCAGTCAGGCACACCGCAGTTAGCAGTCAGCTCAAGCTATGACGCCGCCGATCGCACAGTGACATTGGACTTTGCCCAGAGCTGCCCGGCAACACCGGGGCAGGCCCAGAAACAGCCCTTTGTTATACCGGTAAAGCTTGGTTTGGTTGGCGTATCAGGTGATCTGCCACTGAACAGTAACGGCGACACGGAAATCGTCTATGAAGTTAATCAAACCCATCAGCAGCTAATTATTGAGAATATCGATGAAGCGCCAGTGCCATCATTGCTACGTGGATTGTCCGCCCCCGTAAAGCTGGATTACGCCTATAGCAAAGACCAGTTGATTCATTTGATGGCTAACGACAGCGACGGTTTTAACCGCTGGGATGCAGGACAAAAGCTGAGCTTTGAGTTACTTGAGAAACTCACCGCCGACAGCCATCACCAGCGCCCACTAGAGATGGACAGTCAGTTAATCGACGCCTACAGATCATTGTTGACTGATACCAGCTTGGATCCCGCTATGGTTGCCCTTATGTTGCAACTACCCAGCGAAGCCCAGATCCATGAAGAGGCTGCCGTTATCCATGCGGACGCAATTCACAGCGCCCGGCTGTTTGTTCGTCAAGCCCTTGCCAGCGCCCTCAGTGAACAGTTCCTTGCGGCCTATCAGCGTCATAACATAGAGCAAGATTACGCACCGGATGCGTCACAGATCGGCCGTCGCTCCCTAAAAAATACCGCTCTGGGTTATCTAATGTTGGCAGATCAGTTTGGTGTTGAGTTGGCCTCTAAGCAGTTTGAAAACGCTGATAACATGACCGACAAAGCCGCCGCGCTCTCCTGTCTGGTCAACTGTGCAGCCGCAGCGCAACAGGCTGAGAGCGCACTGCAGCAATTTGAACAGCAGTATCGCGACGAAGCGCTAGTGATGAACCTATGGCTGCAAGTACAGGCCACCAACAGCCAGCCCGGTGGTCTGCAGCGGGTCGAGGGACTGGAGAAACATCCAACCTTCACCCTGAGCAATCCAAATAAGATCCGCAGCCTGATAGGCGGCTTCTGCAACGGCAATCTGGTGAACTTCAATAATCCTGATGGCTCAGGCTATGAATTCCTCAAGCAGCGCATTCTGACACTCCACAGTCGCAACCCTCAGGTGGCCGCGCGGCTAATGACGCCACTGACACGCTGGAAGAAATTCCCCGAGCCTAATAGTTCACAAATGCGCGAAGCGTTGCAAGTAATTGCCGATGAGCAGGGATTGGTCAAGGATATCTACGAAATAGCCATTAAATCACTGCAATAATTGTCGTGGCTGGACAAGCCGAGATTGTTGGCTATGCTTCAAGTGTCGGGTTTGTATTGTCCTTTTTACCGGCTCGGCATTGATGGCCACTGCTGACTTTTTGGCTTGGTTATAACCGGCTAAGTTATCTAGTTTGTAAGAATGCCTAATCCTCATTCTAGGTCGACAAGACAGATGTAACTCCATTTAAGAGGGCCGTTAAGGCCCTCTTTTTTTCGGAATTTTGCCGCTTAGTCGCCATTTTTTTGCATCCTGCAAAGTCATAGCTAGCACCTAAGCTTGAGGATTCCACGCCGTTCAATAAGGCCATAAACCCCAGCCCCGAGCACCGTCCCCCGAGCTTCAACCACAGTCACCCTAGCTTCAACGACAGTCACCCCAGTTTCAAACATCGTCACCCCAGCGAAGGCTGGGGTCCACAACCCTTTATGATAGATTCCAGCCTCCGCTGGAATGACGACTTTACTGCCACCGTCATGCCAGCTGCAACCCCGATCCACTAACCCCGATCCATCAACCCCGATCCATCAACCCCAAAAACACCACCGCCGCATTCGACAAACTCCGCTTCATATGATGTATATACCCCAAGTCCCGCTCAATAGTGATGCTCTTGATCGGCATTACATGTAAGTCTCTCACCAACGTCTCTGGCAAAACACTCCAGCCCAGCCCAATCTCAACCATCGTACTAATCGTCTCCAAGTAGTTAGTCGACATTGGCGCCTTCAGCGGTATCCCTTCTTTCTGAAACAAGTTCTGAATAATCCGCCCGGTATAGGTATTCAGCCCAGGTAGAATGATCGGGTACTCAGCAAGGTCTTGTAGCGCCGGTTGTTTAAGCGCAGCCAGTGGATGATCCTGCGCGCAGATAAATCGCAGTGGGTCATTCCATATCTTCTTACTGTTTATATTGTGGTGGCTCTCTAGAGCGAGGGTAATCACTGCAACTTCTGACTCGCCATGGAGTACTTTCTCATAGGCTTTCTCTGAGTCCATAAATTCAATATCCAAGGTGACATTGGGATATTGCTGGGCAAATTCTTTAAGAATGGGGGGCAGGCGGTGGAGGCCTAGGTGGTGGCTGATGGCTAGTCGCAGTGTGCCGCTGGCTTCCCCTGATAAATCATTGATCGCCTGCAGGGCATTTTCATATTCTTGAAGTATGCGTCTTGCTCTGGGCAGCAGTTCATTGCCGGCTTCGGTAAGTGATACCTGTCGGGCGATACGATCAAATAGACGCTTGCCTATCTGCTGTTCAAGTAGGGCGATGCGCTTGCTGATGGCGGACTGGGTTAGGTAGAGGCGGTCGGCGGCATCTGAAAATGAGCCGAGCTCGGCTACGGTGATAAAGGCTTTTAGATTCTGATTGTCCATAGCGCTGCGCCCCACACATTCCTTTGTGGAATGTACCTTATGCTAAATATGAATTTATTTCATCATAATGCAGGTCTACAATGGCTGCAACTTGAAATAAGCACGTCTGGGAGACTGTGATGACTGGAAGAACACTTTACGACAAGCTGTGGGATAGCCACCTTGTTAAGCAAAACAGCGATGGTTCATCGTTAATCTATATAGACCGGCATGTGATTCATGAGGTGACTTCACCTCAGGCATTTGAAGGCCTGCGTATTGCCGGTCGGTTGCCTTGGCGTTTGGATACTAATATAGCGACGCCTGATCACAATATCTCTACTGACAAGACTGAGCGCGATGCCGGTGTTGCGGGTATGACTGATGAGGTGTCTCGTATTCAGGTGCAGACACTGGACGATAACTGCGATCTCTATGGTATTAAGGAATTTAAGATCAATGAGATGGGCCAGGGTATTGTCCATGTGATGGGTCCTGAGCTGGGCGCCACTATGCCGGGCATGACCGTGGTCTGTGGTGATTCTCACACAGCGACTCATGGTGCGCTGGCTTGTTTGGCCCATGGCATTGGTACCTCTGAAGTTGAGCATGTGTTGGCGACTCAGTGTTTGGTGGCCAAGAAGATGAAGAATATGCGTGTGACTGTGAATGGTACGGTTGGCGTTGGTGTGACCCCTAAAGATGTGGTGTTGGCGATTATTGGCAAGATTGGTACTGCTGGCGGTAATGAGCATGCCATTGAGTTTGCTGGGTCGGTGTTCCGCGATATGTCTATTGAAGGGCGCATGACAGTTTGTAATATGGCGATTGAAGCTGGTGCCCGTGTGGGTATGGTTGCGGTTGACCAGAAGACCATTGATTACTGTGAAGGGCGTCAGTTTGTGCCTAAGGGCGCGATGTTTGAGCAGGCAGTGACTTACTGGAAAACCTTAACCACTGATGCTGATGCACAGTTTGATACTGAGGTTGAGTTGGCTGCTGAGGATATCGCGCCACAGGTTACTTGGGGTACCTCTCCAGAGATGGTAGCGGCGGTAACCGCTTCTGTACCCACCTTGGATGAGCAGCCTAACGAAGAGAAACGTAAAGGTCTGGAGCGCGCTTTGGAATATATGGGTCTTGAGGGCGGTCAGTCGATTGAGTCGATTTATGTTGATCGTGTATTTATTGGTTCTTGCACTAACTCGCGCATTGAAGATATGCGTTCGGCAGCAGCTGTGGCCAAGGGCCGTCGAGTAGCCAGTTCAGTTAAGCAGGTGTTGATTGTGCCGGGTTCGCAGATGGTGAAGGCTCAGGCAGAAGCTGAGGGTTTGCATAAGATCTTTATAGCGGCGGGTATGGATTGGCGTGAGCCGGGCTGTTCTATGTGTCTGGCCATGAACGCGGATAAGTTGGGAGCCGGTGAGCACTGTGCTTCTACCTCGAACCGTAATTTTGAAGGGCGTCAGGGCAATGGCGGTCGCACTCATTTGATGAGTCCTGCGATGGCGGCTGCGGCTGCGGTTGCTGGTCATATTGTCGATGTACGTACATTCGTAGGAGGTGATCAATAATGAAAGCATTTACTGCACACCGTGGTTTGGTGGGTCCTATGGATCGTGCCAATGTAGACACGGATATGATTATTCCCAAGCAGTTTTTAAAGTCGATTAAGCGCAGTGGCTTTGGGCCGAACCTGTTTGATGAGTTGCGTTATCAGGATGAGGGGCAGCCCGGTGAGGATTGCACTAATCGTCCAATTAAGGCAGATTTCCCGTTGAATTTTCCCCGTTATAAAGGCGCTTCAGTTTTATTGGCACGGAAGAACTTTGGCTGTGGTTCAAGCCGTGAGCATGCACCTTGGGCGTTAGAGGATTACGGCTTTAATGCGGTGATTGCGCCGAGTTATGCGGATATCTTTTATAACAACTGTTTTAAGAACGGTTTGTTGCCGGTGATTTTGACTGAAGAGCAGGTTGATCTGCTGTTTAAGGAGATGGAGGCTGAGGAGGGCTATCAGTTGTCGATTGATCTGCCATCTCAGACTGTCACTACAGATTCTGGCCATGTGTTTCGCTTTGAGTTGGATGAGTTTCGTAAGGAGTGTCTGTTGAATGGTTTGGACGAAATTGGTCTGACGCTAAAAGAAGCCGATGCGATTAAACAGTATGAGACTAAGCGTGCGGCTCAGCATCCTTGGGTATTTGGAGCTATTAAATAATGACTAATAGTATGAAGAAAGTATTGGTGTTACCTGGGGACAATATTGGCCCGGAGATTATTACTGAAGCGGTAAAAGTGCTTGAGACGGTTAATGAGAAATTTGGTTTGGGTATAGAGCTGGATTACGCTCATTTGGGTGGCGCGGCATTGGATGCTGTGGGTGAGCCATGCCCGAAGGAGACTTTGGATAAGGCCCGTGCCTCTGATGCGATTTTGTTGGGTGCTGTGGGTGGTCCTCAGTGGGATGATGTTGAACGTCATCTGCGTCCTGAGAAGGGTTTGTTGACCATTCGTTCTGAGCTGTGTCTGTTTGGTAATTTGCGTCCGGCGATTATGTATCCGCAGTTGGCCCATGCCTCTTCGCTGAAGCCTGAGTTTGTCTCGGGTTTGGATATTTTGATTGTCCGTGAGTTGGTGGGGGGCATCTACTTTGGTGAGCCTCGCGGTATTCGCGTTTTGGAGAATGGTGAGCGCGAGGGTTACAACACGTATAAATACAATGAGTCTGAGATTCGTCGTATTGGTCGTATGGCCTTTGAGGCGGCGATGGTGCGCGGTAAGCGTCTCTGTTCTGTGGATAAGTCTAATGTCTTGGAAGCGACTATTCTTTGGCGTGAGGTTATCACGGCCATGGCGGCAGACTACCCTGAGGTGGAACTGAGCCATATGTATGTTGATAATGCGGCTATGCAGTTGGTGAAAGAGCCTAAGCAGTTTGATGTGGTGGTGACGGGTAATATGTTTGGCGATATTTTGTCGGATACGGCGGCGATGTTGACTGGGTCTATTGGGATGTTGCCTTCTGCTTCGTTGGATAAGGATGGGGGTGGTATGTATGAGCCCTGTCATGGTTCTGCTCCGGATATTGCGGGGCAGGGTGTGGCTAATCCACTGGCGACGATTTTGTCTGTGGCGATGATGTTGCGTTATTCGTTGGATGCGGTTGAGGCGGCGGATGCGATTGAGGCTGCTGTTAGTGCTGTGTTGGATCAGGGGTTACGGACTGGTGATATTTATACTGATGGTATGACGCGAGTTGGTACTGTTGAGATGGGTGATGCGGTGGTGGCGGCGCTTTAGATTGTGATGTCAGGCTTTGAACGTCATCCGAGTTTTTGACTGTAATGCCATGCCATGCGAGTCCTTGACCGTCATGCCAGCGTAGGCTGGTATCTGTTTGGGAGTGGGCTGGAGGGAGATCCTTCGACTTCGCTCAGGATGACAAGTAAGGCGCTCAGGATGACAGGTAAGGGAGTGAACTGTACTAATGTGGACTCGACCGAATGCACCACTTCTGTCATGTCGGCCGAACGAAGTGAGTGGAGAGATCTCCAGGGTGTACTGCGGTTTTCTTACACCGAGTGAGCTGAGGGAGATCCCTCGGCTGCGCTCAGGATGACAAGATGGTTTGTTAACAAAAGAATTTAACCAAGAATTTACAACAGGATTTAGAACAATGAAAAAAACAGGATTTATCGGTTGGCGTGGCATGGTTGGATCTGTGCTGATGGAGAGAATGCGTGAAGAGAATGACTTCGCCCATGTAGAGCCAATTTTCTTCACTACGTCTCAGGCAGGCCAAGCAGGCCCCGACGTGGGTGTGGAAATACCGTTGCTGCAAAGTGCCTTTGATATCGAAGCCCTGCAGCAGATGGATATTATTGTTACCTGTCAGGGGGGAGACTACACCAAAGAAGTCTACCCGCAGCTGCGTAAAGCGGGATGGGATGGCTATTGGATTGATGCGGCCTCGGCGCTGCGTATGGATGACAGTTCAATTATTGTGCTGGATCCGGTCAATATGTCTGTGGTTAAAGAGGGTCTGGCTAATGGCGTTAAGGATTATATTGGCGGCAATTGCACTGTCAGCCTGATGCTCATGAGTCTTGGCGGTCTGTTTAATGCCAATCTGGTGGAATGGGCGAGTTCCATGACCTATCAGGCGGCCTCTGGTGCCGGTGCGCAGAATATGCGTGAGCTGATCAATCAGATGGGGGTGATTAAAGGCTCTGTGTCTGATGCGCTGGCTAACCCTGGTTCGGCTATTTTAGAAATAGATCGTCAGGTGACTGATACATTGCGATCCGATAGTTTCCCTGTGGATAACTGGGGCTATCCATTGGCTGGTAGCTTGCTGCCTTACATTGATTCCCAGCTTGAAAACGGTCAGAGCCGTGAAGAGTGGAAGAATCAGGCGGAGACTAACAAGATTCTCAATCGCGAAGGCAATCCTATTCCATTGGATGGTCTCTGCGTGCGCATTGGTTCTATGCGCTGCCACAGTCAGGCCCTTACCATTAAGCTGACTCAGGATGTACCACTGGATGAAATCGAGTCTATGTTAGCTGAAGGCAATCAATGGGCTAAGGTTATTGCCAACGATAAAGAGTCTTCAGTTAAGTATTTAACACCAGCTGCTGTAACTGGTGGTTTGGATGTTCCGGTAGGGCGTTTGCGCAAAATGAATATGGGTGAGCAGTATCTTTCAGCCTTTACTGTGGGTGATCAGCTTCTGTGGGGAGCCGCTGAGCCCTTGCGTCGGATGCTTAGAATTCTGATTGAGGACTAAAGAAAGGCTAATCTGCGAGATCAATTGGTGAATAATGTGCTAAGACTTGAGGATGGTTAACATCTTGAGAGATTGCAGGTTAGCCGCGAAACAATTATTGTAAAGCTCTTAATGCAAGGCTCTTAATACAAGGCTCTTAATACAAGGCTTTGTTTAAGAGGCCTTTAATAGGACATTTTTATGACAAACAGGAAGTGGTCGGCGCTTTTTATGCAAAACTATATTCAAAAGTCTATGCACAATTTGATTCGAAAACCTAAAACACAGCTTATCGGTAATCTGCTTGCTCGGTTTAAAATGGTCTTTGTAGCCAGTGTATTAGCTCTATCTGCACTGGCAGCAATGCCCTCTGCCTACGCGGTGGGTCTGGGTGAAATTACGGTGACTTCGTCTCTGAATGAGCCCCTCGCAGCCAGTATACAAATTATCAACTCCACCGGTCTTCAAGATAATCAGGTGCTGGTGTCACTGGCATCGGCTGAGGCTTTTGAACGGGCGGGGGTGAGTCGAGACTTCTTTCTCAATCGTCTGCAGTTTTCGATCGGCCGAGACAGTGCCAATCAGCGCGTTATCAAAATTGTTACCGATCAACCTGTTGTCGAACCCTATCTAGATTTTCTTGTGCAATTGCAGTGGCCTGAAGGGCGGGTAATGCGTTCCTATACGCTGTTGCTGGACCTGCCTATTTATCGTGAAGACCAGTCAGCCGCTATGGAAGTTACGCCGCCGTCGGCCTCTAATTCGGCCTCTAATTCGAGAGCTCAATCGACAGCTCAATCAACTGCAGCAAGAGCTGGAACCGTTAATCGCGCAGCAAACAACCGCGCTGAATTGTCTGGTGATCAGCATCAGGTGATTGTCGGCGACACATTGTGGAATGTTGCTCAGCGCCTGCGTCCTAGAGGCGCCACGGTGCTGCAAACCATGGATTCCCTCTATCAGCAGAATGCCAATGCGTTTTCCGACGGCGATGCTAATCGCTTGATGAAAGGAGCTGTCTTGCGTCTGCCGTCCCTAGACGAAATTCAAGAAGAAGCTGGCGATATGGTGGCCTCGCAAATTGGCCTTGTGGCAGCAGCTGAGCAAGACGCTGCAGCGGCCGTTAATGATGATATCGAGATTGTTTATGCTGATGAATATGATCAGGGCTCTGACCTAAGTTCTGATCTGGAGCAGTCCGCTGAAGAAACTGATGCCCGGCTGCAGTTGGTCTCCGCCTCGGAAGATTCTGCAGAAGCCGGTGCTAGCCTAGACAGTGACGCTGTATCAGACTCAAATTCTAGCGCTTCCTCAGGCTCTCTGCCTGGCGAGGCTGTTCAGAAGCTGTCCTCTGAACTCGCGGTTGCCAATGATGAGGTGAATAAATTTCAGTTGGAGAACAGTGAGCTGCGTCAGCGCCTAGCGCTGTTGGAAGCACAGGTCGCCACCATGGCTGAGCTGGTCGAACAGGCGCAAAAGCAGGCTGATCTCGACCGTGCCGTGACAGTGCCAGCCAAAGCTGAGATTGATCTCAGTGCCAGGTTACTGGCCGTCCCCGCCTATTTTTGGGGCGCACTAATCGCACTGATTTTACTGCTGCTGGTTTTAATACTGCGCCGATCCTCAGCCGTACGCCCTGACGAAGAAGCCTTGGGCGACCTGCCCTTGGCCAGTTACGAAAATTACGATAGTGACGCGCCGAACAAAGCCACTGCTGCGGCAACGCTGCACGAGCTTGACGATCTGGAGCTAGATCCAGACGATGATCTCTTCGACGAAAGCGATACCGATATCTTTGACGGCATCGAAGAGGCGGTTGGCGAAGACGTGTTTGACATGATGGTTGAGGCTGTAGCTGAGGCAGAGGTGTATCTCTCCCTTGGAAATACGCCCCAGGCGATCCAAGTGCTCGAAGACGCCCGAGCTCAGGATCCGGCAGATGCCGCGTCGCGCTTGAAGTTGATGGAGATTCTTTTCCGTGAGGGCCGCAAAGACGAACTGAGCGCACTCTATGAGGAAATCCTGCTGACAGACGATAGCGTCGCCATCGAAATGGCAGCGATTATTGCTGGCCCACAGGGCGGAGCTAAAACCGCATTGGAAGAGGATACTGCTGATCTAGAGAGTGGCTCTGAGCTCAGCAGCCTTGAGCTTGACGATATAGAAGGTCTTGAGTTTGAAGATACAGAAGGTCTTGAGCTGGGCGATATAGATGGTCTTGAGCTTGATGATATGGAAGATCTTGATCTTGACGATATGGAAGATCTCGAGTTTGAAGATATAGATAGCCCCAAGCCGTTAGAAAGCCTTAAGCCAGTAGACAGCCCTGAGCAAACAGACAGCCCTGAGCCCATAAAAAGCTCTGAGCCCATAAAAAGCTCTGAGCTGGCAGAAAGCCCTAAGCCTGTCGAAATTGATTTAGACGAGCTCAGCCTAGAAAGCACCGATACCCAGCACCCAGAGCTTAAAGATCTGGGTTTCTCCGACCTTGATATCGAGGCGCTTCAATTACAGGATCTGGATATAAATTCACTGGATATCCAGGACTTTGATATTGAGCTTGATGATTTACCTGAGGAGTCCAAAAAAGCCCCAGACGACTCGGCAGAACTGCAGTTGCCTGGTGGCGAAGACTTGGATGAAATGCTGGCCGACTTTGCTGCAGAGTCCACAGGCGAAGATAAAAGCGAAGACGATGCATTCAGCGCCTTAGATGATATCAACAGTCTCGATTCAGCAGATATTAAGCTGGACCTGGCCAAGACCTATATCGAAATGGGTGATCCGGAGGGTGCTAAAGAAATCCTCGAAGAGCTGATTAGCGAGGGCGATGACGAGGGTAAAGCCAAGGCCCAAGCGCTGCTCGATAGCCTGAAATAAAAGGCCGCGAGTTAAAGCTTAACTGGGCTAACAAACCCTGCATTGTGTATAATTTCGGCCATGACAGAATTAGATTGGGTATACAGCCTCAACAGCAAAATTCCCCAGGGAAAGAGCCTTCCCTCCGGCGTTAAACGCTATGCTGCCGTCGTTTCATACGACGGCAGTGCTTTTTGTGGTTTCCAAAAACAAAAGCACAGCCCTTCGGTACAGCAGGAACTGGAGCGCGCACTGAGCTCAGTGGCAAACTCCAACATAGTGGTCAGCTGCGCAGGGCGCACCGACACAGCCGTGCATGCCAGCTATCAGGTGGTTCACTTCGATACTCCGGCGCTGCGCACAGGGCGCAATTGGGTTAAAGGGTCCAACAGTCAGCTGCCAGATAGCATCGCGTTACTCTGGGCCGATGAGGTCACTGAGAGCTTCCATGCGCGCTTTAGCGCCACTTCGCGCACCTATCGCTATGTTATCCATGCGGCTCCCGCGCGACCCGCAATACTCTCTCAGGGCATTACCTGGGTGCGCAATCCTTTAAATACAGCGGCTATGCAAGAGGCCTGTCAGTATTTGCTTGGCGAACAGGACTTTTCCGCATTCCGCGGAGCAGGGTGCCAGTCCCTGTCGCCGAATCGTAATATCACCAGCGCCAAGATTATTCAGGCAGGTGAATTAATCGTTTTTGAGGTTACTGCCAATGCCTTTGTGCTGCATATGGTGCGTAATATTATTGGCTCGTTGATGGAGATAGGTTTCGGCCGTCGCGATCCAGGTTGGATAGGGCAGTTGATTAAAGGCCGTGATCGCACCAAAAGTGCTGCGACAGCGTCGCCAAAGGGTCTCTACTTGGTTAATGTGGGTTATCCCAATCAACCTGTTATTCCCTTGATGCCAAAGGGTCCATTGTTTTTAAATATTTAGCTTTGGTTTGCCTTAAAAATTATTAAAGCAATGCAATACAAATAGTTAAGCAGTTTTATTAAAGTAATTTATTGAATATATTTCACAGGTGAAAGCATGTCGGTCCAGGTAAAAATTTGTGGTATCACTACGCCAGAGCAGGCACTTATGGTGCAGCAGGCTGGTGCCGATGCCTTGGGTTTGGTGATCTACCGCAAGAGCTCGCGGTATGTGGATTTGCGACAGGCTATCGCCATTCGTGCAGTGATTGCCTCGGATGTTCTCTGTGTGGTGCTCTTGGTGAATGCGGATAAAGAATTTGTAAAGCAGGTGATCGCCGACGTAAACCCTGATCTGCTGCAGTTTCACGGCGACGAGAGTGCTGAGTTCTGCCAGCAATTTGGTTTTCCCTATATTCGCGCGCTGCGTATGCGTGATGATCTCAATATTGCCAAAGAAGCAAAAGCTCACAAGCCAGCTCACAGCTTATTGTTTGATGCCTGGCATCCAGGCCAGTATGGCGGCACCGGCGAAAGCTTTGACTGGGCAAGACTGCCACGTGAGCGCAACTTTAATCTAATACTGGCGGGTGGTTTAACACCAGATAATGTCGCCCAGTCTGTGGCCGCTGTGGCTCCAGACATGGTTGATGTCAGTGGCGGAGTCGAGTCGGCGCCGGGGATAAAAGATCCGCTTAAGGTGCGGGACTTTATTCAGCGGGCAAAAGCCGTCAGCTGAGGAAAAATAACCCAATGCACTATTTAGCTCGGCCAATCTGTCGTGTTAAACTTCCGGCCTGATACAGGGCTGTAGCATACGAAGGAGCGGATAACTTGCTCCAAGTAGGATTCACGCCTAGTAATATTAGTACTTATTGATTTTAGCGAAAGGGATATAGATGAACTGGCTGAAGCGAATTCGACCTAAGGGACCCTCGGGCACAGCAAATGAGCGCTCAAATTCAGTTCCCGAGGGGCTTTGGAAGAAGTGTCCCAAATGTGCTTCGCCGCTCTATCGCCCAGAGTTAGAACGCAATCTCGATATCTGTCCCAAATGTGAACACCATATGCGTATTGGCGCTCGCCGACGCTTAGATATTTTTCTCGACACCGATGGCCGTACCGAAGTGGCCCCAGAGGTTGAACCCATAGATCGTCTCAAGTTTCGCGATGTTAAAAAATACAAAGACCGCCTGACTGACGCACAGAAAAAGACCGGTGAAAAAGATGCGCTGGTTGCCATGAGTGGCAGCGTCAAAGGTATACCTGTAGTGGCAGTGGCCTTTGAGTTCGCCTTCCACGGTGGTTCCATGGGTTACGCAGTCGGGGAGAAGTTTACCCGCGCGGCAAAACTGGCCCTGGCGGAAAACAAACCGCTGGTGTGTTTTTCAGCTACTGGCGGAGCACGTATGCAGGAGGCCTTAATCTCGCTGATGCAGATGGCCAAAACCAGCGCCATCCTCGAGCGTATGCGAATCGCCGGCGTACCCTACATTTCAGTAATGACCGATCCGGTCTATGGTGGTGTTTCGGCCAGTCTGGCCATGTTGGGCGATATCAATATTGCCGAACCCGGCGCTCGAGCAGGTTTTGCCGGCCCCAATATTATTGAACAGACTATTCGTCAAAAATTGCCTAAGGGCTTTCAGCGCAGTGAGTTTCTCTTAGAGAAGGGTCAGATCGATATGATTGTAGCCCGTCACCAGATGCGCGATCGTCTAGCGAGCATGCTCTCCAAATTTATGCATCTGCCAGAACCAGTCGATGCCTGATCGCAGCCTAGCGGAGTGGTTGACTCTGCTAGAAGCGCGGCACCCGGCCGAAATCGATTTAGGACTAGAGCGCGTTGCCGCGGTCTGGTCGGCTATTCAGCAACAGCGTCGCCAGCAGGGCAACGCCATCTCCCTACCCACAGCGATTACTGTCGCCGGCACCAATGGCAAAGGCTCCTGCCTGGCCAGTATGCAGGCGGTTGCTCTAGCTCATGGTCACCGCATTGGGCTGTTTACCTCACCACATTTTCTCCATTACAACGAACGCATTTCTGTTCAGGGACAGCCAGTTGATGATGAGACTATTGTCCGTGCTTTTGATGAGATCGAAGCGGCCCGAGGTGATATCTCTTTAACCTATTTCGAATTTGGCACCCTTGCCGCTCTAGTGGTCTTCGTGGATGCCGACCTCGATCTGATGCTATTGGAAGTGGGCCTGGGCGGGCGCCTAGATGCGATTAATATTATTGATGCGGATGTTGCCGTAGTCACCAGTATTGCCCTAGATCACCAAGCTTGGCTGGGTGACACCAGAGCGTTAATCGCCGTGGAAAAGCTCGGGATAGCGCGGCCCTCGAGACCCCTAGTGATAGCCGAAGCCGATGGTCCTGAGGGGTTCGGTCGCATGATCGCCGCCACTGGTGCGCAGCCCTTTGTGATCGATAGAGATTTTAAGCTAGACCTAACTCTAGATCTTAATTTAGTTCCTGATCGCTTTAGTCTTAGTCTAGCTGGTGCTGGATCTAAGTCTTTTGAAGGCTTGCCGGTATCAGGATTAATACCGAGCAATAAAGCGGCGGCACTGCAGGCCCTGAGCTGCGCGGGTTTGAGTTTGAACGCAGATAAAGTGATTGCTGCATTGGAGGGGCTGGCCTTGACTGGCCGACAGCAGCATCTGGTGATCAATGACTGTCCGGTGATTCTCGATGTCGCCCACAATCCAGCTGCAGCCATTGCACTGGCTGCAGCGCTGCCAGCGATTAAGGGACGTTATCTGGCGGTTGCCTCGGTGCTTAATGACAAGGATTGGCCGGGTATAGTTGAGCCCCTGAGTACTATTTTTGCTGAATGGCGGGTGGCCGAAATAAGCGCCAGTGACAGGGCGACTAAAGCTCAAACCCTGCATGAAGTGTTATACAATGCGGGCCTTAAAAGTAGTTTGTTCGAGTCGGTTGAAGAGGCATTTAAAAATGCCCTTACAGAAGTCGATAAAGACGACGTGATCGTAGTGTTCGGATCTTTTCATACCGTCTCAGCCGTACTTAATATGCAGCGTGAGTCTGATGGGTGTATTCAATGAGTAATGGGTTACAGCAACGAATAATCGGTGCCCTGGTTCTTGGCGCGCTGGGTTTGATCGTTTTGCCAATCGTCTTTGATTTCGCCGATCCACTAAAAATTGACCGCCAGACTCGCTTGCCTGCAGCGCCAGAAATTGAACCCATTGAAGTTGCCAAGGCTCAGCGCCCAGAGGGCGAAGCCAAATTAGGCGCTATCGATAGCCTGTTTAATATTGCCAAGTCAAAGCCCAGTGTCGATGTCAGTGAAGGCTTTTACGGTCTTAACGCCAATGACCTACCGCGTGCCTGGGTGTTACAAGCGGGCAGTTTTGAAGCCCGAGAAAAGGCCGAAGGGCTGATGCAGCGCCTGCGCAAGAGTGGCTTTAAGGCCTTTGTAAAGACGGCGATTGTTGAAAGCACCACCTTCTATCGCGTCTATGTGGGTCCCAAAGCGGACAAGCGCAGAGCTATAGCCGAGAAGGTAAAAATTGATAGCAACTTTGCAACTGATGCGATTGTGTTGCAGTACGTTCCCTGATGCGAGGTTAGCCCATGGAAGTGGCCACTGTAGATTGGATAATAATCGGGCTAGTCGGGCTCTCCGCTCTGATCAGTCTGGTGCGCGGTTTTGTCAAAGAGGCCATGTCGCTGGCTATCTGGATGGTCGCCTTTGCGGTGGCTGTAAATTTTAAACAGCCGGCGTCAGCGCTGTTGGTGAATATGATTGATCAGCCATCGATTAGGCAGTTAGTTGCCTTCGGCGGTCTGTTTGTAGGGACCTTACTGCTTGGCAGTATGGTCAATTTTTTATTGGGTAAATTAGTCAGCTCAACGGGATTGAGCGGAACCGACAGGATACTCGGACTGGTTTTTGGTGTGTTTCGGGGGTTGTTAATTGTTCTTGCGCTGGTGGTCATACTGCCCAGCGCATTGCCGGTTGACCAAGACCCCTGGTGGCAAGCGTCGGCGCTGATACCTGTGTTCCAGAGTTTTGAAGTCTGGGGCAGAGAGACGGCGGCGGCGATTAAAGATCTACTACTAGGTTGGGTATAACGAATGTGCGGTGTTGTTGGAATTTCTGGAACTTCAGATGTTAATGTAAGGCTCTATGATGCGTTGACTGTCTTGCAGCATCGCGGTCAGGATGCCGCTGGTATTGTCACCGACAACGATGGTGAACTTCATGTTTGCAAAGGCGTCGGCCTGGCGCGAGATGTCTTCCTCAATGAGCATATGGCACGACTGGTGGGTAACGTTGGCATCGGCCATGTTCGTTATCCGACGGCCGGCAGCTCTGGTCCAGCTCTGGCGCAGCCGTTTTATGTTAACTCGCCCTATGGTATCTGTATTGCCCACAACGGCAATCTGACCAACGCCGATGAATTGCGCAACCATATCTTTCGCTCCGATCTACGCCACCTGAATACAGATTCCGATTCTGAAGTATTGCTCAATGTCTTTGCCCACGAACTGCAGCTGCGCCGCAAGCTCGAACCCTCGAGCGAAGATATTTTTGATGCGGTAAAGAATGTTCATTTGCGCGTCCGCGGTGCTTACGCCGTAGTCGGGGTGGTTGCTAACCACGGCATGTTTGCCTTTCGCGATATCTATGGCATTCGACCACTCTGTTACGGTCAGCGTGAAACTGAGGCAGGCCTTGAATATGCGGTTGCCTCGGAGAGTGTCGTGCTGGATAGCATGGGCTTCTGCGAGATTAAAGATCTGCAGCCTGGTGAAGCGCTGTTCGTCGACAACAAAGGCGAGATTCACTTTCAGCAATGCGCCGCCAACCCTGAGTTAGTGCCCTGTATCTTTGAACATGTTTACTTCGCCCGTCCGGACTCGATGATGGACAATATTTCGGTGTATAAATGCCGTCTGCGTATGGGTGAAAAGCTCGCCGAAAAAGTCCTGCGCCTAATGCCCGATCACGATATAGATGTGGTTATCCCGATTCCCGATACCAGTCGCGTCTCCGCTCAAGCCATGGCCGAAACCATGGGTGTTAAATTGCGTGAAGGCTTTATGAAGAATCGCTATATTGGTCGTACCTTTATTATGCCGGGTCAGACTCAGCGCAAGAAGTCTGTGCGCCAAAAACTCAATGCCGTAAAGCTCGAGTTTGCCGGCAAGAATGTAATGCTAGTGGATGACTCGATTGTCCGCGGCACCACCTCTAAAGAAATTATTCAGATGGCCCGAGATGCCGGAGCCAATAAAGTCTATATGGCATCAGCAGCTCCTGGCGTGCGCTATCCTAATGTCTACGGTATAGATATGCCGTCGGCCAAAGAGTTGATTGCACATGGCCGTAGCGACGAGGAAGTGGGCGAGATTATTGGCGCCGACTGGATGATCTATCAGGATCTTGAAGATCTGGTGGCATCCGCTGCCGAAGGCAATACGTCGATTAAACGCTTTGAGTGTTCAGTGTTTAATGGTGACTATGTCACGGGTGATGTGGATGAAGCCTACTTGGCGCACATAGACCAGCAGCGCAATGACAACGCCAAGAGTGAAGGCGGCGCACCCAGTGGCGGGCAAAAGAATCAGGTTATTGGAATTCACAATAACAACAGTGCAGCGAATATTAATTAAGCTGCGCTGCTATTTTGGAGCGTTAATTGACTATTTCGGACTCAGACAGCAAAGACCATAACCAGCCAGCTGTGACACCGGTGGAGGCCTATCAGCAGGCAACCCTGGCAATTCGCAGCGGCTATCAGCGCACCCATGAGGCAGAGCACTCAGAGGCGATGTTCCTTACCTCCAGCTATGTGTTTGATAATGCTGAGCTGGCAGCCAAGCACTTTAGCAATGAACTGCAGGGCAATGTTTACTCCAGATACACCAACCCCACGGTGCGCGCTTTTGAAGAGCGCCTTGCGGCAATGGAGGGCGGCGAGCAGGCAGTTGCGACGTCATCTGGCATGGCAGCGACTCTCAGTATTGTCATGTCACTGCTCCAGTCTGGGGATCATATTCTCTGTTCCAAAGATGTCTTTGGCAGCACCCGAGTAATGCTCAATAACTATATTGTTAAATTTGGTGTCCAGGTAAGCTATGTGTCATTGACTGATCTCGATGCCTGGCAGCAGGGGATCCAGCCGAATACTAAAATGCTGTTTTGCGAGACCCCGTCTAATCCCATGTCGGAAATAGCCGATCTTGAGGCGCTGGCAGCTCTGTCGAAAAAGGCTGGCGCGCTCTTTGTTGTGGATAACTGTTTCTGTACACCAGTGCTGCAAAAGCCTCTCCAGTGGGGTGCGGATATAGTGGTACATTCGGCGACTAAATATCTCGACGGTCAGGGCCGCTGTCTCGGTGGTGCTGTGGTTGGCAATAGCGAGCTGATGGAAAAGGTCGTCGGTTTTTTGCGTGCCGCCGGTCCCACTATGAGTCCGTTTAATGCCTGGGTATTTCTCAAAGGTTTGGAGACTCTGCGTATTCGCATGCAGGCGCACTCGGCGAATGCCGCAGAGCTGGCCGCTTGGTTAAACAATCATCCCAAGGTCACTAAGGTATTTTATGCTGGCCTGGAAGATCATCCAGGTCACAGCCTGGCTAAGAAACAGCAGTCTGATTTTGGCGGCGTGCTCTCTTTTGCCGTTGCCGGTGGCCGTGAGCAGGCATGGAAGGTAATCGATAACACGCGCATGCTTTCCTTGACGGCGAACTTGGGTGATACCAAAACCACCATAGTGCATCCGGCGACAACAACTCATGGTCGGCTCTCAGAAGAGGAACGTCAGCAGGCTGGGATTGGTGAAAACCTGATTCGAATAGCTGTGGGTCTGGAAGATATTATCGATATAAAAAATGATCTGCAGTTGGGGTTAGATCTTATTTAGGTCGGATAGAAGAGCGCGTGCGTACATTTACCAACAATTGACGAAAGTGCCGGGATTCAAATCATGTTCAAGTTAAATCTTCCTTCCGCTGACCAGGCGTTGCCTGGTCGCGAGACTGTAATGCAGATTAGCAATCACAACTTTATCAATGGTCAGCCACTGAAGCCGCCATTTGCTGAGGGACTCTGTTCGGTAGTAGTGGGTATGGGCTGTTTCTGGGGGGCTGAGCGGCGCTTTTGGCAGCAAGAGGGCGTGGTCACTACAGCTGTGGGCTATGCAGGAGGAGCGACTCCCAACCCGACTTATGAAGAGGCCTGCTCTGGAATGACAGGGCATTCGGAAGTGGTGTTGGTGGTGTTTGATCCTACACAGATAAGCTTTGAAAAGTTGCTAACAGTGTTTTGGGAATCTCATGATCCCACTCAGGGTATGCGTCAGGGCAACGATCAGGGCAGTCAATATCGGTCGGTTATCTACTGTGATTCTGAGGCGCAGCTTGAGCAGGCATTGGCTTCGGCTGAGGCGGTTCAGGGGAAATTATCTGAGTTGGGTTTCGGTGAGATTACTACTGAGATTCGTATGGCGCCGACGTTCTTTTATGCTGAGGAGTATCACCAGCAGTATTTGGCTAAGAATCCCGGTGGTTACTGTGGGTTGCGTGGTACGGGTATTAGCTGCGCGATTTAGTTAGTGGTTGTTGGATAGCCCAAGCTATTCTCAGGGAGATCCTTCGGCTTTGCTCAGGATGACAGGCTATAGATTGTCATCCAGCCCCACCTTACCTTGTCATCCCGACCGCAGTGGAGGGATCTCATCCAGTCGGCACAAGATCCTTCGGCTTCGCTCAGGATGACAGGTTATAGATTGTCATCCAGCGCCACATTACCTTGTCA
>Ga0075441_10000163_pt1 | contig 33289 bp, 30 predicted proteins | sample CoawatmetaG00DNA_FD_71582 | JGI IMG/M metagenome (GOLD analysis project Ga0075441, IMG submission 71582) | Marine microbial communities from the West Antarctic Peninsula - Coastal water metaG002-DNA | ecosystem: Environmental > Aquatic > Marine > Coastal | place: Atlantic Ocean: West Antarctic...
GACCCAGACGCGGACATTGCCCATGCGCGCATGTTGCTGGTGCCCCAGTCAACGGCGATCCAATCAGGTGTTTGCATGATGCGCGCCTTTCTACAGCTTGGTGCCTTCGACGACCCACATACGTTCGGGGAACGACCATGGCAATGTGACACCGCGGTGCATTAAATATGCGCCCGACAGATCCATGACCTGCGACTTTAAGGCAGGCGTGCCGCGCGATAGGGCAGGCGCAGAGGTACGGTTTATCAAGTCGATCCGGTACATCGCCTCAGGGTCGAGGCCGGTCAAGCGCAACGGGCGCGGGGCGATTTGCACGCTTGTCGCGGCCTTGCCTGCAAAGACAACAAAGCGGCTTTTGTCAGCGGCCATTTGCTGTTCTGCGATCACGGCCACATCGGCGCTATCAAGGCGCAAAATATCGGCGGTTTGCATCCAATTGCGGTTTCGTTTCCACCAAGCTGTGATTTCGGTGAGCACAGCGGTTTCATGATCGTCTAGCTCGCGCGGGTCCATCTCGAACCCCATATGCCGCTGGGCTGCAACCCATGCGCGGAATCCGATATCGAGAATACGTCCGGACGTGTGGCAGCGGCGCGGGCCGACATGGCTGCCTGTGACGGACAAAGGCAGGAACAATGCGGCGTCATGCTGAATGCGCAGCCGTTCAAGCGCATCGTTGCTATCGGACAGCCAAACACGCTGTGTCCGTTCCATAATCCCAAAATCAATACGGCCACCGCCGGATGCACAGCTTTCGATTTCGACCATTGGGAAATCAGCGCGCAGACGATCAATAAGCGCATAGGAGCCGCGGGTCTGCGCTGCATCTGGCATCGGTAGGACCCGGTTATGGTCCCATTTGATATAGTCGATGTCGTTGTCGCGCAGGATCGCAGACATGCGATCGTAGAGGAAATCACGGACCTCTGGCAACGCCATGTTCAGCGCCTTTTGCTGGCGGCCCAAAGTCTGATCCTCAGACCCCAACGCCCAATTGGGATTTGCGCGGTGGATATCACTGTCGGGATTGATCATTTCAGGCTCAAACCAGAGACCAAACGTCATGCCAAGCCCGTGGATATGTTTGATCAGTGGCGTCAGTCCGTCCGGATATTTACGCTGATCAATTGTCCAATCGGATAGGCTGCGGGTGTCGTCATCACGTTGACCGAACCAACCATCATCAAGCACAAACCGTTCTGCGCCTAACTTGGCTGCGCGCTCTGCGATGTCTTTCAGAACGGGGAGCTTGTGGTCGAAATACACAGCTTCCCAACTGTTATAATGCACAGGGCGCGGTGCGTCAGGTTTTGGCCATGTCACGATCCGGTCGCGCAAGTGGCGTTGAAATGCAACAGCACAGCCGTTGAGGCCAGTGTTGGAGTATGTGATGTACAGCGGAGCGGTCTTGAACTGCATCTGCGCATCAGTCTCCATACGGGCCGCGTGGCCCCATTGGATTTGACGGCGTCCATCGGGCAATTCTTCAGCGAGCATTCGGTGACCACCAGACCAACCGTAATGAAACGCGTAGGCCTCGCCCAAGGTGTTGGTTGCGCCTCGGCAGGGGACAATCAGACCGGGGAAATGCTCGTGCCCAGTGCGGCCTGTGCGATTTTCGCGGTAGCGCATGCCGGGTGACCACGCGGTGCGCGACAGCTGGAATTCACCACACCAGCGGCCAGATACGTCGATCATATCGTCGGACAGTTGGGGCGCGGGTAGCACGGGTGCTGCCAGCCAGTGTAAATGCACGGGGTGGTTGGCGTCCAATGTGGTTTGGCAAGTGATGATGTGCGTTTCAGTATCAACTGCAAAAGTGACCGTTAACGTCAGGCCATTTTCAGTGTCACTGTAAGAAAGAGACAATCCACCGTCATGGTTTTCGGACGCAAAACAAAATTTTGGCAAAAGCGGCGTGCCGTCAGTATCGCGCACGATTAAGCCAGGTTGCCCAGGAAAACTGCGGGATGCCTCGGGGCAGATTGACAAGTCAATGTGTTCGTCCAACATCCCACCCGTTACATCGATTATGGCCGCCGCATGCAGATCGGCGGGGTCGTCGGTTTTAGGTAGGGTCGGACCCCAATATGTAACAACGGGCAAACGGTTGGCGTGCGCCGCCAGCACAAGTGTCTGACGGCCATCATCTAGGCGATAGGTTCTGTTCATAGTTTTCTTACTTAACGGCCCCGAGGGTCAGACCTGCGATAAAGTGCTTTTGCATCAAAAAGAACATCGCGACGGGGGGAAGGGCTGCAACAATCGAACCGGCGCTCATCAGATGATAGGCGGCGCGGTATTGGGCGTTAAAGCTGGTAATACCAGCCGTCACAGGTTGGGTTTCAGACCCTTGAGTCAGCACGACCGCCCAAAAGTAATCGTTCCAGATAAACGTAAATATTAGCACCGCCATTGCCGCCAGCGCAGGCTTCATCAACGGTAGCACAACGTACCAAAAGATGCGCCATTCTGCGATGCCTTCGACGCGCGCGGCCTCGATCAATTCAAACGGTAGGGCGCGAATAAAGTTACGCATGAACAGCGTGCAAAACCCAGTTTGGAAAGCCACGTGGAACAGGACCAAGCCAGTTACGGTGTTATACAGACCGATGTCCAACGTCAGGTCACGCACAGGGATCATCAAAATCTGAAACGGCACAAAGTTACCCGCAACAAACATAAAGAAAATCCACAAGTTCGCTTTGAATTTATAAACACCGAGCGCAAAACCAGTCAAAGACGACAAAATCATGCAGCCAATCACTGTAGGCACCGTGATGCGGATAGAGTTCCACATATACCTGGGCATATCGCTTTCAAAGAACACTTTGCCGTAGTTCTTGAACCCTTCAAGCGACGACGGAAGGGACCAATAATCACCAGCGACAAAGTCCGCCTCTGGTTTGATCGAAAATAGCATCACAGCAAGAAGCGGCAAAAGCCACATGATCAGCACGACAGGGATCATGGCCTGATAGCCGATTTGCCAGCCACGCGTACGTTTCTCAATTGGGGTCGGAAACATCAGTGTGCTCCTTTTTCTTCTTGGTACATTGACCAGAGGAAGTAGGCGATAAATACGAGCATGATCATGAACAACACAACCGCAATGGCGGCGCCGTACCCCATGCGGAACCCATATTCGGATAGCGCCTTTTCAAACATATAATATGACAGCACGCGGCTTTGGCCAAACGGGCCGCCGCGGGTCATAATCGAGATCAAATCGAATGACCGAAGCGCGCCAACAATAGTAACAACAAACGCGATAAACGTTGCTGGCTTTAGCTGCGGGATGATCACATACCAAAGCATTTTCCAGCCCTTGGCGCCGTCAAGGCGCGCGGCCTCAACCTGTTCTGGGTCCACGGAGTTCAGACCAGTAAGATATAGGATCATGCAATAAGCGGTCTGCGGCCATAGGCCTGCAGCGATGATGCCATAGGTCACAGCTGTTGGATTGCCCAACACACCGCCTTTGATCTCAAGACCAATAAGGCCGAGCATCTTGGTGAAAATCCCAAATGTTGGATCGTAGAACCATGAAAACACAAGGCCAACAACGATCTGTGAAATCACAAATGGGAAGAAAAATAGCGACTTATAGAGCCGGATACCCGTCACTTTTTGGTTCAGAAACAGCGAAATGAAGAGGCCCATGGGGATCGCCAACAGGTACAACACCAACCATTTGAGGTTGTTCCATAACGATGTTTCAAACGCGCGATCTTCAAATAGCTTTTGATAGTTTTTAAGGCCAATGAATTCTGCTTCGCCCAGACCGTCCCACTTATAGAGTGAGATGTTGAACGATTGGAATACGGGATAGATCACATAGACTGCAAAGAAAAACACACCTGGCAGCAAAAATAAAATCGGCGTCACAGCAATTTCGTTGCGTTTGTACCAGCTGCGCTTGGGCTGCTCATACTTGGATGCAGGCATCGCTGTATTGCTCATTGTCGTTCCCTTAATCCAGTGGGGCGCATGTGAAAAAGCCGGGGGGCGTTTGCAGATAAGCCAGATGGAGATGGGTGGGCATTGCTGCCCACCCAAAGTAATTTATTCAGCGTAGATATCTACAGCTGCTTCATCAAGACGTGCAAGGATGTCATCCAAGTTGTCTGGGAACAGCATGAACTCTTGGAAACCTTCCATGGCAACAGCGGCCATTTCAGCAGGTGCGTCACGGTCAAAGAACTGTGCCACGCCACCAGGAGCGTCGTTAGACAACATCGCAAAACCTTCGTTCAGGAATTTGTCGTCATCAACAGAAGACAGCGAGTTCACAGGCAACTGACCAAGGTTTTCACCGTTGTTGATCAATGTCTGGTTGTCCGCAGAAACAACAAACTTCAAGAACGCGCGAGCGTTTTCTTTGTTTGTCGCACCCGATGGGATGTGGAATGTGTCTGTTGGTGCATCTTCACCCTTGGCAATGCCAGCAGTGATTTCTGGGAACTGGTAGAAGTCCAATTTGCTATCGTCCAAGCCGCCTTCGCGGAATGACGCAACAGAGAAGTTACCCATCAAGTAAGATGCAGCTTCGCCGTTAACCATGAATGGCATAGCTTCCTGCCAGCTGTATGTCTGGTGGTTGTCAATGAACGCACCCATGTCGATCAGCTCGCGCCAGTTGGCGAACGTTGCGCGTGTTGCTTCGCTGTCCCACTTCTCAGTGCCGCCAGTCAAAGCTGCGTGGTAGTCGTAACCGTTGGTACGCATGTTCAAGTAGTCAAACCAACCGCCAGCAGTCCAAAGGAACTTTGTCCCAATGGTGTAGCACTTGATGCCGTTATCAAGATACGTCTGGCAGTTCGCTTTTTCTTCAGCCCAAGTTGTTGGCTCGGAAAGACCATACTGTTCCATCAGGTCTTTACGGTAGTAAACGCCCCACTGGTAATATGTGTATGGCACGCCGTACTGCTTGCCCTCGATTGTCATCGCACCTTTGGTGGACGCCAGCTCATCGGACAATTGACCTTCCCAAATGTCGGAAACGTCTTCGAAAAGACCCGCGTTAACATACGGCAACATACGGTTCGCAGCGTACCAGTTTGCGACGTCAGGTGCGTCAGCAGTCAAGAAGTTGCGGATTTGTGTTTTGTAAGCTTCACGGTCGATGACCGTCAGCTCGATATTCATGTCTGGATGCATCGCACCGAAACGCTCTACCATGCCTTCCATCACTGCGCGTGGCGCAGGGTTGGACATATCAGAGAAAATGACGAGATCGCCGGACAGCGCATGTGCGTCTGCGTGGGCTGCTGTTGCTGTGATGCCAGCAGCTACAATCGCCGCGAACGACGTCTTAATAATGGAATGCATGGTTTCCTCCCTAGTGCTCCAAATCAAAAACAGGTCTCATTATTTGAGACTTGGTTTTGGATATTGATACTAAACCGCGACTCAGCTAGCCTTGTCAACAGTTGGTGCGGATCAAGATACGATCAATCTCATTATTGAAGGCACCAGATAGGGAGGACACGATGGCATACGAGACTGGCGATGGGACCGTGGGCAAGGCGCTTGGCGTACTTGATCATGTTGCGTCTTTCGGGCGCCCAGTACGGTTCTCAGAAGTCCTCGCACAGTCCGATTTGCCCAAGCCCACATTATACCGGTTCATCCAGAGCCTGACTAATCAGAACATGTTGTCGTATAACCCTGACCGGCAAACTTATGCGCCGGGCATACGTCTATTGCGTCTTGCGCATTCCGCATGGGAGCAGTCATCACTCGCGCCAATCGCGCGTCCGTTCCTTGACAGATTAGCGGCAGAAGTGGGCGAAGCTGTCCATCTCGCCCAAATTGACAACGGTCAAGTTCTGTTTATCGACAAACGCAAGGCTAAGGCAGGCTACGAAACGCTTGCGCAAGCGGGCCAAGTGGCCCCAGCCTATTGCACCGGCGTTGGCAAAGTTATTTTGGCCCACATGGGCGAAGAGCGCCGCGCACGGGCCATGCAACAACAGGCATTCCTCGCGTATACTGGTGCAACACATTCCAATGCATACGCGCTCGAAGGGGAACTTGAGGCGATCCGTGTCGATGGCGTTGCCTTTGACCGCGAAGAGCACGAGGCGGGCATCATTAGCATTGCTGCCCCGATCCTTACCCACGAAAATCGCGTTATTGGTGCGTTGTCTATCGCGACGACCACCCAGCGCCATTCTATCGAAGGGCTTGACGCCTTTCGTTCCAAATTACTCGATACCGCTGCTAGAATTGGGTCTGAAGCCCGATCATGGCAATCACCCACAACTGTTTGACCTAACACGAGGAACCGACACCATGGCAGGCGTAGAGCTTAAAGACGTAATCAAGAAATATGGCGACGTTCAGGTTATCCACGGCATTGATCTTCAAATCGAGGACGGTGAATTCTGTGTGTTTGTTGGTCCATCAGGCTGCGGTAAATCAACTTTGCTGCGCATGGTGGCTGGGCTCGAGGAAACGACAGGTGGCACGATGCACATCGGTGAGCGAGACGTAACCACGATGGACCCAAGCCTGCGCGGCGTGGCGATGGTGTTCCAAACTTATGCGCTTTATCCGCATATGACTGTGCGCGATAACATGGGCTTTGGCCTGAAAATGAACGGCCATCCGAAGGATGTCATCGCTGAAAAGGTCGCAGAAGCGACGCGTATCCTAAAGTTAGAACCATATTTGGACCGTAAACCAGCGGCCATGTCCGGTGGTCAGCGGCAGCGAGTATCGATCGGCCGTGCGATTGTACGTGGCCCAGAGGTGTTCTTGTTCGACGAACCGTTGTCCAACCTTGATGCCGAACTGCGCGTGGAGATGCGTGTCGAAATTGCACGTCTGCACAAAGAGATCGGCGCCACGATGATCTACGTGACACATGATCAGGTCGAGGCAATGACGCTTGCTGATAAGATAGTTGTGCTGCGCATGGGCATCATCGAACAAGTTGGTTCACCAATGGAACTGTACCGTGATCCTGATAACAAATTCGTCGCGGGCTTTATCGGTTCACCTGCGATGAATTTCCTTGAAGGTGTGGCCAACGATGGCGCTGTATCTGTACCGGGAATGAAGACCAGCTTTGACGGTGTGATTGCGCCTGCTTATTCGGGCAAAAAAGTTACCGTCGGCATGCGCGCTGAACACCTGATGGTTGATCCGAACGGCGACACGCATACGGTTGAAATGGCCGAAAGCCTTGGCGGGGTGTCATTCGTTTATCTGGCTGGCGAAACTGGCGAGCGGATCGTAATCGAGGAACGCGGCGACGATCGGTCATCCGAGGGGGACCGTGTTGGCGTTACAATCGACAAGTCCCGCATTTATCTGTTCGACGGCGAAACCGAGGCCCGTATTCGCGGCTAGGGCAAACTCGCATTCACATAGAAAAGGGGCCGATCATTGCTGATCGGCCCCTTTTTCGTTTAGCGTTTGCCGTAATACAACCCGACGACATGCTCGGCTTGTGCAAAGAACAACCAACGCAGCGCGAGGATGCCCGCAACGTGGCTAACAACGGCCAGCAGCCCCAGCACATGTTTTGCACCTAGCAGCAACAAGATGACGGGTATGACAAAGCCCAACACCAGTGCGACGATCCGCAGTTGCGTGGCGTGTTTGCGACCGACCACGTGGATAAACTCGCGCATCAAATAGTTGGTCCCAGTGTGCGGTGGCTCAAACGCGCGGACCTTACCGATGTGGCCAAGGCCAGTCGCAGTTTCCATCGTGGTGCCTGACGCATTAAAACGCCCGTCACCGTGGAACCAAGCAAAGGCTTGCAGCGCACCCGCAATGACAAACAGCGGAATGGCGATCTTGATATTGCCGGAAAACAACGCACCGCCGCTGATTGACAGGATTAGGAACAACGCAGGTGTCGTCCAATGTTTCCAGCGCGGCACGGTTTTCAGCTGTGCATAAATCATCGACGTGGTGAACACGGTCAGCAGGGCACCGATTGCGCCAAGCCAACCCAGCACGGCCCATTCGGTGTCAAAGAACACCAGACCAGCGCCGTAGATCGCCATGATCAACAGTGTTGCGACAGCGCAGATGCCTTCACGCGACAGCCAGCTTGACCGCCATTGGCTAAACGCCTTGAGCGCGCGCTCTGGGCGGCCAAGGTGGAATGTGGACGCCAAAAGGCCGCCAACTGCCATGATGTAGGCAATCGCAAAGAACACAAACGCGACCCAACCAGTGGGGGCTGGCATGCCAATGCCAAGCCAAAACAACAGGCCATAACCCAAGCCTGAAAACGTCGTAAAGATGATAACTGATGGTGCGGGATGCATTATTTTGCTCCTCCGGGTAGGGCAGACAGGGCCTTATCAAGCCAACCAACAAACCCTTTACCATCTTCGGCAATTGGTTCCAAATATGGCGCAAGAATGTCATATTCAGGCTCCACATCTTTGGGGCGTGGCGGTAGGTATTTATTGGTCGGCTTGGTACCTTGTTCTGGCATCAGATCAAAGCCACCGCGTTCGGCCACGAGGATCGACACATCCGATGTCTCGTCGGCCAAATCGCCAAAGTGACGCGCACCTGAAGGGCAAGTTCGCACGCACGCAGGTTGGCGGTCTTCCTCTGGCAGATTTTCGTTATAAATACGGTCAACGCAGAGGGTGCATTTCTTCATGACCCCTGCTTTTTCGTCCAATTCGCGTGCCCCATACGGACAGGCCCATGCGCAAAGCCCGCAGCCGATACAGTCTTTTTCATTGACCAGAACGATACCGTCCTCAACCCGTTTGTAGCTGGCCCCTGTTGGGCAAACAGTTACGCAAGGCGCGTCTTCGCAGTGCAGGCATGATTTTGGAAAGTGGATCAGCTGCGCGGGGGCTGCTGGTTTATCCTTCAGGATCGGCGGTTGCACCTCGTAGGAATGCACGCGGTTCAGGAATGTACCTGATGCGGCCCCTGAATATGCGTTTTGATCCGACAGGGGCGCCCCGTAGTTTTCGGTGTTCCAGCCTTTGCAAGACACCACGCAGGCATGGCAGCCGACGCAAGTATCAAGGTCGATGACCAAGCCCAGTTTCTTAGCGGATGGTGGGGGGAGAGTTGTCATAGCGTAACCCTTGTATAAGCGTGAGGAGCCTCCGGCGGGAGTATTGGGGAAAAAGCGTGGGCAGGTTTCGTTTGCAGGCTGCTGATAGATTCCTCAGCTTTGGCGTCCCATGTGATGATAAACCACAGGAAAGACCCGAACGTCAGCGTGATGAATGCACCAATCAACATGAGCACTTGAAGGTTGGTCATTTGCCCACCTTCCATGCCTGATCTTTTGGACCTTTGCCGACAGGCGATTTGATCGCTGGCATGACTGGCTGCGATTCCGCAGGTGCGGTCGTTTTTTCGATTTTGACGCGCAGGTCGAACCACGCGGCTTGGCCTGTGATCGGGTCAGAGTTGGCCCAGCGCATACCGTCGCCCTTTGGCGGTAGCAATTCATGGATCAGGTGGTTCAGCAGGAACCCTTTGGTGGCCTCGGATGCGTTTTCATCCAGTGCCCAAGCCCCCTTGCGTTTGCCGATCGCGTTCCATGTCCAAACGGTGTCTTTGTTCAACGACGCCTGATGTGCGACGGGGACGGTGATAGACCCGTGGGTGGATGTGACCCGCGCCCAATCGCCGTCTTCAAACCCGTTGGCTTCCCAAATGCCGGTTGGGACATACAGCGGATTATGCCCGTGAATTTGGCGCAGCCACGCGTTTTGCGTACCCCAAGAATGGTACATTGCCATCGGACGCTGCGTCAGCGCGTGGATTGGGTATTCGACCGGATCAACATGCGCGTCTTCGAATGGTGGATACCAGATTGGCAGCGGGTCCATCGTTTCAAGAACCTGCTTGCGCAGATGCTCTGGCGGTTGGCGCGTGCCAATGCCTTCGGCGGCCAGTTGGAATTTCCGCATAGGTTCAACGTAAAGTTGGAAGATGTAGGGCTGGACCGCATCAAAGAAGCCCATCTTTACGGCCCAGTTTTGATAATCCATCGAGAACGGTTTGTAATAGGCGGCGTTTTCTGGAACGTGTTCGACCCAGAATCCGCCATTGGCGATGTAGTTATCAATCTGGCTTTCGTTCGACGCGCCCCGCCCACCTTGCAAGCCATCTTCACCTGTTCGGAACCCAGCAAGCGGGCCAATACCGGGGCGGCGAATGTGGTTGGTAATATAGTCGGCGTAGTCTTTGTATTTCTGCGATCCGTCTTCGTTCACAAAACCAGGCAGGTTCAAACGCGCACCAAGTTCACAAAGTACCGACTGGAACCCGCGCACGTCACGGTCGGGTTCAACAACAGGCCAGCGGATCGCATCAGCCACACCGTCAGCCTCGGAAATCGGCCGATCAAGCAACGAGATACAATCGTGCCGTTCAAGATAGGTCGTGTCTGGCAGAACCAGATCGGCGTAGGCGACCATCTCGGACGAATATGCATCGGAATAGATGATATTCGGGATCACATATGATCCGTCTTCGTTTGTATCCGTCAGCATGTTCATCACGCCACCTGTATTCATGGACGAGTTCCACGACATGTTCGCCATATACATAAACAGCGTGTCGATCTTATACGGATCGCCGGCATGCGCATTCGAGATGACCATATGCATAAGGCCGTGCGCCGACATCGGGTTTTCCCACGTATAGGCTTTGTCGATACGGGTTGGGGTACCGTCTTCGGCCAGCAACAGATCCTCTGGACCTTGGACGTACCCAAGGTGCGGGCCATCAAGCGCCGCACCAGGTGTGACCTTGCCGTGTGGTTTCGGATGGGCCGTCGCGGGCTTGGGGTAAGGCGGTTTGAACCGCATCCCGCCGGGGGTTTCCACAGAGCCAAGCAGGATTTGCAGAACGTGTAATGCGCGACACGTCTGGAACCCGTTGGAATGTGCCGAAATTCCGCGCATCGCGTGGAAGGATACAGGACGGCCGACCATTTTATCGTGTTTCTTGCCGCGGAAATCTGTCCATGGGCGGTCCAACTCGATCGCTTCGTCGAATGCGACACGGGCCAGATCAGCGGCAATTGCGCGGATGCGTTTGGCAGGAATACCACACCGATCTTCTACGGCTTCAGGGGAGTAGCTGTCGGCCATATAACGGTCAGCCATTTGGTGGAAGACGGGGCGGTGCGTGACGCCTTTGTGGCGGTGGGTTGCGGACAGATCAGGCTCAACGCCTTTGCCATTCCACGCAGCCAGCTCGCCGGTGTTGCGGTCGATAACCTGCGGCTGACCGTCTGCATCGCGCAGGAACAGGCCAAACTGTTCGGACTTAGGGTCCTCATTGACCAGTACAGATGCGTTCGTAAAGCGGCCCAGATATTCCAGATCGATTTTACCGGCCTTCATCAGGCAATGAACCATCGCGAGGATGAACAATCCATCTGTGCCGGGTGTAATGCCGACCCAGTCGTCGGCCACAGCATTATATCCCGTGCGGATCGGGTTGACGCCAATCATGCGCGCGCCGCGTTCCTTGATTTTGCCGATACCCATTTTAATCGGGTTACTGTCGTGGTCTTCGGCGACACCGAACAACATGAACAGCTTGGTGTGATCCCAATCTGGTTGACCGAATTCCCAGAACGCGCCGCCCATCGTGTAAATGCCAGCAGCGGCCATGTTGACCGAACAGAACCCGCCGTGGGCGGCGTAGTTTGGCGTGCCAAACCCTTGGGCCCAAAACGAAGTGAAAGATTGCGACTGATCTCGACCTGTAAAGAACGCCAGCTTTTCAGGCGCCTTTTCACGGATCGGTGCAAGGGTCTTAGTCGCGATTGTCAGCGCTTCTTCCCATGAAATTTCTTCAAACTCACCAGACCCACGTGGGCCAACCCGCTTTAATGGCGCACGCAAACGCGATGGCGCATTGTGCTGCATGATCCCAGCGGAGCCCTTGGCGCAAAGCACCCCTTTATTCACAGGGTGGTCTTTGTTGCCCTCAATATAGGCAACTTTACCGTCTTTCATATGCACATCAATACCGCAGCGACAGGCGCACATATAACAGGTGGTCTTGCGAATTTCGTCCGACACCTTTGGAGACAGTTCAAGATCAGGTTGGTCGAGGGACATAGGCGTTCCTTTCAGGTGAGCGACGTTCGGATCAGACCTGCCACAGCAAGTCCGGTCAAGAGGGTCAGGCAAAATGGCCTGTAAAATGGTTCAAATTTTGGGATGAACAAGCGTTGGCCGATGATCACCCCGATGAATGTTGGCAGCGCAAACACCAATGCGCGCTGTACGGCGGTCATTGTCATGACCCCAAAATACAGCAGGTAGACCATCGATGTAGCTGAGGACACGAAAAGAAATAGGACCAAAGCGGCGCGCATTTTTCGCGCTGGTGCATCTTGGGACAGCACGTAAAGGGCAACGACCATGCCACCAACGGACGCAAGTCCGGTGACGATCCCAGCCGCTAGACCCGATGTATAGAGGCCTGCTTTTGTGGCCAGAAATGCAAAGCGCACCTTGGCGAGCTGAACTATTGCGAGGACGATGACTAAGGTCAGAACGATCAATTTGGACGTCTCGACGGGCATGCTAATGGTCAAAGCCAGCCCAATGGGCGTGCCCACTGCAGATCCGATCACAAGGCCCAATACCACGCCACGATCCGCCTCTTGCCAACCGCCGCGCGCCATCAGGACGCTTGCGCATAGTTCTAGCCAGAAACAGATCGGGATCAGTTGAACAGGAGGAATGAACGTCGCTGCCGATGCCATGACGATGGCCGAAAGAGCAAAGCCAGAAAATCCGCGTACGATGCCCGCCGCGGTCGTGATCACCAGCAGCAACCAGAATTGTGTGACCGTTAGGTCAGTCCAGATTAGAACGTCGGTCATACGGCCTCCATCAATGTCAGCGCATCACGGGCGATCTGCTTTTCTTCGTCGGCAGCGATGACATGAACAGGGACGTCCCCAAAACAGGTCAAATGGGCCATGATCTTATCGCGAATGGGGGCTGCATTTTCACCGATCCCGCCCGTAAATGCCACCGCGTCCACACCGGCCATGGCCACAATCGCACTGCCTGCATGGCGTGCCGCCCAATAGCAAAAGTGGTCGACTGCAAACGCAGCGTCTGGGTCGTCGCGGTTCAACAGGTTGCGCATATCGCTATCACCGCCCAAAGCTTTGAGGCCGGAATTTTTGTTCAACATCCGGTCGGCTTCATCTTCGCCCAAGGCGGCGGAAATCCGTAAAACAGCGGCCCCATCAATGTCACCCGACCGCGTGCCCATCGTCAGGCCAGACAGCGGCGAATAGCCCATGGAAGTCGCAATAGACCGGCCATCTTTGATCGCGCAAAGCGACGCGCCGTTCCCCAGATGCAATGCGAGTAGGCGGGCGGGCAAGGCCGCGCCAAAATCGGCGACCATGCCTGCATAAGACAATCCGTGAAATCCATAGCGCCGGATGCCCGCATCGTGATCGGTTTGCGGAATGGCATAGCGCGTGGCGACAGCCGGATTAGTCGCGTGAAACGCAGTTCCGAAACTGGCGTATTGCGGTAGGTCGGGGGCTGCGGCCTGCAGGGCCAGCATTGCAGCCAGATTGTTAGGGTTGTGCAGTGGTGCCAATGGAATGACGCTTTTGATCGCGGCGATCACTTGGGGGGTCACGCGGGCGGGCTGCGTCAGGATCGTGCCGCCATGCACCACGCGGTGGGCCGCAGCGGTGAGTTTATCCAGCGTGATCCCCGCATATGCCAATGCATCAAGCATTTGGGCCAGCGCATCTGCGTGATCAGTGGTTTCGGTTGCCACGGTTTCATCGTCTAGCGTGATGGCGCCATCGGTCCCAATGGACGTCACCGCCCCGCTTAATACGGACGTCAGATCAGAGGTAAACACCTCGATCTTTAAAGACGACGATCCTGCATTAAGCACCAGTATCATTTTGGCAGGCCGCAACTGATGGCAGCGAGCGCCGCCGATGCCATACGCGCGGCGGCAGGATCCGCGCGGGATGTCAGCAATATTGGCACCTTGGCACCAGTCACAATGCCAGCGGCACAGCCACCTTTAAGATAGACGAAGGCTTTAAACAGTGCGTTGCCAGCAACAATATCAGGGACGATAATTGCATCGGCATGACCCGCAACAGGGTCGTCAGTCAGGCCCTTGGTCGCGGCAGCGCTGGGCGACATAATCAGATCAAATGCCAGCGGGCCCGACACGTCTGCGCCTTGCACATTGTCCTTGGCCCATGCGGCCAGTTGGGCCCCGTCCATGGACGAAGGCACCGAAGGAATTGCGCTTTCGGTTGCCGATAAGATCGCGACCTTTGGGCGGGCGTTGCCCAAGCGATGGAGTAGGGTGACGCATTCGGTGATGCAGTCTTGGCGAGTCTCTAAATTAGGCGTCACGTTGACGGCTGCGTCCGAGATTAGGATCGGCTTGCCGCCATCTGGATGGCTGATGTGAAAGATATGCACAAACCGTTTGCCAGTGCGCAGACCTGCATCGCGGGACACGGCGGACTTCATGAAAACATCGGTGTGCAAATTGCCTTTCATCAGCACGTCAGCCTCGCCTGCGCCACAAAGGGCGGCGGCGGTTTGACCTGCCTCCAGCTCTCCACTGGTGTCGTGGATGGCATAGGCAGAGATGTCCCAATCCAGCTTGGCGGCCTCGGCGCGGATCGCGTCAGCCTCACCGACGAACACAGGGTTCATGATGCCAGCTACAGTCGCGTCTTTGGCGGCTTGCATCGGTAGGGCGGCACCGGCGCGCGCGATTGCGACGCGGGGGGCTGCAAAGCCTTTTGCCATGTCGATCAGATATTGTGGGGCTTTTGGGTCCAGCGTGGACAGAAAGGGGGATGTCATAGTGACCTCATAAAATAGCGCGCAGCAGTCCCAGCAAAGACAGGATCAGCAGCAAGATGACCGCAAAGCGGCGGAACGTCGACGGGCTTGCGGACAGAAATTGACGACCACCGAGCCAGACGCCCAATGCAAGCAACGGAAACGCAAAGGCGACGGCGATAGGCGTGTCCATCGTGACCAACCCGCCGTGCCATAGAAACGGCAAGGTGATTAGGTCCAAACCCGTCAGATAAACAATCATGGTGGCGCGGAATGTGGTGGCGGCCATCGGTTGTGCGGCCATGAATGCAGCGACTGGCAGACCGCCTATACCTGCAGCATTGCACAGGCCAGACACGGCCCCGACGCCCATGTGACCGGTAGGTCCGATGACACGGGTCAATGTCCAACCCGACAGCAGGATCAGCGACATCACCAGCACTATCGCTGACACGGCCAATCGCGCGGTATCGGCCCCAAAGGCCAACATCGCTGTTACGGAAAACGGCAGCACGATCGCAGCACCTGCCAGCATTGTTATTGCCCGACGCCAATCTACGTGGCCCCGAATACCACGTGCCTGAAAAGCTGTCATGATGATCTCGCACGTAAATACCACCGGGATCAGAGGGAGAGGGTTTGTGTTCAGGGACGCACTCGCGATGAATATCGCCGAGAACCCAAAACCCGAATAGCCCCGCACGTAGGCGGCACCAACCAATGCAATGGTCAGGGCCGCCAGTTGTGCGAGGCTTAGGTCGAATAACAACCTTTAGACGACTTGCTGCTGCATGTCGGCTTTGTTGATGCCTGCGACTTCGACAGGGTTCTTCATTGCGTCACGACGGAACGGGTCACCCAGTTCTTGGTTGATCATGGCTTCGATCAATGTGGTGATGCCATTTTCCATCTGGTCTTTGATCGCTTGTGCGAGTGCCGCTGTCAGCTCTTCTTGCGTACGGGCGATAACGCCTTTCAGGCCACATGCATTTGCGATGCCAGCATAGGAAACGCCTTCGTCCAGCTCTGTACCAACGAAGTTATCGTCGAACCAAAGTGTGGAGTTGCGCTTTTCAGCACCCCACTGATAGTTGCGGAAAACGATCTGCGTGATTGCAGGCCATTCGCTGCGACCAATCGCAGTCAGTTCGTTGACCGAAATACCGAACGCACCGTCGCCAGCGAAACCAACAACTGGCACGTCTGGGCGACCAATCTTCGCACCAACGATGGACGGCAAGCCGTAACCACATGGACCAAACAGGCCAGGCGCCAAATACTTGCGGGACTCGTTAAAGGACGGGTAAGCGTTACCGATTGCACAGTTGTTGCCGATGTCGGACGAGATGATCGCCTCAACTGGCAGGGCCGCCTGAATTGCACGCCATGCCATACGCGGGGCCATCCAATCAGGCTTGGCTGCACGTGCGCGCACGTTCCAGTCGGTGCCTGGATCATCCTGCTCTTCAGTCATTGATGTCAGCTCTTGCGCCCATGCGGATTTGGTCTGTGCGATAAGTGCTGTACGATCTTTGCGGCCTGCATCACCTGCGCCGTCAGCCAGCTTGGATGTGATCGCAGTTGCAACCTTGGCAGAATCTCCAACGATACCGACAGTAACCTTCTTGGTCAGGCCAATGCGGTCAGGGTTGATGTCGACTTGGATGATCTTGGCTTCAGTTGGCCAGTAATCCATGCCGTAACCCGGCAGGGTCGAGAATGGGTTAAGGCGTGTGCCCAAGCACAAAACAACGTCTGCTTTGGCGATCAATTCCATACCTGCCTTGGAACCGTTATAGCCCAATGGACCTGCATAAAGCGGGTGGTTGCCTGGGAATGCGTCGTTGTGCTGGTAGCCCACGCAAACTGGTGCGTCGAGCGCTTCGGCGAGAACGCGGGAGGCTTCGATGCCGCCTTTGGACAGGATTGTGCCTGCGCCGTTCAGGATCACTGGGAATTTCGCTGTGGACAGCAAATCAGCCGCGTCTTGAACGGCAATGTCGCCACCCTGTGGCAATTCAAAGTCAACGATGACTGGCAGATCAATGTCGATGACCTGTGTCCAGAAATCGCGTGGGATGTTGATTTGGGCAGGACCAGAGGCGCGCTTGGCTTGCATGATAACGCGGTTCAGCGTTTCGGCGATACGGCTTGGATCTCGGACTTCTTCTTGGTAGGCCACACAGTCAGCGAACAGGTTCATCTGTTCCATTTCCTGAAAACCACCTTGGCCGATTGTCTTGTTCGCAGCTTGTGGCGTCACGAGCAGAACTGGTGTGTGGTTCCAGTAGGCTGTTTTCACGGCTGTTACGAAGTTTGTGATGCCAGGGCCGTTTTGCGCGATCATCATCGACATTTTGCCGGTGGCGCGGGTGTAGCCGTCAGCCATCATGCCGCCAGTTGTTTCGTGGGCACAGTCCCAGAAAGTAATGCCTGCATCAGGAAAGATGTCGGAAATTGGCATCATGGCAGAGCCGATGATCCCGAACGCGTTATCGATGCCATGCATCTGGAGCGTTTTGACGAAGGCTTCTTCGGTGGTCATTTTCATGGGGGCAGTCCCTTTTTCGATGATATACGGAAAAAACGCGACAGAAATGCCGCGTCTTGCTTGGGGCGACCCTATGTCTGACGACAGAGTCGCGTTAGGGCCAGTTGTAGTATGAGCCTAAGGCCAATGCAAACTTTAATGAGAACTTAAGTCTCAATAACGATAACTATCTGGATGCTTTGACTTCTTTTCCGATAATCGACACGCCTTCGGGGATACGGCTGGATGGGATTGACGAATAAGCGAGGCGAAAATACTCGGTTGGTGGGGTTGGGCCTGCAAAAAATGGTGCGCCCGGTTCGATTAAGACGCCTTTTTCACGCAGACGTTCCGCCAGTGCAGTTGTGTCCAATCCATCGGGTCCGCGAAGCCATACCGACGATCCGCCATAGCTGCCTTGACCCGCGATGGTCAGTCCCTCCGCACTTAAGGCGGCATCCATGACGTTGCGCCGTTCATGGTATGCGCGGCTCATTCGGCGCACAAGTGCGTCGTAATGTCCCAAGGATAAGTAGTAGCTGACGGTGCGCTGGATGTGTCCGGGTGGGTGGCGCAGGACCGAGGCGCGAAGGGCGCGGGCCTCGCGAATAAAGGGCGCAGGGCCAACAAGATAGCCCAAGCGCAGGCCCGGAAAGAGCGACTTTGAAAATGAGCCGACATAGATAACCCGCCCATTGCGATCGAGTGATTTGAGAGAAGGAGAGGGGGCTTTGATAAACGACATTTCAAATTCGTAATCATCTTCAACGATCAGAAAATCATCTTCTTCTGCCTTTTGTAACAAGGCCTTACGCCGAGATGTCGGCATTGTGGCGGCTGTTGGGCATTGATGGCTGGGGGTTGTGAATACGACATCTGTGTCGTCGGGCAAGGCGTCTGGTGGCAACCCGTGGGCGTCAACTTGCACGGCGGACAGCTGGCAGCGCGATTGCGTCAAAATATTGCGCAAGGCTGGATAACAGGGGTCTTCAATGGCTGCGCGACGGCGCGAATTAAGCAAAACTTGGGCCGATAACCACAGCGCATTTTGGGCGCCCATTGTTACCAAAACTTCAGATGGACCAGCCAAAATTCCGCGCCGTGGAAGGGTCTGACGGGCGATAAATTCGACCAGTTTTGGGTCGTCGCCATCAAAGTAGTCCGCTGTTAATGCAGAGAAATCTCTCATACCAAGGGCTTGCAGAGCGCAGAGCCGCCAGTTGGCCGAATCGAACAAGGTTGGGTCGGCTTGGCCGTAGATGAATTGGTACTTGTATTTCGCCCAATCGGTGGGTTTTTCCATGCCCAGTGACGGCGCAAAACGCTGCCCTATGGCGCGGTTCCAATCGACAGTGCCTGTGCCCGATTGCTGGGCGATAAATGCGGGTGGTTCGGGCGCGTTTTCGGATACAAAATACCCTGAACGCCCCCGTGATGTCAGGTAATCATCTGCGACCAATTCGGTATAGGACAGGGTGACGGTAATCCGGCTAACCCCCAGATGTAACGCGAGTTTTCGGCTTGAGGGCAACCGTTCGCCAGCCCGAAAACGGCCCGCCAAAATGCCTTGGGCAACCATCTGCTGGATGCGCGCCTGCAACGTGCCTTCGACGGCAGGATCGAGAAAGAATGTTTCGACGGAGATTGACATGGACTGGCCCTAGTGCGGGGTCAGGTTGGACTTAACGATATTGGAAAACAAGACGTAATTTTCGTATAAGTTTCGTATATGCCGATTTTCGCGGCCGGCTGTGTCTGCTATGCGAACTTAGCTGCCCCTCACGGAACGTGCATCAATGTACGGTTTGGCGTGCCCGTCTAAAATTAATTCCATTTGAACGCGGGCCAAGATTTGATCACAAACCATAATTTTTTAAGATATGTCGCGATCGAAAGACGTAGGCCGCAATTGGTGAACGCTGATCTTAGTCAGGTTTGTAAGGGGGCGCTTCAAAAGGAATGACGCTTGCGGTCAAGTTCTGCTTGTCATCGCTCTTATGGATTTCGGTCAAAGCTTGTTTTTTGCACGCAGGCCATACTGGAAAACTGCAGGCGAAAAATTGGATGTCATGTTGAGAAAACGGATCAATCCAGTTTTCACCGAGCAGAAAAGAACAACAAATTGAACAACGTATGGTTTCAAAATGATCCGTGATGTCGATGATTGAGGTTTTGTATGACTGCGGTGGGTCATTGATGTGATTGAGGTAGACAATCATTGTGTCATTTTCCTGAGGAACGACGGAAAGATTATACATGCCTTTCTCTTCGGGCGCGTCGCAGCGGACGTCAAGAAAGTCTGGCACAACCTCATTTGAACTCCCCCGGTTCAGCGCCTTATCAGTCAGTACTTTCCCAAAGGCACTGATATATCAGGTTTTAGACAAGCCAAACTTGGCGCTGTCGCACGCCAGCTAAACGAGCGGCCAAGAAAGACATTGCAGTACCAGCCACAAGCAGAAAATTTGAAGCCTGTGTTGCAGCGACCCGTTGAAATCGCAGGACGAAGCGACCTTTCGCTGCGTCTGCGCCTATCGCTGCTTTTGAGAAGAACCGTTAGAGTTATTTGGTATTCGCTAGTTTTTGTGAGTTCACTATCGTTATCCGTTCGTCAAATTTTGACTTCCAATTATTTTATGGATTTGACGTCAAATTGATCCATTATATAAGAGCCTATGACCTTTGACCAAATTCGTACGTTCTTGTGGGTCGCCCGTTTGGGCGGCTTTCGCAAAGCGGCAGAACGGTTGCACCTTTCGCAACCGGCTATATCGACGCGCATTTCAAATCTGGAACAGGAGCTGCGTGTCCCCTTGTTCGAGCGTGGTCCGGGTGAGCTTGTATTGACAAAACATGGCACTTTGCTGCTTTCTTATGCCGAGCAAATGCTGTTTGTCGAAGAAGAGATCAAGCAACGTGTTGCAAACCCGTCAGAAGCCGAAGGCCTGTTCCGCGTGGGCGCGTCAGAGACCATAGCGCAAGCTTGGCTACCCGAGTTTTTGAAGGCGTTTAGTGAACAATATCCTCGGGTGAATGTTGATCTTACTGTCGACATTTCCCTTAACCTGCGCGCATCGCTTCTTGAACGTAAACTTGATCTGGTATTTTTGATGGGTCCCGTTTCAGAATTTTCAGTTGAGAACGTGGACTTGCCGTCTTTTGATCTACATTGGTATCGCTCGGCGGCAAATGAACAGATGGATTTGAGCAAAATTCCGGTCATTTCATATTCCAGTAAAACGCGTCCCTACCGCGAACTGATGTCGGAACTTTCGCGGCGGGTTGGGCCAAAGCTTCGGGTCTATTCATCCGCTTCCTTGTCAGCGAGCCTGAAGATGATTGCTGCGGGAATCGCAGTCGGGCCCTATCCACGCGCGCTGGCCAATGATTTTTTGGAAACTGGTCAGATCTTAGAATTCGATCCAGGCTTTCGGCCGCAGCCGCTTGCCTTCACCGCGTCTTATCTATCGGAACCTCGCAGCTTTCTTGTTGAAAACAGTGCAGAAATTGCGCGCGATGTTGCGTTGGCGTGGGACACAACGCATCCAAAATAAATTCAAAAAATCTATCACTACAGATACAAAATGATAATTTGCCTGAAAGTGTGACCCTGTGTGATGGTTTTATCAGCGTCACAGGGGGGTGCCAACATGACAATTGAACGCGTTTTACATGGCGACCTAATTGGCGCTTTTGCGTCCGATGTTAGGGCGGTGATCCGAAGCGGGTCATATGACGGCCATACTGCAGGATTGGCTGCAGGTAAGCTTCAGTGCAACCTCGCGATCCTACCTGAACGCTTTGCTTTGGATTTCTTGCGGTTCTGTCAGCGCAATCCAAAGCCATGCCCAATCGTGGGGGTCAGCAATACTGGCGACCCTAGTTTGCCAACTTTGGGCCGTGACATTGATATTCGGTCTGACGTCTCAAAATACCGCGTGTTTCGCAATGGTGAATTGAGTGACGAAGTCACGGACATCTCCAATGTTTGGTCTGACGATCTAATCACTGTCGCACTTGGATGTTCGTTCACATTTGAAAACGCGCTTTTGCGCAATGGCATCCCAGTAAGACATATTGAGACCGGCAAAAACGTACCAATGTTTCGTACGAACATTGATCTGGTTCCAGCAGGTAAATTTGGGGGCCAAATGGTCGTCACGATGCGCCCCATCCCTGAAGGTCAAGTCGCGCACGCCAGCGAGATTTGCAGCCGATTTCCACAAGCACATGGCGCACCGATTGCTGTTGGTGATCCCGCACAAATCGGAATTTCTGATCTTTCACAGCCCGATTGGGGAGATGCCGTCGATATCAGGGCAGGCGAAGTTCCAGTGTACTGGGCTTGCGGTGTCACCCCACAAAACGTCCTGCTGGCGGCCGGACTGCCGGTTTGCATTACGCATTCACCCGGTCACATGTTGATCTCGGATGTTGCAGAGGATGCAGAAACAACAATTTTGACAACAAACTGAACCCATCCAACAAGGAAACGTAACAATGAAAAGAACACTCTCAATTCTTGCCGCGACAACAGCGCTCGCGACACCAGTTATGGCTGAAAATTTGGCCGTAGTTGGCAGCTGGTCCAGCCTGCCACTTCACAACCAATATGAGGCACCATTCTGGGGCACAACATTGCCAGAAGCATCGGGTGGCAAAATCACAGTCGAGCTGACAACGCACAACCAAATGAGCCTTGGTTTGGGCGATATTTATCCGTTGCTTGGCCAAGGCGTTTATGACGTTGCGATGACTGTTGCTGACTATGCAGTTGCAGATGCACCAGAGCTTGAAGGGCTTGATGTACCTCTGTTGGCGCTGACTGCTGATGATGCGCGCGCGATGGTTGATGCGGCTCGCCCAATGGTGTCCGACATCTACCGTGATCGTTTTAACGCCCACGTACTTGCGATTGCGCCGTATCCACCACAGGTCGTATTTTGCAATCATGAGATTGCGAACCTTGGAGATCTGGAAGGCCTGAAAGTACGTGCCTCTGGCCGTATGACGGCGAAACTTCTCGAAGCTTTGGGCGCTGAAGGCGTCAATGTTTCGTTCTCTGAAGTTCCGGGCGCGTTGCAAAACGGCGTTGTTGATTGTGCTGTCACGGGTGCTGGTTCTGGCTACAGCGCTGGTTGGTGGGAAGTCGCAACGCATCTGTTGCCAATTCCACTTGGCGGTTGGGATCCTGTCGTCACAGCGATCAACATGGATAAGTGGAACAGCCTAGACTCCGATACGCAGGCCCTGATCACAAGCCAAGTTTCCAGCGGCTTTGAAGAACCTGCATGGGCAAGCGCCCAAGATGCTTTGGTCAATGACATCGCTTGTTTGACTGGTAACGCTGAATGCCCATCGGGTGAGGCACGCACGATGACATTGGTCGACGTCAGCGACGCGGACTTTGATCGTGCACGCAACATTCTAACAAGCGAAGTTCTGCCAGAATGGGCAGAGCGCGCTGGTGATGATTGGGCGGCGCGCTGGAACGATAGCGTCGGCAAAGTCGTTGGCGTTACGATCAACTAAACAATCAATCAAGGGACGTATTGAAAATGGAACTATGGATGATGCATCGCCTAAGAGTGATCAACAAAGGGGTTGCCCTTGTTGTTGGCTTTGGCCTGTTATTTTGCGCAGCTTTTGTGCTGACAGATATCATCATGCGCCAGATTGGTACGTCCCTTGGTGGCACCGAAGAGATCGCGGGTTACGCAATGGCGCTCGCAACCTCGTGGGGCATGTCATTTACGTTGCTCGAATTGGGCCATGTAAGAATTGATCTTTTGCGCACACGGTTTCAGACGTTTGGCAAAGCAATGTTTGACGTCTTTTCAATGATCGTCATGTCCGGCGTCATTATCACAATCGCAATTAAGGCTTGGCCCGTTCTTGAAAGGTCAATCGTCAATGGATCTCGTGCAAACACACCGCTTGAAACACCGCTGGTCTGGGTTCAGATGCCTTGGTTCGCGGGCTGGGTCTGGTTCGCAGTAATGTCAACTTTGACCACTTTGGCAGCGCTTAGCTTGCTATTGAAACGGCGCCATGCCGACACGGAACAGTTCGTTGGCGCGTTTGCAGAACAGGAGACGCTCCAATGATCGGCTATGTATCCGTTGGCCTATTGGGCTTGCTTGCTTTGTCTATTCCTGTTGGCATCGTTTTGTTTTTATTGGGGTTTGGGATTGATACATTCTTCTCAAGCTTTCCGCTGACACGCGGACTTGGAAACATGGTTTGGTCGTCGTCTAATTCAGCCACGCTCATCGCCATACCATTCTTTGTTCTGCTGGGCGAAATTCTTGTGCGCAGCGGCGTCGCAACCCGCACATACGCTGCCTTGGATCGGTGGGTGTCGTGGTTACCGGGTGGTTTGGTCCATGCCAATATCGCCACGGCCACAATGTTTTCGGCAACATCGGGGTCTTCCGTGGCGACGGCCGCGACAGTTGCAACGGTCGCGATGCCGCAGGCGGAAAAACTGGGTTACGATCCAAAGTTATTTTCGGGCGCTATCGCTGCTGGTGGCACGCTTGGGATCATGATTCCCCCCTCAATCAATCTAATCGTTTATGGGTTTTTGACCCAATCGTCGATCCCGCAACTTTTCTTGGCTGGCCTAATACCCGGGCTAGCGCTTGCCGTGGCCTTTATGGCGGTCACTGCGATTATCTGCCTTATTCGCCCTGATTTGGGTGGCATCCGGCGCACGTTCCCATTCCCCGAAATGCTACGGGCACTACTCGACCTGATCCCCATCTTGATCCTGTTTGGTATGATCGTGGGTTCCATCTACGGCGGCTGGGCCACGCCAACAGAAGCTGCAGCGGTAGGTGTTGCAGGAGCGTTCGTCATAGCCTTAGTGTTCGGTGGCGTATCGTGGTCCATGCTGACGCAAAGCCTGACAGGGACGGTTAAGATCACATGTATGATCATGCTGATCGTTATTGGGGCGTCTTTTCTGAACTTCACACTGGCCTCTGCAGGGCTAGGGCGCGAGCTGACTGAATTCATGACTGGTCTTGGGTTAACACCATTCAAAACAATTCTGGTGGTTGTCGTGCTCTACATCGTGCTTGGGTTCTTTATTGAGACACTGTCTTTGATGGTTGTAACCATCCCGATCATTGTGCCGCTTGTTGTTGCCCAAGGGTACGACGTCATCTGGTTTGGCATTCTAATGATTGTTCTGATCGAAATGGCGCTAATCACGCCTCCAGTTGGCTTGAACCTTTATGTGGTGCAAGGCGCGCGAAAATCGGGCAGTCTGAATGAGGTCATGTTAGGCGCTTTGCCTTATTGCCTCACGATGTTGGCGATGGCGTTCTTGTTGATCGCTTTCCCAAGTATTGCGCTCTTTCTTCCGCATGCATTGCAGTAGATAAAATCAAAGTTTGCAGACCATCCCGATACTCGTCGTCGTGTGTTAAACGATCTGGTATCAGCAAAGGACTACTAAGATGACGTGTATCGATCTTAATTCTGATCTTGGCGAAGGCTTTGGCCCGTGGTCGATGGGCGATGATGCCGCGATGCTTTCAATTGTGACATCAGCCAACGTAGCTTGCGGAGGCCACGCGAGTGATCCCGAGACGATGTTTCGAACACTCGCGCTTGCGCGCGACAACGGCGTAAACGTGGGTGCGCATCCGGGCTTTAACGACCGAGAAGGCTTTGGGCGTCGCGTTATCCCCATGTCACCTGCCGAGATCGGCCGCATGTGTGCCGCTCAGATCGGGGCGCTTATCGGTATTGCGGCACAGGTCGGCGTACCGGTGACATATGTCAAACCGCACGGCGCGCTTGGAAATTTGGCCGCGCGTGATCGCGGCGTCGCAGATGCGATTGCGGTAGCAGTGCAAAAAATTGACCCCAAACTCGCAATTCTTGCGATTTCAGGTACGCAAACCGAGCAATCAGCCCGTGCCATGGGCGTGCCTGTCTTTTCCGAAATTTTCGCGGACCGTGGCTATTTGTCGTCCGGTCAACTTGTCCCACGCGACCAAGACGGTGCGATGATCCACGATGCCGCGGAGGCCGCGCAGCGTTTGATGTCGTTCCTCGACAGCGGTTTGATGCCAGTCGTCGACGGTGATCCGATCAAACTTTCCGCGCAATCGATCTGTGTGCATGGCGACAGCACTGGTGCGGTCGAAATGGCCCGCGAAATCCGCGAGCGACTGACAGCCCACGGTGTTCAGATCTCCAGTTTTTCAAATCTTTAAGGCCGCACATGGAACCCCAATTCAAAGCCATTGCAGACCACGCGCTGCTGGTGACATTTGCAGACGAAATCAACGAGGCGGCCCATGCAACAGTCATCGCATTGGACAAAGCGATTGCAATCTCTTCGCCTGATGGATTTATCGAAACTGTTCCTGCGCTTGTGAACCTGCTGGTATCCTTTGACCCCATTATAACAGATCATTTGTTGGTCGAGGCGCGCGTGCGCGCGTGCATTCAGAATTTGAAAACGCAAAAAGTCGTAGGTGTTCAACGGCATGTTCAGATTTGCTATGAAGCGCCTTTCGCACCAGATCTAGAAGCCGTCGCAGCCATGGAAGGCTTGTCCACTGACGCGGTTATCAGGGCCCACCTTGATGGCGATTTTCAAGTCTTGATGTACGGATTTTCACCTGGTTATGCGTATCTGTCCGGGGTGACACAGGAAATACAAGTGCCGCGAAAGCCTGCGCCAGTCCGCGATGTTCCGGCAGGCAGTGTCGTCATCGCAGGATCGCAATGCCTTGTTACGACCCTTACCATGCCAACAGGCTGGTCGATTATCGGGCGTTCACCCACGCCCATACTGACCGGCAATCCAAGCCATCCATTTCTGTTCGATGTGGGGGATCGCGTGACGTTTGAGCGTATCGATCTTGCGACCTTTGAGCGTCTAGACAAGGGCACGGCACATGGCTGACGCAGAATTTTCCGTCTCATTCGCTGGGCCACTGGTTACTTTTCAAGACGCGGGACGGCCGGGTAACATGCGCTATGGCGTGTCCGCCTCTGGTCCGATGGACCGTTTGGCATTTGATGCAGCTCACGCTGCCCTCGGTAATACTGCGGGACAAACCGCCGTCGAGATATCCCTTGGGGGCTTGATGTTACACTGCAAAGAAGGCGCCGTGACTTTAGCTATCACCGGCGGAGATTTCGTTGTCGAATATGCTGGGCATAAGACCAGCTCGTGGACTATTTTGACCATTCGCAAAGGCGACAGGCTTGCGATCCGCGCGGGAAAGGCTGGAAGTTGGGCATATTTGGCCTTTGCAGGCGCACTGCAATCAAAGACGTGGTTGGATAGTCAGTCAACGCATTCGACGTCAGGTTTTGGTGGAGGTGCGTTGCAAGCAGGTCAGTCCTTGATGGTTTGTGAAGCCGCCATCCGCGACGACCGGCTGGGCGAAATACCCAAGCCAGACTTTACACACAAGGGACCTACCCGCGTTGTTATCGGCCCCCAAGATCAATGTTTTGCCAAAAATGTTTTGGAACGATTTGTTTCTGGCGAATTTCGGGTCACGGATGCTTACGACAGGATGGGCATGCGGTTAAGTGGCCCTGAATTGGCATTGGATGGTGCCCTATCTATACCGTCAGAACCCATTGTGCGGGGATCGGTTCAGGTGTCGGGTGATGGCGTTCCAACAGTGCTTTTGGCCGATCATCAAACAACAGGTGGATACCCAAAGATCGCGACTGTCATTTCGTGTGATACCGATGATTTAGTGCAGTTTAGAGCGGGCCAGACGTTGCGATTTTCACCGATATCGCCTCAACAAGCAGTGCATGAAGCAAGGCGCTATTTGGTGCAGAAAACTCAATATCTTGAACAAATATCTGTGGCACGTGGATCACTGGAACAACGCCTAATGCGTGAAAACCTGATACACGGCTGCGTCTATGACGAATAGTTAGTTCCAGACAGGAATACACACGATGAGGTGCCGTTTTTAGGTGGGCCGGCTTCGGTCTGTTAAATATAAAATTTCTGATAGCGGACATTTGCCTTGCCCCCAACCGGGCGACGCAAAATTGAAAAAGGCGGCCCGCGTGAACGGGCCGCCTGATTTTTCGCCTTGGTGGGTTTAGCCCAATACGCGTGTGATTGCTTGGTCGACTGCATCGGTGATCTGGTCGATGTCGTCGGCGGTTGCGATCAGGGATGGTGCGAACAGCAATGTGTTGTTGTAGCCGGGCAAGGATTTGTTTGTCGCCCCGATGATGACCCCTTGTGCCATGCAATCGCCGACAATTGCCGCGACGAGTTTTTCGTCGACGGGGTCTTTGCTGGTCCGATCAGCGACCAATTCAGCCCCTGCAAAAAGCCCCATGCCACGCACGTCGCCGATCCATTTGTGCTTTTCCATCAGCGCGTTCAGGTTGTTTTTCAGATGTTCGCCCGACCGAACGGAGTTGCCGCGCAGGTCTTCTTCCTCGATGATTTTCATGTTCTCAATCGCCGCCGCCGGACCGGCTGTGCAGCCGCCAAACGTGGAGATATCGCGGAAGAATGACAGCTTGTCGGTGTCGTCTTGGAATTGGTCGAACACTGCATTGGTTGTCACGCAACAGGAGATCGCCGCATAGCCAGAGGCAACGCCTTTGGCCATTGTCACGATGTCAGGTTGCACGCCAAACTGCTGGTAGCCGAACCAAGTGCCTGTCCGGCCAACGCCGCAGACGACTTCGTCAATGTGCAGCAGGATTTCGTATTTCTTGCAAAGCTCTTGCACGCCTTCCCAGTACCCATCTGGTGCGACAATGATGCCGCCGCCAGCTGTGATCGGTTCCAAGCAAAGCGACCCGATTGTGTCGGCACCTTCGCGCAGGATCACGTCTTTGATCGCTTTGATCGAGGCTGCTGCATAGGCGGCACCAGTTGTTCCATCTTGGCTGCGGTATTCTAGGCAGTGCGGTACGGCGACAAAGCCCGGTGTGAAGGGACCGTATTGTGCATTGCGTTCTTCTTGGCCGCCAGCGGACAGGGTCGCGATTGTGGTGCCGTGATAGTCGCGGTCGCGGAACAGGATCTTATGCTTTTTGCCGCCGTGGTGTTTGTGGCTGATCTGGCGGACCATCTTGAACGCCTTCTCGTTGGCTTCGGACCCTGAGTTTGCGTAATAGACCCGATCAAGACCGGGCATCTTGTCGATCAGCATTTCTGCGAAGGTCGCGCCGGGGATCGTGCCCATAGTGCCGCCAAAGAAACACATCTTGGTCACAGCATCCGAGATCGCATCGCCCATACGTTTGCGGCCATAGCCGATGTTGACGGTCCAAACGCCACCGGACACCGCATCAAGGTGCTCTTTACCTTTGATGTCCCACACGCGCATGCCTTTGCCTTCAACGATGATTCGTGGATCAACGCCGTTTGCATAAGGTTTATGCTGGCTAAGGTGATGCCACACGTGCGCGCGGTCTGCTTCAATGATGCCTTCGGGGTCGTTGGTCAGTGATTGAATATCCATAAGACGTCTCCGGTAAGATGTGATGAAAGGAGCGCGGCCCGAATCTTGGGCGCGCCAAATTGTTCTGTGCCCATCTTGGTGGCGCATCGGGTCAAACCGATAGTGCCAGTTCATATCGTTGCATATAGCCAAAATGCAGGCGTGTTGGGTTGTTTTCTTGGGTTTGTCTGCCCTAATGCCCCTTAACATAAGGACAATTGCCTCAAGGTTCTTGTTAGAAACCGTATGAACCCGAACGGTCCTGCTTGATCAAAAACGTTGACGGACGCGCCTCAATTTCGTTGGCTTAACGTCGAAATACAAATTCGCTGATGTTTTAAGCGATTTGTCATGAACAGGGGGGCGTTTTTACGTAGCTGCGACCTTCTGCACGATTGTGAAGTGATGAGGGCTACCGTTCAGGGTAAGAATCATATTCACTTCATAAATGACGAGGCAGGGACAACCTTGCCCGCGAAACAGCTCCCGCCGCTTATGGGGGCGACCAACACGGAGACGATCAATTATGAAAATCAAATCAGCCCTTATGGGTGCTGCCGCTGGTGTAGCAATGATGACAGGCGCGACACAGGCAGTAGCCGACGCGCATGAAATCACAGTCGCATACTTCCTTGAGTGGCCAATGCCATTCCAGCACGCCAAAGTTATGGGTGAGTATGAAGAAGCAATGGGCGTCGCGATCAACTGGGTATCGTTTGACACCGGCACAGCGATGTCTGCGGCCATGGCATCCGGCGATGTTCAGTTGTCAGTTTCACAAGGTATTCCACCGTTCGTGGTTGCAGCATCCGCTGGCCAAGACATTCAGGTCATCGACGTTGCGGTTTCTTACGCTGAAAACGACAACTGCGTTGTGTCTTCCGGTCTGGAAATCGACAAGACGTCCGCAGCCGAATTGGCTGGCAAGAAGGTCGCTGTTCCACTTGGTACAGCTGCGCACTACGGTTTCCTTAAGCAGATGGGCCACTTTGGCGTAGACATCGCGTCTTTGGAAGTTGTCGACATGTCGCCTGCTGATGGCGCTGCTGCATTGGCGCAGTCCCAAGTGGACATGGCTTGCGGTTGGGGTGGTGCATTGCGCCGCATGAAAGAGCACGGCAACGTGTTGCTGACTGGCGCAGAAAAAGAAGCACTGGGCATTCTGGTATTTGACGCCACAACAGCGCCTGCTTCTTTCGTTGCTGAAAACGCAGAGCTGGTTGCGACGTTCTTGGCTGTTACTGCCAAAGCAAACGCAGCTTGGAACGATGGGTCAATGACAGCTGAAATGCTGCCAGTCATCGCGAAAGACGCTGGTATGGACGAAGATGCGACTGCTGAAACAATGGCGGGCTTCGTGTTCCCATCTGTTGAAGATCAGTTGTCCGACGCATGGATGGGCGCAAACGCCGCGACATTCATGAAAGGCGTCGCAGAAGTATTCGTTGATGCGGGTTCCATCCCATCTGCGAACGACAGCTATGAAGGCAATGTGAACACAGCGCCGCTGATGGACGTCAGCAGCATGTAATCGATCCTTTTGGATCCGCAGCGCGGGGTTACGGCCCCGCGCTGCACTATCAATTTTCTTGAAAACTTTGTTCCGTCGTGACGCCTTTTTTGGGTTAGGATCGGTGCATAGTCTTCTAGAAAATTATTGGGGCAGGGACATGTCAGGACTACAAATAGACAAGCTATCGATGCGCTTTGATTTGCCGAACGGAACATCCGTTCAGGCGCTTGAGAGTGTATCCATTGATCTAAAGGCAGGCGAGTTGCTGGCCGTGCTTGGGCCATCTGGTTGCGGTAAAACAACGCTTTTGAACATTGTTGCGGGCTTTCTTGCCCCGACATCGGGTGAGATTACGCTGAACGAAAAGCGCGTTCATGGCCCGGGTGCAGAACGCGGCATGGTGTTCCAGCAGGGCGCGCTTTTTGAGTGGATGTCGGTGCGTGAAAACGTGGGCTTTGGTCCGCGCATGAAGGGCATGGCTGAAAAGCCGAAGCGTGAGATCGTTGATCACCTACTGGACGTCGTTGGCTTGCAGGAATTCAAGGAAAAGGCAGTTTATGAGCTGTCTGGTGGTATGCAGCAGCGTGTCGCCTTGGCCCGTTGTCTGGCCAATGAACCTGATGTCATCTTGATGGACGAGCCGCTTGGCGCGCTTGATGCGCTGACCCGTGAAAAGATGCAGGGCCTGGTTCTGAAGCTTTGGAAAGAGACTGGCAAGACGATAATTTTGATTACCCACTCTGTGGAAGAAGCATTGCTATTGGGCGAGCGTCTGATCGTTATGGCCCCGCGTCCGGGTCGCATTCACAAAGAATACAACCTGCCATTTGCTGAAATGGGCGTTGGTCAAGACCTGCGTGAAGTCAAAAAGCATCCTGATTTTGCAACAACCCGTGAAGAGATCTTGTCGATGATCTGGGATATGGAAGAAGAGATTATGGGAGGGGCCGCCAAATGACACTGATCGCTGATCTTTGGGCCGAGCTATACGCCGTCCTGACCACCCTTTTGGGTGCCACCCCCTATATCATTGGGTATGTCCTGCTGATCCTGCTTTGCGGCTTCATCTGGTCGACCATCAAACGGATGCTGACGCCAAAATCTGACTATGGATCGCTTAAGACAGTGACGTTTGGTGACGAAAGCTCTGTTACGTCTGATACCGTTGCGTCCGTGGTTTCGATCGTACTGATTTTTGTGCTTTGGGGCACGTTTACGGGGTCGAAATTCCTTCCAGGCTTTATGCATGTGCCGGGTGCCTATGAGGGGACTAGTAGCTTTACTTATACGGTTGAGGCGGGTGGTGAGTCTGATGACGCTACAGTGGCGATCACGGTGTTCCCGACAGGCGAAGACGTGGCCGCCCCTGCGATTGAGGCAGGCGATGGTTTTGCCAAGAATGATGCTTTGGCATTGCCTATCTACCGGAGTGAATTGTTGCGTGTTGATCGCAACGACGAGCTGGGTCGCGCCGAGGGCGCGCAGATTACTGCAGTAGATGGTCAGTCGATTGCGCCGGGTGGGCGTGTTGATGTGGACTTTGGCTTAGTCTCTATGACGGCCAAAGGCACGCTGAATATCAAACCGTCAACTGGCTGGCAGATGGAGCCGATTTGGCTGCCATCACCGGAGGCTGTGTTGTCCCGTTTGGGTGAGATTGCCACATCGGGTTTCCGTAATTCGACCTTGGCTGAACACCTTGGGTTCTCGCTTTTCCGCGTGATTGTTGGGTTCTTGTTGGGTGCGATTGTTGGTATTCCGCTGGGCTATGCGATGGGCTTGTCCAACTGGTTCCGTGGTTGGTTTGACCCGATTGTGGAATTCATGCGTCCGGTTCCACCGCTTGCATTGATCCCGCTTGTGATCATTTGGGCCGGTATTGGCGAAGTCGGTAAGATCATCCTGTTGTTCCTTGCCGCCTTGTGGATCATGGCCATTGCCGCCCGTTCGGGTGTGTCTGGTGTACGTATTTCCAAGGTGCATGCGGCGTACAGCTTGGGAGCATCCAAGTGGCAGATCATGCGTCACGTCATCATCCCCAACTCGTTGCCTGAGATTTTCACAGGTGCTCGCGTTGCGATGGGTGTGTGCTGGGGTACTGTTGTGGCTGCCGAATTGGTTGCTGCTGAAAAGGGTGCGGGCATGATGATCATGGTCGCGTCCAAGTTCCAGTCGACGGACATCGTGCTGATGGGGATTATCCTGATTGGTATCATCGGTTTCACCATCGATATGCTGATGCGCTGGGCCGAACGTTGGTTGGTCCCTTGGAAGGGCAAGGGCTGATCCTGACCTGAATTGATTGCGAAGAAGGCGGGGCATGTCCCCGCCTTTTTTGTGGGTTGAGCACAACTTTTGGGTGAGCTACGTTTAGGTGATGGAACAGATATCTGACGCGAATTTACTGATCGCTGGCCTCATTACTTTGGCCATTGTATACGCCTTTTTAGTCATTCGCACACGCCGCAAAGCGCGCGAAGACCGTGATGCCGTTCCACCCAACGCGATCATTGTGGATGGATCGAACGTGATGCATTGGGGTGGCGATCCGTCACTGCAAGTTTTGACAGGTGTTATCAATCGGATCACCGATTTGGACTTGACCCCTATCGTCGTCTTTGACGCCAGCGTTGGGCACCGCCTTGTGGACCGTTACATGCACGGCGACGCGATGGCCAAGCTGATTGGGCTGCCCGCTGCGCATGTCTATGTGGTGCATAAGGGCGTGGTGGCCGACGAGGTTATCCTTGATCTGGCCCAAGTCCACGGGCTGAAGGTCGTCAGCAACGACCGCTTCCGCGACTGGTCCGTCAAATTCCCGATTGTGAAAACCAAAGGCCGCATGATGCGCGGCACATGGAAGGGCGGGAATGTTGTTTGGGCAAAACGCTAGGGCCGCGGCCGACCTAGTGGGCGCAGGTGTCGATTTTGGTTGGCAAATACGTGCAAAAAG
>Ga0075441_10000176_pt1 | contig 32405 bp, 38 predicted proteins | sample CoawatmetaG00DNA_FD_71582 | JGI IMG/M metagenome (GOLD analysis project Ga0075441, IMG submission 71582) | Marine microbial communities from the West Antarctic Peninsula - Coastal water metaG002-DNA | ecosystem: Environmental > Aquatic > Marine > Coastal | place: Atlantic Ocean: West Antarctic...
ACCCTAGAGCTTAAGCGTCCATAAGGGCTAGGCACTGCTGGTGTACCCAACAGCAATTAACATGCGACTGGCTAATCAGTTAGCCACCAGCAGCACAGGAGTATTTACATGGCCTATGAACGCGTAATGGGGCTCGATGTCATTGATGACCAAATGTATCAACAGTACCGGGATGCAATGGCACCTATTCTAAAGTCCTTCGGGGGCTCGTTTGGTTTTGATTTTAGAGTGTCTGAAGTTTTACTATCTAAAACAGAGGCTCGCATCAACCGGCTTTTTACGATCTCTTTTCCCAGTCAAACACACATGGAAGAGTTTTTTTCAAATGCTGATTACGTCACCGTTAAAGAAAAATATTTTGATAAATCAGTTAAAAGCAAAACCATCATATCACTCTATGAGTTAGACACTTAAACCGCTTTTGGTGGTTGAACTTGGGGGTAGATTAGCCAAATAACTGACCCACTCTTATGGGTTTGACAGAGGGCTAGAGTTGCTAACATAATACGCGCCACAGGCCCTTCGCCTTTGACCCTAAATGGGTAAAGTAAAAACTCGTTTACAAAACAATTTGGAATCTTTTTATGTTGCTTTTAGAGAGCGAACAATCAAGAGTGATCGAAATGGCCTGGGAAGATCGCACCCCGTTTGAAGCGATCGAAAGGCTATTCGGCATGAATGAGTCAGACGTGATTAAGTTTATGCGCCGTAACTTAAAACCCAGAAGTTTTAGACTGTGGCGACAAAGAGTCAGTGGGCGCGCCACTAAGCATATCAAACTTAGAAGCGATGACGTGACCAGAAGCCATTGCCCCACGCAATATAAACAACGTTAATAGGGCAGCACAGGATGCATCAGCCTGCCCTAAAACTAGTGATTACTTTTACTTTCGACTCACAAATACCCACGTCCTCAGCAACAGACCTAAGCAACTATAGCGGCCTCATAACGGGTCACTAAAAGGGTGTATGCATGGGTAAAGCTAATACAAAAGGCAAATATTATGACGGTTAAAGCTATTTTTTTTGGATCTATTGGTACCCTAGTTGAGACTTCTGACTTACAGCGGCGCGCGTTCAATCAAGCCTTTTCTGAGGCTGACCTCGATTGGAACTGGAGCGCTGAAGTTTACCAGCAGCTGCTAACCAAGTCTGGAGGCCGTGATCGCATTCAAGACTTTGCCAACCACCATGGCACGGATGTAGATGCATCACAACTGCACCTGCGCAAGACCGAAATTTTTGATGGGTTAATGGCCCAAGAAGCTTTATTGCTGCGCCCAGGTATAGCCAGTGTAATCGTTCATGCAAAAGCAAATAATTGGCCACTTGCCTTTGTCACCAGTACTTCCAAAGCTAATGTTGATGCGGTATTTGTTGCCCTGGGCGATCAGATAAAACGCAGTGATTTTAGTTTCGTAGGCAATGACACCATGGTGACGAATGCCAAACCAAACCCAGATATCTACCAAAAAGCCTTATCAGACTTGAACCTTGAAGCACGCGACTGTATGGCTATAGAAGACACAGTAGCTAGTATGGCGTCTGCCTTAGCTGCGGGTATTGCTTGTATCGGTTTTCCTGGAGCCTTTGCAGAAGCCAGGGATTTTAAGGGTGCAGTACTTGTCACAGATGAGCTTTCTCCTAACCACTTAATGACCTTAGATACTTAATTAGCAGCAAAGTGAGGCGACCAAGGCTTAAGTAAAGATATGCGTAAAACCGATAAAAAGATCGATAATCAACTGCGGCTTGTTTTAACTCAGGTGTGCGAAGTCGCATTAAAGGACATTGACGGCTTTCAATGGTTAACCCACTTAGTAAACTATGCCAAGTTTCCCAACAGCTTAAAAGTTATTTGTATTTTTGATACCAATGCAAATCTTGCTAACTTTTTATCCAGTTCCGGTCCAACCGCGCTTAGTGCTCTCATCCACACACATTTGCATAGCGTCAATATTTCAGTGAAAGACGTCAAAGATCATATTGTGTACGACACAGAACAAGATTGTTGGAGCCAACATGAAGGCCATTGGGGCCTTCGGTTGGGTTAAACGACTCAGCCTAAAGTGCCTAGGTTTTTGTCTGTGCAGGCGAAATCCTTGCTTATAGACCAGCCCCCTCGCTACAATAGCGTTAATCCATTCGCCCTAACCTTGTTTACAGGAACACCCATGAGCCAAACCACCGACACCGCAACTAATCAACAATGGGGCGGCCGCTTTAGTGAGCCCACCGACGCCTTTGTGGCTCGCTTTACTGCATCTGTGGACTTTGACCAGCGTATGTATCGCCAAGACATCCAAGGCTCCGTAGCTCACGCCAAAATGTTGTGCCATGTGGGGGTATTAAGTGCCCAAGAAAGGGACGATATTTTACGCGGTTTAGAAGAGCTTCGCATTGAAATTGAACGCGGCGACTTTACTTGGTCCGTGGCCTTAGAAGATGTGCATATGAACATTGAAGCGGCGCTGACAGCAAAAATTGGTATGGCGGGTAAAAAGCTCCACACTGGGCGCTCTAGAAACGATCAGGTGGCCACCGATATACGCCTTTATTTACGCGACGAAATAGACATCATTTGCAGTGAAATTAGTCGTTTACAGCGAGGCTTTATTGCCCAAGCCAAGGCTGAAAACGCGACCATCATGCCCGGATTTACACACCTGCAAACGGCTCAACCTGTCACTTTTGGTCACCACATATTGGCTTGGAACGAAATGCTACAGCGCGATTATGAGCGCCTGCAAGACCTGCGCAAGCGCGTTAACATTTCGCCTTTAGGTGCCGCAGCTTTGGCAGGTACTAGCTACCCTATTGACCGCCACATGACCAGTAAACTGCTTGGTTTTGATCGCCCTTCAGAAAACTCTCTAGACTCCGTAAGTGACCGCGACTTTGCCATTGAGTTTTGTGCGGCGGCAAGCTTAATATTAATGCACTTATCTCGCGCTTCAGAAGAACTCATATTGTGGACCTCAATCCAGTTTGATTTTATCGATCTGCCTGATCGCTTTTGCACCGGCTCCTCTATCATGCCGCAGAAGAAAAACCCAGACGTACCCGAACTTGTGCGGGGTAAAACAGGCCGCGTCAATGGCCACCTTATGTGCTTACTTACCTTAATGAAGGGCCAACCCCTCACCTATAACAAAGACAATCAAGAGGACAAAGAGCCTTTATTTGATACCATTGATACGGTCAAGGGCTGCTTGCGGGCCTATGCTGACATGGTGCCTGCCCTAGCACCCAAACGAGAGCAAATGCGGGCAGCCGCTCTTAAGGGGTTTGCCACTGCAACAGATTTGGCTGATTATTTAGTCGGCAAAGGCTTGGCTTTTCGTGATGCCCACGAGGTCGTAGGCAAGTCCGTAGCCCATGGCATTGCCACCGGCCAAGACTTGAGTGAAATGAGCCTAAGCGAATTACAAGGCTTTAGTGATTTGATCACCGAAGGCGTATTTGATGTGCTCACCTTAGAAGGCTCAGTCAGTGCCAGAGACCATATTGGAGGCACCGCTCCTAAGCAGGTTTTGGCTGCCGCAGAACGAGCCTTGGCTTTGGTGTCTGAGCGTTAGTCTTGCAACCTATCTAATAGGCTAAAGTCGAATATTTCATCTGCTTGTTGCTGCAGCGCTTGGGTCAAACACTGGCCCAAGGTTTGCTTGTGATCGGTGGTAAGTAACCAAGTATCTTGCACCAATTGAAAGTGTAAACCCCCTTCCAAACAGGCCAGCCAAATTTGTTGCAAGGGTGGCTGGCGACTCAAAATCACCTGACTTTTGTTCTCACAAGTAATGGTTAATAAACCGCTACTGTTGACAAAGTCGATGTCACTAAGGGCTTCATCTAGGACTTCTTCCACCTGCAAAAATAAATTATCGACACGCTCATGGAATAGGGCTTCACTCATATTATTCTCTTATTGCTAGGGACTGATGGTAAATAGGCTATCAAAATATAGCATTGCTGCGGTCTTAGCTAGTGTAGAAGCGAGAATCAAGGGTATAATCTTGTCATATTACAGCTATGCCAATCGAGCAGGTTACAACGTGAAAAAATTAATGTGGATGCTTACCCTAAGCTTAGTCATTGCAAGCTGCGGCCAAGCAGGTAGTTTGTATATTCCAGACCCAGTGCAAACTGATGCACAAACCAGTAACCAATGAGCTCTAGCATGGATAACTTTGAATATCGTGGCAACCGTTTACATGTCGAAGATCTCGACCTAAACCACATCGCTGAACAATACGACACCCCCACTTACGTCTATTCCAGAGACACTTTGGAGCGTAACTACGTGGCTTATAGCCAAGCCCTTGAGGGTTGCGAACACATGGTGTGTTATGCCGTTAAAGCCAACAGTAATATCGCTGTATTAAATGTGTTGGCGCAACTTGATGCCGGTTTTGACATTGTGTCTATTGGGGAGTTAGAACGAGTGCTTTTAGCAGGTGGAAATCCTGCGCGCATTGTGTTTTCTGGGGTGGGCAAACAAACCCATGAAATGCAACGCGCCTTAGAAGTGGGTGTGCATTGTTTCAATGTGGAATCAGAAGCTGAATTAGCGCGCCTGCAAGACGTGGCTGCCAATATGAACTGCATCGCCCCAATTTCTTTGCGTATTAACCCTGATGTAGATGCTAAAACCCATCCCTATATTTCTACAGGACTAAAAGAGAATAAGTTTGGTATTGGCATTGACCAAGCGCCAGCTGCTTATGCCCAAGCTGCAGGGATGAACAACATTAAGGTGATTGGGGTGGACTGCCACATTGGTTCTCAGCTCACGTCAATTGAGCCCTATTTGGATGCCATGGACCGCTTATTTGTCTTGATAGACACCATTGCAGCGCAAGGCATCATTATCGAGCACTTAGATTTAGGCGGTGGTTTAGGGGTGTGTTATGGTGATGAAGAACCTCCAGCCATTACAGATTTCATGGCCAGTGTGCGCGCCCACCTTGGCGATAGGCAGTTAGCTTTAGTGTTTGAACCAGGCCGCTCTATTTGTGCAGATGCTGGGGTCTTACTGACCCGGGTGGAATACATTAAGAACAATCAGGACAAGTATTTTGCCATTGTTGATGCGGCTATGAATGACCTCATCCGGCCGGCCCTTTATGGTGCATGGCAAGACATTATCCCCGTTGACTTAAACTCAGATGCGCAGCTGCAAGACTTTGATATCGTAGGCCCTATTTGCGAAACTGGTGATTTTTTAGGCAAAGACCGTAAGCTCGCTATCAATGCTGGGGATTTATTGGCAGTGTGCAGTTCTGGTGCCTACGGGTTTGGTATGGCGTCTAATTATAATAGCCGTAATCGTGCTGCGGAGGTTATGGTCGATGGTAATCGCGCTCACCTTATTGGTGAACGAGAACAATTATCCCAACAATGGGCGCGCGAACGCCTATTGCCAAAAGGTTAAGGGAAAGGGCTAGCATGCTATTACGTTTTGCCAAAATGCACGGCTTGGGTAACGACTTTATGGTGGTCGACCTCATTAGTCAGCGCGTGCATTTATCACCCGAAAAAATCCGCTACTTAGGCAATCGCAACACAGGAGTTGGTTTTGATCAGTTGCTACTGGTAGAGACACCCCAATCTCCTGATGTCGATTTTCGCTATCGTATTTTTAATGCTGATGGGAGCGAAGTAGAGCATTGTGGCAATGGCGCACGCTGTTTTGCCAAATTTGTGCACGACCAACGCTTAACAGGAAAGCGAGACATCGCCGTACAAACCAGTAATGGCCGCATCATGTTAAAATTGCTTAAAGATCATGAGGTAGAAGTCGATATGGGGGTGCCTATATTGCAGCCCGATCAGGTGCCTTTTGATGCTTCCGCTCAAGCTCCTAGTTATACACTAGAACAAGATGGGTACAATTACACGGTTGGCGTGGTGTCTATGGGAAACCCCCACGCTGTTTTAATAGTTGATGATGTGGCTTTGGCCCCGGTCGTTGAACTGGGTATTAAGCTAGAACAACATCCACGCTTTCCCAACCAGGCCAACATTGGATTTATGCAGATCATTGACCGTAATACCATTAAGCTGCGGGTATTTGAGCGCGGTGTGGGCGAAACCAGAGCTTGTGGAACCGGCGCATGCGCAGCAGTGGTTGCAGGGCGACAGCAAGGTTTGTTGGACGCCAAGGTCACCGCACTCCTTACCGGTGGCGAACTTACCATAGAATGGCAAGGGCCAGGCCAGCACCTTTTGATGAACGGACCCGCCACCCATGTTTACGAAGGTCAAATAAAGCTATGAGCAACCTCGACGGCAAGCCTACTAACACCAATATTGAAGCCCTTGATGCCAGTACTGTGGCTGACTATTTGCGCCAAAATCCAGATTTTTTTAACCAACATGCGGAGCTTTTGGCCGATATCGAGTTGGCCCACGATTGTGGCCCAGCGACATCGCTTATTGAACGCCAAACTCAAGTCATGCGTCATAAAATACAAGATTACACTGCAAGAATGTCGGATATCTTAAGCACTGCGCGCCGTAATGATGTGCAGTTTGAAAAAACCAAACGCTTGGTTATAGAATTGGCCGCTGCGACTCACCTCAATGGTCTCACAGAGGCCTTAAAACAGAGTTTTACAGCAGAGTTTCACTCAGACGCTGTGCATTTAGTTTTGTTCTCTTCACTTAAGGTGGGGGATAATCACCCCAACTTGAGCAGCACTAAAACCTTAGAACAAAACATTTACTATGGTGATATCCAAGCCTTAGCATCTAAAAACTGGGCCTATTGTCAGGCCTTTAAAGGTGCTGCGATGGAACACCTGTTTCCTGACCATGACCATGGCCAGCTCAAGTCTAGTGCCATTGTGCCTTTATATCTGGACCATACGGCTTTGGGAGTCCTCATTATCGCCAGTAAGGCTGCCGATCATTACAGCGATCAACTAGACACCTTGTTTCTAAACCATGTGGCGGCAGTGACGAGCCGTTGTTTAGGCCGTATCTAGGCCTAAATGTTACACGCCAACGCTCCCCTCAGCCCAGTAGTACACCAATACCTAGACTATTTGGCCTATAACAAGCGCTACTCGCAACACACCATCGATGCTTACCGAAGGGATATTCAGCGCCTAATAGATACCCTTGAAAGTCATGGCCATGACACTTGGGCTGCAGCCCAAGCCGATACCATACGGGCAGCGATGATTGCAGCCAGAAAAACAGGCCTGGCCCCTAAGAGCATTCAACGCCTCTTGTCTAGTTGGCGGAGTTTTTTTACCTATTTATTACAACAGCGTTTAGTTAAGCTTAATCCTGTAGCCGGCATTCAGGCGCCTAAATCGCCACACAAGTTGCCCAGTAGCGTAGACCCAGATCAAATTAGTCAAATCCTTAATGCCCCCACTGCGGCCGACGATCCTATGGCCACACGAGACAAAGCCATGGTTGAGCTTACCTACTCTTGTGGCTTGCGTTTGGCGGAACTGGCGAGCCTCAATGTGTTTGATATCGACATCAGAGACGCTAGTTTGATCGTCACGGGCAAGGGTAATAAAACCCGCCAATTACCCATTGGCCGCTATGCCATTGCGGCTGTTAAGGCCTGGTTGCAGCAGCGTACGCAGTTAAAGTGCTTAGATGCTAATGCCTTATTCATTAATCATCGTGGCCAACGTTTGGGGGTGCGTGGTATTCAAATGCGCATGGCTAAAATGGCGGCTACCCATGGCCAACATATCCATCCTCATATGCTGCGCCACTCTTTTGCCAGCCATTTACTGCAGTCCAGCGGCGACCTAAGGGCGGTGCAGGAATTACTGGGCCACAGCAACATTAGTACCACGCAAGTGTATACTCACTTAGATTATCAACATCTAGCCAAGGTATATGATCAAGCCCACCCCCGCGCCCAAGCAAAGCCTCCACCAAAAGAGAAACCTAACCATGATTAAAGTCATCACCTTTGATTTAGACGACACCTTGTGGGCCATTATCCCCGTGATTGAGAAGGCTAATCAGCGCATGCTGGAGTGGATGCAGCTCCATACTCCTAAATTTAGTCAAACTTATGATGATGATGGCATCAATCAACTGAGGGACGAGGTGATGGCCAACAACCCTCATTTAATGCATGATTTAAGCCAGATCCGTGTTGCACTGATCCAACTAGGACTCTCTCGCTGTGGTTATGATAAGGCCCATGAACTGGCCCAACAGGCGTTTAAGGTGTATTTTGCTGCGCGCAACGATGTGGAGTTATTTGCCGGCACTCAAATCCAACTTAGCGCCCTTAAACAAAAATACCAGATAGGCGCTCTTACCAATGGTAACGCTGATTTAGCTCAAGTGGGCATTGACCACTTGTTTGATTTCTATTTTAACTCTGCCCAAATTGGCGTCAGCAAGCCACACCCAGACTTTTTTGCCAGGGCCTTCGAACACACCGGCTTTAGTGGCCAAAGCTTTATTCATATTGGTGACCACCCAGAGCATGATATTGCTGGCGCCCAAGCCGTAGGCATGCGTACTATTTGGATGAATCCCGAACAAAGAGCTTGGCCAACCGGGCAAGCTAGGCCATGCGCTGAAATTCAGCATCTCGATCAACTCAGTGCTGCCGTGGCCACTATTGATGCCAACTGAACACGCCTTTGCCCCCTATGTGCGCGCGTTAGGTAAAGGTAAACTGGGTAGCCGCTCTCTAACTCAAAATGAAGCACACCATGCCATGAGCATGATCTTGCAGCAGCAGGTTGAGCCCGAACAGCTGGGTGCTTTTTTAATGTTACTGCGCGTCAAAGAGGAAACTCCTGCAGAACTAGCGGGTTTTGTGGAAGCTGTGCGTCAATTCCACAATTATTCTGCGGCCCAAGTATCTGGTATTGAAGTAGACATAGATTGGTCTAGTTATGCTGGTAAAAAACGTCATTTGCCTTGGTTCTTGCTGTCCGCCCTCACCTTAGCAGGCGAGGGCATAAAGGTGTTTATGCATGGCGCTAAGGGTCATACCCAAGGCCGCGTTTACAGTGAAGATGTACTGCTGCAGTTGGGCTTACCGGTGGCTGAACATTGGGCTCAGGTTGAACATCAGTTAGGCAGTGGTAACTTTAGCTTTATGAGTCTAAAACACCTAAGCCCACCACTGCAGCATATCATTAGTTTACGTGCCACTCTTGGTTTGCGCTCGCCAGTGCATACCTTAACGCGGTTGCTCAATCCATTAGCAGCAAAACATACCATTGATGGTGTTTTTCACCCTGCATACGGCCCCCTACATCAGCAAACGGCGATGTTGTTAAAACATCCACGCAGTCTGACCATTCGAGGGGACGGTGGTGAAGCTGAGGTGCGTCCCGATAGCGAATGTGAGCTCCAGTGGGTAGATGAACAAGTCAGCAGCACTCAAATTTGGCAGCGTACACTCACTAAGCGTGACACACAGCAGCAACAGCTGGATCCGCAGCGCTTGCGACTATTGTGGCGCAATGAACAACATGACGCTTATGGTGAGGCCGCAGTGATTAGCACTTTGGCCTGTTGTTTGGTGCTTTTAGGCAAGGCCAACGGGCAAAAAGATGCCACTGAACTGGCGACTCGCTGGTGGCAAAACAGAAACCGGCTACTTATGTAATATGGTTATAATAAATTAGTTTTTTATAACCCTTTATTTTTGGTTGTATCGTTTATATAATTGAATTAGTATTTCGCTGTTTTTAGGCTAGATACTTCTAGGCCGCAGTAAAAAAAGGTGGTGTTGGCATGAATAAAGCAATCTATCCAGGTACTTTTGACCCGGTAACACATGGACACGTTGATCTTATTCAAAGGGCCTCTAAGCTATTTGAAAACGTGGTTGTTGCAGTGGCTGAAAGCCCAACAAAACGGCCTATGCTGGACTTAGAAAAACGCGTAGAATTAACGCGCATTATCACAGAGCCTCTGGGCAATGTGACTGTTATTGGGTTTTCTGGCCTGTTGACAGAGCTATTGACTGAACAAGGAGCAAACATTATTCTGCGAGGCTTAAGGGCTGTGTCAGATTTTGAATACGAGTTTCAGTTAGCCAAAATGAATCGGGTGCTAGCGCCTGAGGTAGAAAGTATGTTTTTAACCCCTGCGGAAAAACACTCTTTCATTTCATCAACCCTAGTGCGCGAGATCGCTTCCTTAGGCGGCGATGTGTCGCAGTTTGTCCACCCACTGGTGGCCGAAGAACTCAGGCGGCATTTGAGCAGCTAAAGTAATTAAGCACTGTCACCGGATTTAACGAGATCACGTGGCGAATAAATAGGAAAAGTAACATGTCTTTAATTATTACCGACGACTGCATCAACTGTGATGTATGTGAACCGGAATGCCCCAATGAGGCCATCTCACCAGGGGAAGAAATCTACGAAATCGACATGAGCAAATGTACCGAATGTGTGGGTCATTATGATGAACCTCAGTGCGTGGAAGTTTGCCCTGTAGACTGTATACCCAAAGACCCAGATAACGTGGAGTCTAATGAACAGCTGATGGACAAGTATATTTTGCTTACAGCAGCTTAATTAGACGAGCCCATGCCTCAGCATGGGCTCTACCGCTGGCAGCGCTGGCAGTAAACTGTACTGCGCTGGCCTAAGCGGCTTTCTGTTAAGGGCTGATTACAAACCACACAAGCCTGTCCTGCCCTACCATACACTTGCAACTGCTGCTTAAAATATCCTGGTTTACCTTCGCTGTCGACAAAGTCCCGCAGAGTGGTTCCGCCCTGCTTTATCGCCGCCGACAATACCTGCTTACAACTCACCACCAGCTTGCCTAAACGAACAGCAGATATCCTGCCTGCTTGGCGATGGGGGTTAATACCGGCCATAAATAGCGCTTCGTTAGCATAAATATTACCCACCCCAACCACCTTTTTCGAATCCATGATAAGACTTTTAATGGCTTGTTTCTTGCCCTTACACACACTCACTAAGTGAGCACTATCAAAGGTATCAGATAAAGGCTCAGGCCCTAAGCTAGCTAATAAGGTATGTGCCACCACCGGATTATCTTGCCATAAAATACACCCAAATCGACGCGGGTCTCGATACCTAAGGGTCATTGCTGAGAACACCAAATCCACATGGTCATGGTAGGCTGGAGGCTCGTCATGAGCCACCATACGCATACTCCCAGTCATACCTAGATGGCCAATAATTGCGCCATGGTCAAATTCAAAAAGTAAGTATTTACCTCGCCTTAAAACCCTACGCAACGGCTTACCCACCACTTTTTCGGCAAGATTACTGGGCACTGGCCAGCGCAAGCGGGCATCCCTAATTACCACCTGACATAAAGTTTGGCCCTGGATATGCGGGCTTATACCCGCGCGCGTAGTTTCTACTTCTGGCAACTCTGGCATCAATAATTCTCAAGCATTTAGTTAGCATATTGTGAGGGTGTATGAAGCCACGAAAAATGTGTTATTTCAATGGCCGAGAACACCATTTTTACCCACTCTGGTTGACAGAGCCCATTAAAAGGTTATTGTTACACCTAGTTTTGGAGTCAATCAACACCCTGTTTTGTAAGGAAAAACGCATGCTCAAATCCGTAAAAGTAGCAGATTATATGACCCGTCAACTGATCACCTTTTATATTGATACCCCTTTATTTGAGGCTATTAAAACCTTTTCTGAACATCAAGTGTCGGGCGCACCGGTAGTTGATAAGGCTGGCCGCTTGGTAGGAGTGATGTCTGAAGTAGATTGCCTTCGAGGTATTTTGAATAAGACCTATCACAAGGATGAGATAGGTGGCACTGTCGGTGATTTTATGACCATCAAGGTTGACACCGTTACCGCTACGACTGACATCATTGCGGTAGCAGAACAATTTATTCATCGTGGAAGGCGCCGTATTCCGGTAGTAGAGGGCGACAAGCTTATTGGTCAGGTCAGCCGCAAGGACATTCTGCGTGCTGTGAATGATTTCATTTGTAAGGATTACGATTAAGCTAATGAGATGTTGGCCGTATTTATGCTAAAGTAGAAGGCTAATATTAGCTCAATGTATCGGTTATATCACCCTATGAGCCGCCTCTACAACAAACATATCATCCTTGCCGTAAGCGGGGGTATTGCTGCCTATAAAAGTGCCGAGCTGGTGCGGCTGTTGATAAAGTCAGGGGCCCAAGTTCAAGTGGTTATGACCTCCGGCGCCACTGAGTTTATTACCCCACTCACCTTACAGGCCTTGTCTGGCAAGCCGGTGCACCAGCACCTACTCAACCCAGAGGCGGAAGCCGGCATGGGACATATACAACTTGCTCGCTGGGCGGATGTATTAATCATAGCCCCAGCAAGTGCCAACGTCATGGCGCGCTTGGCTCAAGGTCAGGCTGATGACCTACTGACTACCCTGTGTTTGGCGACCACTGCCCCGGTACTACTGGCCCCAGCAATGAACCAAGCGATGTGGCACGACCAAGCCACCCAAAACAACCTGCAAACCCTTCTCGCTCGAGGCATACAAGTACACGGCCCTGCAGAAGGCGAACAAGCCTGCGGTGATATGGGTGCTGGACGTATGCTAGAACCCGCAACACTGTTAACTGCACTTGAAGCCCAATTCGAGCAAGGCTTATTAAGTGGTAAGACCATGGTCATTACTGCGGGGCCCACCAGAGAAGCCATAGACCCTGTGCGCTATATCAGCAACCATAGCTCCGGTAAGATGGGCTATGCTTTGGCGCTAGCTGCTAGAGACCAGGGCGCAAGGGTCATTCTTATTAGTGGCCCAACTGACCTTGAAAAGCCTGCAGACGTCACCTTTATTGCCGTAGAAAGTGCCCAAGACATGCTGGAGGCCAGCCTTGAAGTGGGTCCCATCGCTGATTACTTTATTGCAGCAGCAGCGGTGGCTGACTATCGCCCTGCATTAGCATCAGAGCAAAAGCTTAAGAAACAAAATAACGACCATGGACTAACCCTAGAGCTAGTACAAAATGCCGATATTTTAGCCACTATGTCTAAGCAATACAGCCATGCCATCTACATTGGCTTTGCTGCAGAAACTCAAGACTTAATCCTCCATGCGCAAGCCAAGTTAAAGCGCAAAGGGGTACAGATGATTGTTGCAAATGACGTATCTGACACCAACATCGGTTTCAACAGTGATAATAACCAAGTGAGTTTGATCACCACTGGTGGTGTAGAAGATTTACCCTTATTATCCAAACAGCAATTGGCTAACCAACTAATAGTGGCCATTTCCAGCATCCCCCACAAGGCATAAAGCATATGATCCAACGCCCTCAATTAGCTGTAAAAATACTCGACCCACGGATCGGCCAAGCCATTCCTTTACCCACTTATGCGACCTCTGGTTCTGCTGGCATGGACTTACGCGCTTGTATTGATGAAGCTATTACGCTCAATCCAGGCCAAACCGAGCTGATTCCTACAGGCATGGCCATTCATATTGAAGACCCTAGCTTATGCGCAATGCTGTTGCCAAGATCTGGCCTTGGCCATAAGCATGGCGTAGTTCTGGGTAATTTAGTGGGCCTGATCGATTCAGACTATCAGGGCCAGCTCATGGTATCCTGTTGGAACAGAGGCTCTATACCCTTCGTTATTGAGCCTGCAGAGCGCATTGCCCAAATGGTGCTGGTGCCCGTGGTGCAAGCCCAGCTGACTATCGTCGATGATTTTGATACCAGCCTGCGAGGCGAAGGTGGCTTTGGCCATTCTGGTCGTCAATAACTTTAACACCACAACAAATATAGGACACTAACCGTATGCTTGGCCTGCGCTATTCACAACCCCAACCCCTTGCCAAAGAAATTTTTCGGGCCTACGACATCCGCGGCATTGTCGACGAGCAACTCAGTGACGCCATGCTGTATCACATTGGCTTAGCCGTAGGCACACAAGTAAAGCGCAACGGTGAAAACAGCATCGCTGTGGGTGCTGATGGCCGCTTATCTAGCCCAAGATTAAGCCAAGCATTAATGGCAGGTTTAGCTGACACTGGCTGTCAAGTCATTAATGTGGGCGCAGTGCCAACCCCAGTACTCTACTTTGGCATTAAAACCTTAACTACCGCATCTGGTATTATGCTTACTGGCAGCCACAACCCCTCAAACTATAATGGCTGTAAAATTGTCATTGGCGGCCAAACCCTAGCCAATTATAGTATTACTGCGCTTTACGATCTCATCGAACAGCAAGACTATGAGCGCGGCGTTGGCTCAATTGAAACTCATGTTATTGATCAAACCTACCAAGATCGCATTAGCCAAGATGTAAAGTTGGCTCGACCATTAAAAGTGGTATTAGATGCCGGCAATGGCATTGCAGGTGATATTGCACCCAAGTTATTTAAACAACTAGGTTGTGAGGTTATTGCTTTGTTTTGTGAAGTTGATGGCCACTTTCCTAACCACCACCCAGACCCCGGAAAACCGGCTAACTTGGTTGATTTGCAAGCTGCCGTTAAAGCGCATAAAGCTGACATTGGCCTCGCCTTTGATGGTGATGGTGATCGTGTTGGCGTGATTACTGAAACAGGAAAAATGATCTACCCTGACAAGCTGCTTATGCTTTTTGCCGAAGATGTGCTGAGCCGTAATCCTAAGGCCGAAATCATTTATGATGTGAAGTGCACTCGCCTATTGGAACCGTTTATTGAGGGCCAAGGTGGTGTGCCAACCATGTGGAAAACTGGACACTCACTGATCAAGAGTAAAATGATTGAAACTGGCGCGTTACTCGCCGGTGAAATGAGTGGCCACATTTTCTTTAAAGAACGTTGGTATGGATTTGATGATGGAATTTATAGCGCCGTGCGCTTATGCGAAATTCTGGCCCATAGCAATGCACCAGCAAGTGCCGTTTTCAAGCGTTTCCCAGAAGATGTCAGCACCCCAGAACTTAACATCCAAGTCACTGAAGATGAAAAGTTCGATTTAGTCGCACAGCTGCAAACATCACACTTTCCCACCGGCAAAGTGTCTACCATTGATGGTATTCGGGTAGATTACCAAGACGGCTGGGGGCTAGTCAGAGCCTCTAACACCACCCCAGTTTTAGTATTGCGCTTTGAGGGCGAGAGCCCGGCTGTATTAGAGCGCATTAAAGATGAATTTCAACGTCATTTATATGCTGTTGATACCAAACTTACCGTGCCGGACTACCCACTATGACGCTCGATCGCAAAGCTGCCATTAACGTAGCGCAAGTATTAAGTGAGGCCTTACCCTATATTCAACGCTTTACGGGTAAGACTATTGTGGTCAAATTTGGCGGCAACGCCATGATTGATGAAGACTTGAAAAACAGTTTTGCGCGCGACATCGTGATGATGAAGCTGGTGGGCATGAACCCCGTTGTGGTGCACGGTGGCGGGCCCCAAATTGGTGATCTACTCACCAAACTCAACATTGAGTCGCATTTTGTAAACGGCATGCGTGTGACAGATGCCGCCACCATGAATATAGTGGAAATGGTGCTGGGCGGTTCCGTTAACAAAGACATCGTTAACCTCATCAACCAAAACGGCGGCCAAGCAATTGGCCTAACTGGCAAGGATGGCAAACTCATCCAAGCCAAACGATTAAAAGTAACCCACCAAACACCTGACATGCTGGCACCAGAGATTATCGATATCGGCCACGTAGGTGAAGTCAGCGCCATCAATACTGAAGTACTAGACATGTTGCGCAACAGTGACTTTATTCCTGTAATCGCTCCTATTGGAGTGGATGATGAGGGTAATTCGTATAACATAAATGCTGACTTGGTAGCCGGTAAAGTTGCAGAAATACTGCAAGCTGAAAAACTAATGCTGCTCACCAATACCGCTGGCTTATTAGATAAAGCAGGCAACTTATTGACGGGGCTTTCGACTAGCCAAGTGGATGCATTGATTGCTGATGGCACTATTTATGGTGGTATGTTACCAAAAATAGCTTGTGCACTAGATGCGGTCAAAGGTGGTGTAAAGCGGGCGCATATTATTGATGGCCGTGTGAACCATGCTACGCTATTGGAAGTTTTTACCGATCAAGGTGTAGGCACCCTCATTACCGGTGCCAACGATAATAATACTCCCCTATAAAGAAGCCACAATCCGACTATGACTGAAGCTAAAATACCCCGTAAACAACAGATTTTGCACGCTCTAATGGAAATGTTAGAAGACCCCAATATGCGCATTACCACGGCCGCATTGGCGAAACGGGTCGGTGTATCCGAGGCAGCCTTGTATAGGCACTTTGCCAGTAAAGCGCAAATGTTTGACGCCCTGATCGAGTTTGTGGAAGACACTATTTTTAGTCGTGCAAAGCTGATCCAGCAACAAGAATTAACTGCCCTTGCCCAATGTCAGCAAATCCTCACCCTGCTACTCACATTTGTCGAACGTAATGCCGGTATCAGTAGAATTTTGACAGGTGAAGCTCTTTTGGGCGAGAACGAACGCCTAGGCAGCCGGGTCAATCAGCTGTTTGAAAAATTAGAGACCCAGATCAAGCAGATCCTCAGAGAAGCAGAGATGCGCGAGGGTTTGCGAACTCAGGACACTCCTAGCAGCAGTGCAAACTTACTGCTGGCTATCGCTGAGGGGCGTATTCGTCAATACAGCCGCTCCAATTTCCGCCATAAACCTACCGCCACTTGGGCGGACCAATGGGCGGTGCTTAGTCAAAGCCTCATGCGTTAGGGCATCACCAACCAGTTATTGGGGCCTTCATGCTAATCTTAGGCCCCAAAATCTGCACGATACTTGAGCATGGCTTCCACTGGTTGGCTATAACCCTTTTCTTGTAAGTATTCCAACACCTCGTCAAAGCTAATAATACTCACCACCTTCATGTTGCAGTCTCGCTCTACTTCTTGAATGGCCGACCACTCACCTTGGCCTTTTTCCATACGATCAATAGCAATTAACGTTGCAGCTGGTATCGCTTTATGGGCCTCTATAATGGTCATCACTTCACGGATTGCCGTACCTGCGGTAATGACGTCATCAACAATAACAACACGGCCTTTGAGCTCCGCGCCAACGATAGAGCCACCTTCCCCATGGGCCTTCGCTTCTTTACGATTAAAGGCATACGGCATATCAATACCATGATGCTCACTCAGGGCCACAGCCATGGTGGTCGCTAGGGGGATGCCCTTGTAAGCTGGGCCTAAGATAACATCACATTTAATGCCTGAATCTACCAATGCTTGGGCAAAATATTGGCCTAATCGAGCTAAGGCTGAACCCGTATTAAAAAGGCCAAAGTTAAAATAATAAGGGCTTAGGCGGCCAGACTTTAAGGTGAACTCACCAAAACGTAACACATTACGCTCGATGGCAAACTCTATAAATTCTCGTTGGTAGTCTTTCATAAGCATCTCTAAGTCATTGGTTACCATTTTTAGCTGAGCGCATTATACACTAGAGCCCCACTTCTAGGTGGTCGCCTGGTAGAGTAAATATGAGTAAATCAGCAATCCACACGGAGTCCTTTGTGGGCCAAAAGTCTAGACCGTGTTACAATAGTTTGGAAATAATAAAATCAGTTCCTAATGCGAGATTGCAAGCTGTGTATGTCAGCTTTCTACGCGAATGATGAAACAATACCCATGCGGATTATTACTTTAAATGTTCAAGGCTTGCGTCAAGCAGCAGAACGCGGCCTATTTGATTGGATGGTAACTCAAGACGCTGACGTCGTGTGTTTGCAAGATATCCGTGAAAAAGATTACCAACTTGATGAGCCATTATTCCACCCACCAGGCTGGTATGCGTATTTCTTCGATGCGTTTGAAGATGGCTATAGTGGCACTGCCATATACAGCCGCAACCAGCCAAAAGCCATTATGACTGGTTTAGGTTTTCCTGGCTGCGACTTTGAAGGCCGTTTTATTCAAGCTGACTTCGAGAAGATTAGTGTGGCATCAATCTCCGTGCCTTCTGGGTTAGGAGATGATGATAAACAAGACGCTAAAAATGAATTCATGACGCAGTTTAGTAATCATTTACGCAAGACCCTGCGCAAACGTCGGGACTTTATTTTTTGTGGCACTGTTAACTCGGCACACAAGCCCGAAGATTTATCTGGCTGGTATGTAAACCAAAAGAATTCTGGCTTTTTACCAGAAGAACGCGAAGTGCTGGACGAGATTTTTTTCCAAATGGAATTCTGCGATGCCTTCCGTCAAGTTAACCAAAATGAGCGCCAATTCACTTGGTGGCCAGACTATAATCGCGCCTTTAAGCTCAATGAGGGTGCCCGGCTAGATTATCAGATCACTACGCCCAATTTACGTCACCATGTGCGCAATGCTGGCATTTACCGCGAGCAACGGTTTTCTGGGCACGCGCCATTGATTATTGATTATAACTGCGACTTGTAATGAGCAGTATGACTAACTTAGTTAGTGTCATCACCAACGCAGCCTAGTCATCCATGACACTAGGCCTTAGATGACTCAATCGCTGCGCTCGCAAGCCACTTTCTAGTCGGCTAACGCTGCGGTCTGCAGGGCTGTAATTTCAACAATACCCTTACGGGCTAAAGCCAACATCGCTGTCATCTGTTCTTGCGTATATGGCGCACCCTCTGCAGTGCCTTGCACCTCGATAAAACCACCATCGGCAGTCATCACCACATTCATGTCGGTTTGCGCCTTTGAATCTTCGTCATAGTCCAAATCAAGCACTGGCTCATCTTTATACATACCCACAGAAATGGCTGCAATCTGACGCTTAAGGGGATTACCTCTAAGGGCGCCATTTTTATCTTTCTTGAGCACATTAATGGCATCTACCATGGCGATGTAAGCACCCGTGATAGAGGCCGTACGCGTACCACCATCGGCTTGCAGCACGTCACAATCTAAAGTAATGGTGTTTTCGCCCAATTTTTCTAAATTGAGTGACGCACGCAGAGATCGGCCAATTAAACGCTGAATTTCCAAGGTACGCCCACCTTGTTTACCACGGGACGCTTCACGACCATTTCGGGTGTGAGTTGAGCGCGGTAACATGCCGTATTCAGCCGTTACCCAACCACTACCAGAGCCACGTAGGAACCTAGGAACACCACGCTCTACTGTTGCTGTGCACAATACGCGGGTGTCGCCAAACTCTATCAATACTGAACCTTCAGCGTGTTTGGTAAAACCACGGGTAATTTTGATGTCGCGCAGTTGATCAGTAGCTCTGCCACTGGGACGAGTGAAATCGAGCTTAAGTCCCTGCAGCTGATCGGTGATGGAGGATGTCATAAGTAACCTTGAGTGATGAGTAATTAAATACTATTTTAATCCACTTGAGCACAGATGACACCTAGCATTTAACTATTTACCCTAGCCCAATGGGCCCTAGCCTCCAGATTGATGACCATTGTTAGGCTGACATTGAGCCAAAGCTTGCTTATAATCGGCCTTTGTTTCTTGACATCAATACAGCGGCCCAATCATGTCCAACTCTTCTGGTGCACTCTATATCCTTTCAGCTCCTTCTGGTGCAGGTAAAACTAGCCTGGTAAAAGCGCTCTTGGCGCAAGACCATCAAATCTGTGTGTCCGTGTCTCACACCACTCGAGCGATGCGAGATGGCGAGCAGGACGGTGTAGATTACAACTTTGTTGCAAAGAAGGATTTTGCCTATTTAGTCGACCAGCAGCAGATGCTTGAGCATGCCACTGTTTTTGAAAACAGTTATGGCACCTCTAGACAATGGGTTGAATCAAGCTTGGCTCAGGGCCAAGATGTGATCTTAGAAATCGACTGGCAGGGACGTGATCAAGTGTTGTCTATTTTCCCACAAGCGATTGCCATTACCATATTGCCGCCATCTCAAGTCGCATTAAAACAACGCTTGCAAGACCGAGGAACTGACAGTGAGCATATTATTGCCAAGCGCATGGCCGCAGCTCAGAGTGAAATTAGTCATTATTCGGGGAGTCACTATTTGGTGATCAACGATGATTTTCTGCATGCTTTAGCGGACTTGCAGTGTATTTTTACCTGCAGACGCTTAAAAACCCCTCAACAAGCACATAATCACCACCAATTATTGGATCAACTCTTGTCAACAGGTGACTAAATTTTGTACACTAGCGCGTCTAAATTCCGGCCCGTAATACAAGCCGACTCTGCATCGATCATAAATAACAGGTAACCCACATGGCTCGCGTAACCGTAGAAGATTGTTTGGAAAACGTTGATAACCGCTTTGAGCTCATCATGGTGTCCACTAAACGTGCTCGTCAGCTTGCAACTGGCGGCAAAGAAGCCCACATCGAATGGGAAAATGACAAGTGCACCGTGGTTGCCTTGCGTGAAATTGCCGAAGGTTACATCAACGCTAGCATTTTGGACGATCACGACGAGATCAATCAACAGTTTACTGAAGCTCCAGCAGATCAAGAAGTGCTCGACGAAGTCACCCACACTGTTGCTGAATCGAGTGAAGAAGTGGTGCAGGGTAATCCTGATATTGACGAGTAATTGTGTGGCTAACTTCTAGCGCCTAATTTGTGCACAAAAAAAGAGCCTGCGGGCTCTTTTTTTGTGCGTTTTTATTAATAAATTCAACAAACTCGCAACAAAACCGCCCCGTTTGCATAATTTTCCGTTACCATGTGGTATGAGCCAAAACAGATGCTAAATTATGCCCACAATTGACGCCCTCGCAAAGCGTCTCGACGACTACCTTGAGCCGACTCAGGTGCAAGCAGTTAGGCGGGCATATTATTATGCCGAGCAGGCCCATGATGGTCAAATGCGCAAGAGTGGTGAAGCCTATGTGACTCACCCCCTTGCTGTAGCCAGCATCCTTAGCAGTATGCACATGGATTATGAAAGTCTGATGGCCGCTATGCTGCATGACGTCATTGAAGATACCGAGGTTGATAAACAGGGACTTGAAGCTCAGTTTGGAGCCACTGTTGCCAATTTGGTTGATGGGGTTAGCAAACTTACCCACCTGGAGTTTAAAACTCGCGCCGAAAGCCAAGCCCATAACTTTCAGAAAATGGCTATCGCCATGGCCAAAGACATTCGCGTTATATTAGTCAAGCTGGCTGACCGCCTGCACAACATGCGCACTATTGGGGCCATGCGGCCAGACAGCCGCCGCCGCATTGCCAAAGAAACCACCGATATTTATGCGCCTATTGCTGGCCGCTTGGGCATGCACGACTTAAAGATAGAGCTAGAAGATCTAGCCTTTGCTGCATACCACCCGATGCGTCACCGGCATATTCAGCGCGCCGTAGCGGCGGCACGCGGTGAACGCAAAGCACTATTGGAACAAGTACAGATTGCTCTAGTTGATTGTTTAGAACAGGATAACCTGCCTGGCGTGATCAGTGGCCGGCAAAAACATTTGGCCGGCATTTATAATAAAATGCGTGAGCAGAAGAAATCCTTCCGTGAAATCATGGATGTATTTGCCTTTCGCATCGTCACTGACGAGGTAGACACCTGTTACCGTATTTTGGGTGCAGTGCATCACCTCAACTTATATCGCCCAGTACCTGGACGCTTTAAAGATTATATCGCCATCCCTAAATCAAACGGCTACCAATCTCTCCATACCACCCTATACCGCGCAGGCTCAGGCGTACATACGCCTATAGAAATACAAATACGCACCAAAGAAATGGATGACATTGCTAACCATGGCGTAGCTGAACACTGGTTCTACAAACACACCAATAGCCGTGCTCAAAGAGCTCATAACCGTGCCCAGCAATGGATCCAAGAACTGGTAGAAATGCAAAAGCGCTCCGGCAACGCTATGGAGTTTATTAACCACGTTAAGCATGATTTATTTCCAGACGAAGTCTATGTGTTCTCGCCTAAAGGGGGCGTGTTCTCATTGCCTGCGGGAGCTACTCCGATTGATTTTGCCTACGCCGTCCATACGGATATTGGTAATACCTGTATCGCCTGTCGAATCAATCGGCGCCTTGCACCACTAAGTCAAAAGCTGGACAGTGGAGACACCATCGAGATTGTCACCACCGCCAGTGCCAAGCCCAATATGAGCTGGCTTAACTTTGTGGCCACTGCCAAGGCTAGCAGCAATATTCGCCACTATTTAAAGCACCAAGCGACAGACGATGCTGTAAATTTGGGGCGCCGCCTACTCAACCAAGAATTAGGTAGCAGTGCCTTAAGCTTAGAGACCATCGACTCGGATCGATTGGAGGACTATATCGGCCAGCATAAACTGCCCAGTGTAGATACCTTGTTGGCTGAAATTGGTGCTGGTAAACGCTTAGCCTACATTGTGGCCGCCGCTTTGAGCCGAGACACCTCCGACACAGACGGTCATACTAGCGGTATTGGGCCGATGGAAATTCATGGCACCGAAGGTATCATGATTCGTTATTCACGATGTTGCCGCCCCATCCCTGGCGATAGCATTGTGGGCCACCTTAATGCAGGTCATGGTATTGCAGTGCATCGAAACTTCTGTAACAACATTCAAGACATTGGTCGAGACAAGGACAAAACCTTGGCTTTAATTTGGGCAGAAACGGGAGACAGAGACTTCGACGTGTGCTTAGAGATTGAGGTGTCTGCCAGCCGAGGCATTATCGCCAGTCTTGCCACCAGCGCCGCTAAGGACAATGCGAATGTTGAGAAGATTGATGTCAACGAAAAAGATGCCCGTCTTTCTGTAGTTAACTTAGAAATTTCAGTACTTAACCGTGTTCATTTAGCCCAAGTCATTAAGTCTATGCGCAAGATTCCAGGCGTCATTCGCCTTAACCGCACCTAAAGTGCCGACACCATGGACGTAACCCAGCTCAATGGCGTAGGCCCAGCACTTGCGGCTAAACTAGGTAAATTAGGTTTGCATAGAGCCGAAGATCTACTCTTTCATTTACCTAGTCGCTATCAAGACCGAACACGACTGGTGCCGTTACATGCACTCACCCCTAAAATGGCGTGTTTAGTAGAGGGGCAAATTACCAACTCGTCACTGCAACGAGGCCGTCGTGTGAGTTTACGCGTCAGTATTAGTCAAAATGGGGCAAGCTTGGGTCTACGGTTTATGCACTTTCATGCCAACCAAGCAAAAAGCTTTACGATTGGTCGCAACCTCCGTTGCTTTGGAGAACTCAGGCCAGGACCACAGGGATTAGAAATGGTGCATCCTGAGTATGTACTGTTTGATGATGAGCCTCCGGCTTTAGCAGACCAGTTAACCCCTATATACCCAACCACTGAAGGCCTGAGTTTAACGCGCATGGGACAACTCATTGCCTTAGCGTGGCATCAATTAGAACAAGGCAGTCTAAAACTAGACGAACTCCTTCCGCGCCAACTCATTACTCAATATCAATTGCCTAGTTTAGAAGAAAGCTTAAGACAACTGCATTACCCAAATTTACATCAAGACCTACACCAACTGCAAAGTGAGGTCACACCCGCAAGGTTAAGATTGGTGCTGGAAGAGTTAATTGCTCATCAACTCACCTTTAAACACGCCAAACAGCAAAACCAACGACTACCCGCACCGGTGCTGGCGATCAAAAAGAATTTAGAACAAGCGCTGATTGAAAACCTACCTTTTCAGCTCACCAAGGCGCAACAAAGGGTATGGCAAGAAGTCGCCACCGACCTAGCCACACCTTTACCCATGGTAAGAATGGTACAGGGGGATGTGGGTTCTGGTAAAACCGTATTAGCCGCCTTGGCAGCGTGCCGCGCTGTTGACCATGGTTGCCAAGTGGCCGTATTAGCCCCTACAGAAATTCTGGCAGAGCAACACTTTCACAATTTTAGCCATTGGTTAGAACCGCTTGGTATCCGCGTGACTTGGCTTACAGGTAAACAAAAAGCGCAAATAAAACGCCAATCTATGGCGGCCATCACCAGCGGTGAAGGGCAGGTTATTATCGGCACCCACGCCCTCTTTCAAGAGGCTGTTGAGTACCAATATTTAGGCCTAGTTATCATCGATGAGCAGCACCGGTTTGGTGTGGCTCAGCGCCACAGTTTAGTGAAAAAGGCGCCATCCGGAAGTGGACTGCACCAATTAGTCATGACCGCCACCCCTATTCCTCGTACCCTAGCCATGAGTGCCTATGGCGATCTTGACCATTCTGTGATCGATGAACTGCCCCCCGGCCGCAAGCCCATTAATAGTGTGTTGATCAATAACAATAGACGTGCTGACGTGATTGAACGCATCCATTTAGCCTGTAATAGCGGTCAACAGGTGTACTGGATCTGCCCCTTAATAGAAACCTCAGATGTGTTGCAGTGTGAAGCCGCGCAAGACACCGCTGTGTTACTTACCGAGCAACTTAATAACATTAATGTAGGATTAGTCCATGGTCGTCTGAGCGGTACAGAGAAAGCAGAGGTCATGTCCCGTTTTAAAGCAGGTGAGGTTCAGCTGTTGGTAGCAACTACGGTGGTTGAAGTAGGCGTTGACGTGCCCAACGCCAATCTGATGGTCATCGATAATGCTGAACGCTTAGGCTTAGCCCAGTTACATCAATTACGCGGCCGCGTAGGCCGTGGGCAAGCACAGAGCCACTGCTTGTTTATGTATCAGGCCCCCTTATCAGCCATGGGAAGAGAACGATTAGATATTTTACGCCAGTCGAATGACGGCTTTGTGATCGCCGAGAAAGACCTACAACTGCGCGGGCCTGGTGAGGTGTTAGGTACACGGCAGGCCGGCACTGTTGGTTTGAAGATTGCGGACTTGATGCGTGATGCCCACCTATTGCCCGAAGTAAAACAATTGGCTGAGGGCTATGCAGCCCACCCAAACCAAACAAGCAAAATTATTCTTCGATGGGTCGGCGACAAACACGCATTTGCCAAGGTGTAAGTGCTTTGTTAACGGGTTTATTTTGGCCAGTCAACTGTATAAAGCCCACACCACGAATTGATTTTGGCAATTACTTGCGTATTAAACCCATAAAATACGATTTTTTGACTAACAATCGGCTTTAGCGGTTTACAATTGACTAAAGTTTTCCTATCATCGATTCTCTGGACAGTGATCTATAATCTCAGTGAATACTGGGAATGGACTATTTTCTAAGTTCAGTTTTAATAACAATAAGAATGTTTTTCGAAAAACTAGCTGCTCTCAACATACAAAGCCCTTAGGAGGCTTCTTACTATGAAACTAATCAATAAAGTTTTAACTGGCATGGCTCTAACTGCTATGACTGCCACCGCTGCCCAAGCTTCTACTCTAGAAGACGTGCGTGCTGCTGGCGAACTAAAGTGTGTAGTAACTACTGGCTTGGCCGGTTTTGCTGCACCAAATGCTGATGGCCGCTGGGAAGGTTTTGACGCCGACTTCTGTCGTGCTGTAGCCGCTGCTGTATTAGGTGATGGCGATAAGGTTAAGTTTGTCCCATCTACTGGTAAGACCCGTTTTACCATGTTGAATTCTGGTGAAGGCGACATCTTGTTCCGCAACACTACTGAAACTCTTAGCCGTGACGCTGACTTGAAGCTAAGCTTCTTGCCAGTTAACTTCTACGATGGTCAGGGCTTCATGGTACCCGCAGCTTTAGGTGTAAACTCTGCGCTAGAGCTAGATGGCGCTTCTGTATGTATCCAAACGGGTACCACTACAGAGTTAAACTTGGCTGACTACTTCCGTACCAACGGTATGTCTTATGAGCCAGTGCCAATCGAAACTAACGAAGAAGGCTTTACCAACTACGTAGCTGGCCGTTGTGATGTATACACAACTGACGCTTCAGGTTTAGCTTCTACGCGTGCTAAGTTCGATGATCCTTCGCAGCACGTTGTACTGCCTGAAATCATCTCTAAAGAGCCACTAGGTGGCGCTGTTCGTCATGGTGATGATGAGTGGTTTGACATTGGCAAGTGGGTTGTTAACGCTTTGATCAACGCTGAAGAAATGGGTGTTACTCAAGCCAACGCAATGAACCTAGCTGCTAACGCACCTGGTAATAACGCTGGCATCAACCGTTTGGTAGGTACTGAAGGCACCATGGGCGAAATGTTAGGCCTAGATGCTAAGTGGGCTGCACGTGCCATTGCACAAGGTGGCAACTACGGTGAAATTTACGAACGCAACGTTGGTCCAAATACACCGCTACAGATTGGCCGTGGTTTGAACAACTTGTGGAACAAGGGTGGTGTTCTTTACGCTGCTCCAATTCGTTAATTAATACGAAAGTGTAGTGTTAAACTGGGGTGCTTCGGCACCCCAGTTCATATCTGGAATTTAATAATCTTTGGTTGCTACACCTCAGGTTAATAATCAAACGTTAAGTCGTGAAGCTACCCTTAGCCGCTGATACCTACGTAGCACGGGTCACCCTATGAGTACTCCTACATCTAGTACCAATCCTTTATTACGTGCTTGGTATGACAAAGAAACCCGCTCAGTCATCGTGCAGATTATCGCCGCTGCCCTGATCATTTCATTTTTTTCCTACATTATTAATAACGCCGTAGTTAATTTAGCCTCCATTGGCAAGGATATTGACTTCGGTTTTCTCTGGCAAAACGCCAGTTACGACATCAACCAACATTTAATTCCATACACTTCGACCTCTAGCCACTTCGAGGCTATGATTGTAGGTTTGATTAACACTTTGTTGGTCGCTGTTGCAGGTATATTGTTGGCCACTATTCTTGGGTTTATTTTAGGCGTCATGCGCTTATCCAATAACTGGTTAACCCAAAAAATCTCCTACGTTTATATTGAATATGTGCGTAATGTGCCACTTTTATTGCATATTCTATTACTCCACGGACTCATTATAAACGCATTACCTCGCCCTAAAGGCTCCCATAACTTTGGCGATACTTTTTTCCTCAATAACCGCGGCTTCCAAATGCCCAGTCCAGAATTTCAATCTTTATTCTGGGTAGTGGGTGCGTTTATTGTGGCTGGTATTGCCTTTGCTTGGTGGTTTAGCCGTTATGCACAATCGGTGCAAGATAACACCGGTAAAACTTTTCCAGTGGCGATCATCAACATTGGCGCCATTGTTTTATTGCCCTTGGTAGTGTATTTCGTTTTAGGTAGCCCTATCGAATGGGACGTGCCTGCGCTCAAAGGCTTTAACTTTAAAGGGGGCATGGTTGTGCGTCCTGAGTTTATCGCCCTGTGGCTAGCTTTGTCCTTTTACACAGCTGCCTTTATCGGTGAAATAGTGCGGGCTGGCATTGTCGCTATTAATCACGGTCAAACTGAAGCCGCACTAGCACTTGGTGTTTCTAACAGCCAGACTTTGAAGTTGGTGGTTATTCCACAGGCGTTACGCGTCATCATTCCACCCCTCACTAGTCAGTACTTGAACCTTGCTAAGAACTCCTCTTTAGCTTTGGCGATTGGTTACATGGATGTGGTGGCGACAATTGGTGGTATTTCTCTTAACCAGACAGGTCGAGAAATGGAATGCATGCTCATCGTAATGGGTATTTATTTGGTCATTTCCTTGCTCATATCATCGGGTATGAACTGGTACAATAATCGCATGCAGCTAGTGGAACGTTAAGGTATAGATGACAATGACTAAACAAAATTTTGCACCAGGCACGCACCCAAGCCTACCACCACCGCACAGCACCATTGGACTTATCCACTGGCTGAGGACAAATTTATTCTCATCAGTGAGTAATTCGGTCGTCACCCTGGTTTCTATTTATGCCTTGTACTTGGCCATACCTCCAGCCATAAGCTGGCTCTTTATCGACGCCACCTACGTGGGCGAAACGCGCAAGGACTGTGCGGCTGATGGTGCTTGTCTTGCCTTTATTGGTGAGCGTTTTAACCTTTTTGTGTATGGCTTCTATCCAGATGAACTACAGTGGCGCGTGAACCTTGCCGCCATTCTTTTGGTGGTTGCCAGCGCTGCAGTATTATGGGACAACATTCCTGCCCGCAAACACATGCTTAGGTTTGCCTTGCTTTACCCTTTCATCGGCGCTTGGTTGTTAAGTGGCGGTTTCGGTTTAGAGCCCGTTGGCACCCACCTATTTGGTGGCCTCATGCTCACGCTAACCATTGGTGTTACAGGTATTGTCTGTTCTTTGCCACTGGGCATTCTGTTGGCCTTGGGCCGCCAATCTAACCTCCCTATCATCAAGTACTTTTGTATTGGTTTTATTGAGTTTATTCGTGGCGTACCGCTGATCACCCTATTGTTTGTAGCCTCCACTATGTTGAGCTACTTTTTGCCTCCTGGCAGCACTTTCGACTTGCTACTACGAGTTCTAATCATGGTCACTTTGTTTTCTTCAGCCTATATTGCTGAGGTCATCCGAGGTGGTTTACAGGCATTACCCAAGGGCCAACTCGAAGCTGCAGAGTCTTTAGGCTTAAACTACTCACAGGCCATGCGCTTTATCATTTTGCCACAAGCGTTAAAGATATCGATTCCTGGTATCGTCAACACCTTCATTGGTTTGTACAAAGATACGACACTGGTTATCGTCATCGGCTTATTAGATCCCTTAGGCATTGGCCGAGCTTCTGTTGCCGATTCGGCCTGGTTAGGCTTGTCGACAGAGGTTTATCTATTCGTTGCGGTTTTCTTCTTTATTTCGTGTTTTGGTATGGCTCGCTACTCTCTTTACTTAGAGAACAAGCTCAATACCGGCCACAAGCGATAACAACTAATTTTAAGAGTTTATCAATATGTCAGAAACACAAAGTAACTCAACAAACGAACTCTGTATCGAAATTCGTAACATGAACAAGTGGTATGGCGACTTCCACGTGCTTAAAAACATTAACCTAGAGGTTGCTAAGGGCGAAAAAATCGTCATCTGTGGCCCTTCAGGGTCTGGCAAATCAACCATGATTCGCTGTATTAACCGTTTGGAAGAGCATCAGCAAGGTGACATTATTGTTGATGGCACTGAGCTAACCAACGACCTAAAAAATATCGATGCAGTGCGCCGCGAAGTGGGCATGGTGTTCCAACACTTTAACTTGTTCCCACACCTCACGGTATTGGAAAACTGCACTTTGGCACCAATATGGGTGCGTAAGGTACCTAAAGCTCAAGCTGAAGCGACCGCCATGGAATTTCTTGAGCGTGTCAAAATCCCTGAGCAGGCCAACAAGTATCCAGGGCAACTTTCGGGTGGGCAACAACAGCGCGTGGCTATTGCACGTTCTTTGTGCATGCGTCCAAATATTATGCTGTTTGACGAGCCAACCTCTGCCCTAGACCCCGAAATGATCAAGGAAGTTTTAGATACCATGGTGTCTTTGGCTGAGGAAGGCATCACCATGTTGTGCGTGACACACGAAATGGGGTTTGCTAAGCAGGTTGCCGACCGTGTGATCTTTATGGACGAAGGTGAGATCATCGAAACCAACACCCCGCATGAATTCTTTGACAACCCTAAGCACGATCGTACTAAGTTGTTCTTGAGTCAGATCTTGGGTCACTAAGACAACCCTATACTGGCATCCACTCAGACTGTGGGTGCCAGCACTCACCCTCTCTTGTTCCCAGTATTGCCAAACTTATGCCCTCTCTCCAGCAGCTCGCTACCGTCGAACAACAAATTGGCCGCAGTCCAAGGGGTCTAAAGTCCATTGCTGCCAGTTCAGCTAATGGCGTGCCTCTAGTACTTAAAATGCACCCTTTGGTAGATGGCAAGCCCTTCCCCACCTTATACTGGTTATGTTCGAAAGATTTACATAAAGCCATTAGCCAAATTGAGGCGACGGGCATGGTCAAGCAGCTTGAACAGCAACTGAAAGACGATGAAGATTGGATGTCTGCCTATCAGGCCAGTCAACGGGACTACGTGGCCGCACGTTGGGCCAATTGTTCAGCTCAAGAAACAAAGCAATTACAAGATTTAGGTTATGCGTCTTTATTTGATACCTACGGCATTGGTGGCTTACGAGACTGGCAGCAGATTCGCTGCTTGCATATGCAATATGCCCATCATCTGTGTGGTGAAAATGTGATTGGTCAATGGTTAGACCAACATTATGGTCTCAATGAACTCGTCATTACTATATAAACCTACAGGACCACATAGATAGGTATCCGCCTTAGTTAGTATCGCCCGCGACCTTCAGGCACTGTCTAAATGATCTCGGGCTATAATTACCACCTACGACCTTACCCAAGGTCCTGAAACTGCTCCTCAGCACGATTTTTTACTACCCTATCAACGTTGTATATACGACCGTTCATGCACAGGTACACACCTTCTGAGAGCGTCTGTACCGCTGCTACTGCCACACCTAGATTGAAATCAGCATCAGTCAGCTTGATGATGGCCGGTTGCATGGCACCCATGATGACAACGGTTTTACCCGTTGCTTGTTTGAGTAGCTGACCCGTGTCTACCATGGTGTCAGTGCCGTGGGTAATGAGCACGTGTTTGCCATTATGGGCCTGCACTGCCATCAGTATTTCTTGACGGTCGGCATCAGTCATTTCTAGGCTGTCTTTGGAGATCATCTGCCTAACATTAAAATCGAAATTAACCTTAACCCGTTGTAGAATTTCCGTCGCTGCGGGAGGGCCAATCTGATAGTCACTGAGGGCATCAAAATACACCTTGTCGATGGTGCCACCAATAGCCAATACCAATAATTCCATAAGATCTTTCCTATTTGCCCCAAGGGCAGAGTGATTCCACCTTTTGGCGGCCAAGTTTATTTAATGTTTCAATATTGTCTGCGAAGATCTGCTCAGGGTCGGCGACGTGCGCTAGGGCTTTGGTCATTTGCGCTTGGCGTAAAAGATGAATGGTGGGATAGGGTGAGCGATTAGTAAAGTGACTAAGATCCTCAAAAGGCACACCCTCGAATTGATATTGCGGGTGGAACGACGCTAATTGCACATGCTCTGTTAACTGCGCCTGCTCCAGTAGCTGCTGAAACCAATCCAACAGGTCTAGGTAGTCGTCGAATAACTCTAGACCCTGAGAAAACATGAGCAAGCTAGTGGCAATGTCGTCTTCGTCAGCCGCTAGCAGCCGCTCTAACTCAGTCACATAAAACTGCTTTAACTGTGCATCAGTCGTGGCGTCACAAACGGCATAGTGCACTTGGCCTTGAGCAATAACGCTATGGGAAAATGGGCACAAGTTTAAACCCACCACCATTTGGTCCAGCCATTGGCGGCTTAAGTTGACCATTTCTTGGTGTGCGGGTGATAGTGTCTTAGGGTCAAACTTATTGATACAATGGTTCCTTTCTAGTTCGTGTAATTGTTGACTTTTTGTGCCCATATCTCTCGTTCATTCACAAAAGCCCTACCCCTGCGCATGGCGCAGCTATAAGCGGCCCTTATGCCATCGGACTCCTAGGCACTGGCAGGCTTGGCTGCAGGACAAAGGCTCCCTAACACAGCGCCTGATGCACGCCAGTAATGGCCATTTTTCAGTCCGAGTTGTGAGCAATGAGTGGGGCGTTCCTAGCCCTTCAGAGGCCCAAGCACTTGCGCTTAAACCACGTCAGAAGGCCATTATCCGTCAAGTTGAGTTACTTTGCCACGGTCAAGTCTGGGTCTGCGCTCGCAGCATTATACCCCACAGCACCCTCACGGGTGGCTTACGAAAATTTAAAAACATAGGCAATAGGCCCTTAGGCGCCTTATTATTTAAACACCCTAATATGGTGAGAGGTGCATTGGAAGTGGCCTGCCTTAAACAGAGGGCTTGCCCACTAGAGCATTGGGCCCGCCGCTCGGTATTTTACTTAGATAATAAAGGCATTTTGGTGACCGAGGTATTTATGCCACCCATGGGCTCTATATTGCCGAAAGACGCTTAGGGATTAATTCTTGTAGGGTCACGAACAGCTCCTGATAAGCTTCAATACCAGAGTCTAGTGGATCGGCAAGTTCACGCTCGACTGCAAGCAGTTGGTAACGTGGCTGACTATGAGGGCTGAGGTCAGTGCCTAGAGCTTGCGCAAATTCGATATGCTCTTGGGTCATGCCCCACACATCATCGGCCCAATCTAAATCGGCTATGGAAAGCCTTTGGCTGGTGCCTAGCCAATTGATGTTAGCCGCAACAAGCACTATTAATGCCTCTTCTGTGGTCGCATCACCAGCATTAGCTCGAATACCACGAGACTCAAGTGCCACCCTATCTCCATGTAATTGCGACCACTGTTGAGCCATGGCGTGGGCCATTTGCGACCGACAAGTATTACCGGTACAGAGCAATAACAACTTATGTGGTTTAGTGGGCATGATAATGCCTTTTGGTCAGCGACAGTAAAGGCGCATATGTTAGCATGGGACTTTATTATAAGTTGAAGCATTATCGTGATTTCATTTGTTTCCCGTTGGCCCCAATTTAAAAGTCTAATGCGTCTTGACCGACCAGTGGGCACCTATTTACTCCTGTGGCCCACCCTGTGGGGCCTCTGGTTGGCTGCTGAAGGTATGCCAAAATTCGACGTGTTGGTTATTTTTATTGCTGGCGTTTACC
>Ga0075441_10000187_pt1 | contig 30899 bp, 28 predicted proteins | sample CoawatmetaG00DNA_FD_71582 | JGI IMG/M metagenome (GOLD analysis project Ga0075441, IMG submission 71582) | Marine microbial communities from the West Antarctic Peninsula - Coastal water metaG002-DNA | ecosystem: Environmental > Aquatic > Marine > Coastal | place: Atlantic Ocean: West Antarctic...
AGAAGTGAAGCCTCAAGTACACAAAGTTTACCGTGCCGCTGATCACAATAAAGCTGATTTTGTTCTGCTTTTAGCTGAAGGCCGCTTAGTTAACCTAGGCAATGCCACAGGTCACCCATCGCGCATCATGGACGGCTCTTTCGCCAACCAAGTGTTAGCGCAAATGCACCTTTGGGACGCCAAGTTTGCAGATTTAAGTGAAGCCGACAAGAAAGCCAACTTATGGCTAAGAATCTTACTAAGAAGCTAGATGAAGAAGTAGCAGCAGACATGGTGGCAGGTTTTGGTGGGGTAATGACCAAGCTCACCACTGCTCAAGCGGGCTACATTAATGTGCCATTTGATGGCCCGTTTAAGCCAGAAAGTTATAAGTACTAAAAGTGGAATTGTCTTTAATAAGCTATTATGACGTTTGGTATAGCGTAATATAAGAGGCGGTATTAATTCTAAAAGTTCGCCTTAATATTTTTTATAATAGCGATCATCGTTTCTAAAAAAAACAAAACTACACAAGATCATCATAGATCAACCAAGAAGCTACTATGAATAAAAAACTTTTAATCACGGGTGGTGCAGGCTTTATTGGATCTGCAGTTATTCGCCACATAATTAACAACACCAATTATAGTGTTGCAAATGTTGACAAGCTAACCTACGCTGGTAATTTAGAATCATTGGTTTCAATTGAGAGTGATTCAAGGTATACATTCGAACAAGTCGATATTTGTGATGCTTCTGAGATTAAACGGGTATTTAATGAGTATCAGCCTGACATTGTGATGCATTTAGCTGCTGAGTCACATGTTGACAGATCAATTGATGGCCCTGGTGAATTTATTCAAACCAACATTGTTGGTACTTACGTACTATTAGAAGAGGCGAGATCTTATTGGTCCAATCTAGATGGAGGCAAGAAAGATAATTTTAGATTCCATCATGTATCTACTGATGAAGTTTATGGCGATCTAGAAGGTACGGATGATCTCTTCACTGAAGAAACGCCATACGCACCTAGTTCACCTTACTCTGCAGCAAAGGCAAGCTCTGACCACTTAGTACGAGCATGGCAACGCACCTTTAAATTTCCAACTTTAATTACTAATTGCTCTAACAATTATGGCCCATACCAGTTTCCTGAAAAACTCATCCCACTTATTATTTTGAATGCTTTAGAGGGTAAAGAGTTGCCAATCTATGGCAGCGGCAGGCAAATACGTGATTGGTTATATGTCGATGACCACGCAAGAGCGCTACTCCATGTAGCGCTTACTGGCAAGGTTGGAGAAACTTATAACATTGGTGGGTATAATGAAATGCAAAATATTGACGTTGTAAAAACTGTTTGCAGCATCCTGGATGAGCTAGTGCCAAGTAAGCTTGATGGAGTCGGTGAGTATGAGCAGCTTATTACCTATGTAGGTGATAGAGCGGGACATGACGTAAGGTACGCTATTGACGCTACCAAGATTGCTGATGAGCTTAATTGGACACCAGATGAGACTTTTGCAACAGGTATTAAGAAAACCGTTGAGTGGTATTTGGATAATAATGTTTGGTGTGATCGAGTGAAGGATAGTAGTTATCAGGATGAAAGAGTATGAATGATCAAGCAATGAAGGGAATAATATTAGCAGGTGGATCAGGTACAAGGCTGTATCCACTTACAAGGGTTATGTCGAAGCAACTTTTACCCATATATGACAAGCCGATGATTTATTATCCACTGTCAACATTAATGCTAGCTGGAATTAAAGATATACTTATTATTACCACCCCTCAAGATAACAGTACTTTTGTTAGTTTATTAGGGAATGGTTCAAAATTAGGTTTAAATATTGAATTTGCAATTCAAGAAAAACCCACAGGATTGCCAGATGCTTTCATTATTGGAGAGCAGTTTATTGGTAATGGTAGTGTGTGTTTAATTTTGGGTGATAATATTTTTCATTCAGATACATTTGTTAATAAATATTTAATTCCAAGTTTTGAGAAGAAAATCCCCACTGTATTTGGATGTCATGTTTCAGACCCTGAAAGGTATGGTGTGGTGGAATTTGATAAACAACTAAATGTTTTATCAATAGAAGAAAAACCTGCATTGCCCAAATCAAGTTATGCTGTCACGGGGTTGTATGTTTTTGATAATAATGCACCATCAATTGCAAGGGGTTTGCTACCATCCGACAGAGGTGAGACGGAAATTGTTGAGATGCTTAAATATTATTTAAAACATGATGCTTTGAAGGTTGAATTATTGGGCAGGGGAGTGTCATGGCTTGATACGGGGACACATAAAAGCTTACAAGAAGCTTCAAGTTATATTGAAGTTTTGGAAAATCGACAAGGTTTAAAGATAGCATGTATAGAAGAGATTGCATTTCAAAAAGGTTATATTTCGAAAGATCAGTTGTTATCTCTTGCAGAGCCGATGAAAAAAAATGAATATGGACAATATTTGATTAAGATTTCAGATGAAACGTAGTTTTAGTATTTAATTTATTAGTAAGGTTTTTTCATGAAAAAAATAATTATAACTGGGGCAAATGGACAGCTCGGCAAGGCATTTACAGATGCTTTAGTTGAAAAAGGATATTTTGTTTATGCAGTAGACTTGAACGTAGAAAGAATTGTGTCGTCAGAGAGTGTTAAACCAATTGAATTGGATATTACTAACGAGAAAGAGGTGCATAGTTTTTTCTCATCAGTTAATGATTTGGACGTGTTGATTAATAACGCAGGTATTGGGGTTTTTACACCTTTTGAAGATAGAACGGCTGCAGAGTTTAAGCAGGTTATGGAAGTGAACTTATTAGGCACTTTTTTAATGTCACAATCATCAGTAAAAATTATGAAAAAGAGCAATAGTGGAAAAATTGTAAATATTGCCTCTATTTATGGATCAACTAGTAGTGATGAAAGGATATATGGTGACAGTGGAAGAAATAATTCAGAAGTATACTCAGCCACAAAAGCTGGTGTTATAAGCCTGACTCAATATATGGCGGCCCATTTCGGGAAATACAATATTCAAACAAATGCCATATCTCCTGGTGGCATTTTTAACCAGCAGTCGGCTGATTTTGTAAAAAATTATAAATATAAAACGCCGATGCAGAGAATGGCAAGAGTTGAGGATATGCTAAGTACCTTGTTTTATCTCATATCGGAAGATACTGGATATACTAACGGTCAAAATATTGCAGTTGATGGAGGTTTTTTAACATGGTGAAAACGGTATATGTGCTTGGTGGCGGAGTTACGGGCTTGGCTATTGCTTATGAGCTCCTTAAGCGAGGGCAAAAGGTCGAGATCATTGAGAAAAGCTCTAGTTTAGGTGGCTTGGCTAAGACAAAAGAATGGAAGGGTAGGCCGATTGATATGGGGCCTCACATTTATCATACACCTGATAAAGATATTCAAGACTACTGGTTAAAAGAATTTAAAGGCCTGTTCCATGAAAGGGATCATTGGGCTAAAAATCTTAAAAATGGCAAGTTTTACGACTACCCGATTTCAAGGGAATTTATAAATAGCCTTCCGGAGGCCATGAAGGTAAAAATCAATAATGATCTGGCCAATGCGGATCCAGATGCCTTAGCTAGGGCAAATAACTATTATGAGTATACTCGAGCCCTCGCGGGAAAGACTCTACAAGATCTTTTCTTTACGCAATATCCTGAAAAACTTTGGGGCATGTCTACCAAAGAACTAGATGCCAATTGGGCGCCCAAAAGAGTTCAAATTACAGAAGAGCGTCGAGCATTCTATCAAGGACAGTGGAGCGCCGTAGGCAACGAAGGTAGTGGAACAATCGTAAGTAGCCTTGAGAAAAAAATCATTGCTCTGGGTGGCGTAATTAATTTGGGAGAATCAATTGATAAAGTTGAACAGGACTATGGAAACTCCATAACTCGCATTGTGACGGACAGCCGAAAAATTAATGTAATGCCAGTGGATTTGGTAATTAATACCACGTCATGTACGATTTTTTCCGAACTTATAGGTGATAAAACTGAACTAAAATATCGTGGTGTAATTTTGGTAATGCTAGAGTTAACGACCGCAAGTGTTTTACCTGAAGGTGTTGATTTTATTTACGTTGATGACAAAGAAATTTATTTCAATCGAGTATCTGATCAAAACTCATTTATTAAAGATCCCGCACTAAATACGACAATAATGTGTTGCGAAATAACTTATTCGCCAAATGATAAATATGATGTTATGTCGGAAACTCAAATGGTTAGAGAGGTAAAAAATCAGTTTTCCGGATTAGGCCTCTGCTCTTTAAATCAAATCGTTGACCACAAGGTTATCAAATTGCCCGAGGTATACCCTATGTATTTTAAGGGGTACCAAATTGCTCTAAATAACACGCGTGAAAAATTCGATAAAATAAGAAATTTATATACCCTAGGCAGTCTTGCTGAGTTCATATATGCAGACTTACAAATATTGTTCAGTAAAGCCATTGATCTTGCACAAGTCATTACTGATAAAACATTTAAGGTAAATGGAATTGACAAGACGAATCCGCGACTTGAATTTAACAAAGTGGTGAGGATTAGAGATAAAAATATAGGTGCTGGCCACGCTACTTTTCTTATTGCTGAAATTGGACTTAATCACAATGGCAATATGAAGTTGGCAAAAGAGTTAATAGATGCTGCAATTTTTGCGGGTGCTGACGCTGTTAAGTTGCAGTCCTATAAAACGAAGTACCGTGTTGCTGAACATGGTAAGACTTCACGTTATGTTGAAAAAGTCCTAGGTGCCGAAGAAACGGATTATGAGATGCTTAAAAAAAGTGAGCTTAGCAAGGAACAAACTAGAGAACTTTTTAATTACGCCAAGGGTAGAACAATCATTTTCTCTGCACCATTTGATGTAGAGAGTGCAGATGAACTAGCGGAACTAGGTGTCGATTGTTATAAAATAGCTTCATTTGATCTAGTTAACTTACCCCTTATTCGGAAAGTTGCGGCGACCAACAAACCCATGATTATATCAACTGGGATGGCATACCTTTCTGAAGTCCAAGATGCGCTTATGGAAGTAGCTAAGTGCGGTAATCCTAATGTTATTCTAATGCAATGCACATCGTCTTATCCGTGCCCACCTGAAAGTATGAATATCAGGGCAATAGACACTATGAGGATGGCGTTTAATAATCTGCCTGTAGGTATTTCTGATCATGTTATTGGAGATATGGTCAGTTTAGGGGCGGTTGCCAGGGGTGCAAACATAATTGAAAAGCACTTTACTACAGACAAAGAAATGGAAGGACCCGATCATATCCTTTCTATGTTGCCTGAAGAATTTGCGCAAATGAAGGAGCGTGTCATAATCGTTGAGAAATCATTGGGTGATGGCATTAAGCAGCCATCGGCAAACGAAGTGGCTTCTATCATACGATTTAGAAAAACAATGTATACTAAGCATGCGATGAAAAAAGGTTCAACAATCAATGTTGACGACATCATATATACTGCGCCTGCGTACGGTATTTATTCAAAATATGAGGAAATAGTTGTTGGTCAAACCATTACTAAAGATATAGCTGAGAACACGCCAATAACTTGGGACATACTTGGTGGACCATCTCGTGGGTGTTGATTTTTTAAACTCGGTTCAAGGCATAATGCTTGAGCTTAAATCTTTTGATAAAAAAACTGTTTTTTCTGTATCGACCACAACTAAGCAGCAGGATAGCTCTTATTTAACGCCAGTTCGAGTGTGTAAAGACTTTGTTCTCGCGGGTTGTGTTATTTTTGACCAAAAAAATCTCTCTGATTTGTTGCGTGAAATTGATGGTCATGTAGATATAATTTTGTCTGACAGTGAAAAAAAAATCCCGTTGGATGCCAACGAGTCAAACTATGTGCTTGCCAAAAATATATCCCAGTCAGGCAAGGTGACAATATCAAGCATCTGTTTTCATAATATTAAAACATCACATGTTCTTGAGTTTAAACCCAACGACTTAACAGTTAATGCAGTTTGGTCTTTTTTAAGTCAGCAGCTTAATTATTTACATGGAAAGAAAGTATGCATTCTTGGTGCAGGTAATATTGGTTCTAAACTGGCTTTGAAATTGAGTGAATGCGGTGCCATAGTGAGCCTTTATCGCAGAAATACTGATAAAGGTAACCAGATTGTTAATGGATTAAATTTGATTAAGTCAGACGGTGGCGAAACTGAAATAGTGTTTTATTCTGATCCAGCTAAAGCATCAGCAATGGCGGATGTTTTGATAGGGGCGTCGAGTGGGGCTCCTATTATCGATGAACATATGATTAAAAAAGTGAAGAGAAACTGCTTAATTATTGATCTTGGCAAAAATAATTTAACCAAGGAGGCTATAAAAATTGCTACACAATGTTCGATGGAAATATTTCGAGCTGATGTAACGCCTGCTATAGAGGCATTTGTTTATGAAGTATTAAAAATGCAGGATATTTTAAAGTATTCATGTGGAAAAAGAGATTTAGGTTTCTGTAATATTGTTAGTGGGGGTTATTTCGGTGGATATGGGGATATCGTAGTTGATAGCATCGGCAATCCAGTGCGAATATTAGGAATTTCACAGGGCGACGGAGTACTCAAACAGGTATTAAACGAGAAAGATAAAAATCATATACAAAAGCTTAAACAAAACTTCAATATTTAGTAAGGCTTGTTAAAGTACTGTTTTCGTAAAGTGAGAGAAAAAATGACAAGGTATTTTCGTGACGAGACTGGAATGTTTATAGACTGGAACCAAATGGATAGGCTACCAGCTATAGATACATTAATCGATATAGGTGTAGGTCCTATGGGGACCCCTGATTTATATGAACGCTTTAGTTCAGCAAAATTACTTTTAATTGACCCGTTGGATGAGACTGAAAGGTACATTAATAAGCATTTACGTTCACGCGATGTTGTTTACCATAAGTGTGGTGTTGGTAAAGAAAAAGATGAAGTGTTCATAAGTGTTCAAGAAGAGATAGGAAGTTCCTCTATTTTGGAGGTGGCTGATATTAATTATGAAAGCGAGCCGATCGATAAACGAAAGATTAAGATAAATACTTTAGATTCTATTACTGCAACCCAAACAAATTTAGGAAAATTGGGTATAAAAATTGATACAGAGGGGTATGAACTAAATATCATTCTAGGGGCAACTGAAACTCTTAAGAATGCAGCATTTGTTATAGCGGAGGTTCGACATAACCATGAGTCTTTTCATGGAGTTTATAGACTCCACGAATTTATGAGTGCTATGCACGATAACGGATTTGTGTTGTCCATGATTCTTACAGCAAAGCCGTTTATAGCAGATCTGTGTTTTCAGCCAATCAAGGCTCTTTGATCCTGCCTGAAAGATGTTAAGACGGCCCAGTCAATAATTTTATTGATGGTTTAATTTGCTTAAACTACTGAATTTTCGGTGGAATAGGTCAATATATAAAGAAATAAATTTTTAAAATAGAATCTGACTATGAAGACAATTGTGATAATACCAGCAAGAGGTGGAAGTAAATCCTTACCCCAAAAAAATATACTTTTGCTGAAGGGAAAATCGTTATTGTGTTATTCCGTTGATTATTCGCTAAAGTCTGTATTAGTAGCATCTACTGTTGTCTCTACTGACTCGCAAGAAATTGCTGATATTGCCAAAAATTGTGGTGCATCAGTTCCATTTTTACGGCCTGGCGAATTTGCTAGGGATGATACAAGAGATTATCCTGTCATAAGGCATGCTCTAGATTTTTTTGAAGGTCAAGGTCAGGTTTTCGATTTATATATTTTACTAAGGCCTACATCCCCGCTTCGACCGCCAGGATTAATTGAAAAGGCTCTTGAAATTATGGAAAGTAACCCAGGCGCCACCTCAGTTAGAAGTATGGCTAGAATTAAAGAACATCCCTATCGTGCATGGGGGCAGCGTAATGATGGCAGTGTTTCTGGTTTTGTTTCCAGCGAAATAGAGCCTTATAATATCCCAAGACAGGAGTTGCCAGAGCTTTATTTTCAAACAGGGGATATTGAGGTTATTCGTAGAGAGACGATTATTGAAGGCTCTATTTCTGGAGAGTGTGTATTTCCATTATTCATTGACCATGAAGATATGATCGATATTGATAATCAATCAGATTTTATAAGAGCAGAAAGGTTGCATGTTAAAAATCAATAAGTTGAGTCTCGGAACGGCAAAGTTAGGAATGTCAGAGTATGGGCATTCAGATGGAAGTGTGTTGCTCAACCCAATTAATTTTATAAAGAGATCATTAGATTTTGGCATCAGATTTATTGATACCTCCCCAGGGTATGGCAATAGCGAGAAAATAATTGGTAAAGCTTTGCCGCTCAGTAATATAACGCCTGTTATTAGTACTAAAATTGATAATTTAAAGCCTAATGAGTCTGAAACACCAGAGTTAATGCTCAAATCAATCAACGAATCGACTCATAATTTAAATGTTGGTATTGACATATGTTACCTGCACCAAAATTCTATTGAGATTATATCTGATAAACATGTTCATAAAGGGATTGAGTTATTAAAAAATAGTAATCTCATTAAAGAGGTGGGGACTTCTGTTTATACGAAAGAGGAATTGATATATACATTAGAGTGCGGCGTTTATGATTGGATACAGATCCCTATTAATATTCTAGACACGTCCTTTTATCAAATAGTGAATAATTACGATTCTCAGATAAAAGTCGCAGCAAGATCAGTTTTCTTGCAGGGGGCCATATTAAATGATGAATGGGCACGATCCAAGATTGATAAACATACCGAGTTAATAAAGGCATTAGATCAAGTTAAAGAATTATGCGCTTGTTATGGTATAACTATGCCACAGCTCTCCGTAGCTTACCTTTCATCTCTTAAGCGGATTAATCAGGTAATTATTGGAACAATTTCTGGAGATAAAATCAGAGAAAATATCTCTTCTACAGAAATAAAACTTAATGAGCAGTTAAGTGATAGTATTAAAAAAATTGGTCGAACTTCAAAATCGTGGAGTAATCCAAGAAATTGGTAACTCCAAGCCTTATAAAAAGAGCGTATTACGTCTATTGTCAGGTCATTAATTAGCACTTGAAAAATGCTAACGTTCTTAAATTAAAATATATAGAACCTTAGCGAAGATAAAACGTAAGTCATAATTGCTAAGAAATTATATTAAAAAAGAGTATAAAATTGATAAATTTGTTTGAAAAATTAGAACCCAAAAATGGTTTTGTAATTGCTGAAACAGCTTGTGGGCATGATGGAGATATATCTAAATTAGAACAGCTCATTGATACTGTGTCAGAAAGTCAAGCTGAAATTATTAAGTTTCAAATTTTTGTCCCTAAAGAAAGAGCGACTATTGATCATCATGAGTGGAAAATCTTTAATGATCTGGCTTTAACAAAAAAAGAGTGGGCTCGAGCTACAGCATACGCTCGACAAAAAAATCTAATTATTTTTGCAGACATCTTTGGCAATGAGAGCTTCCAAATTGCAAAAGAAATTAAAGTAGATGGTTACAAAATCCATTCAGAAGATTTATTAAATACTTTCTTTATAGAGGAAGTTGCTAAAACCAATCAAATTCTTTTACTTGGTGTTGGAGGGGCACACAGAATGGAGATATACCAGCTCCTTTGCTATCTCCAACAAAAAGATTTGTGCAGTAAATTGATTTTGATGCCTGGAGTGCAAACCTTTCCTACATCTATAGAAGCGCACTCTCTTGAAGAAATAGGAGATTTGAGCTTAATGTACAATGCTTTTGGGGCAAAGGTAGGCTTTGCAGATCATATTTCTGGAGATCTCCCCGAAGCTATTACTACACCACTAATGGCATTTTCAAAGGGAGCATGTATTGTAGAAAAACATTTTACAGTTAATAGAAATGATCAATGGGAAGATTATGAGTCGGCATTAGGAAAGGCGGACTTTATTAATTTTATGAATCAAGTAAAAGTGCTTACGCCACTACTAGGTCCCATTGGAACACTAAATGATGCAGAAAAAAAATATAGAAATTCTTTTAAAAAAACAGCAGTAATAACTTCAAATCAGATGATAAACACAGAAATATTGCCCAATCATATTGATTTTATAAAAGACCCAATTAATAAAATCCCTTTATCATCCCTTCAACTAGTTAATACCTACTTAAGTGATGAAATTTCTGCAAATACTCCTCTGCGTCTTATAAATACAACAACAAGAGTCGGCGGGATAATTGTAGCTAGATGTGGATCTAGTCGATTACCAAATAAGGCGCTACTTAAAATTCAAGATCGAGAAGCAATTGCTTTATTGATTGAGAGAATAAAGCGATGCAAGGGTTTAGATAAAGTAATATTGGCAACCTCAACTGATAAATCAGATGATATATTGGAAGAAATAGCGAAACGCGAAGGCATCCTTGTTTTTCGTGGGTCGCTCGAAAACCTTTCTTATCGTTTTTACGAAGCTGCAAAATATTACAAACTTGATCAAATTGTCAGAATTACGGGAGACGATCTGCTAAGAGATGAAAAAATTATTGATGCAGCAATTGATAGTCACTTATACTCATCATGTAATGTGACCATGATGGATAATATGCCTTATGGTACAGCATCCGAAATCTTTAGTTTTAGAACCTTAGAAACTATTCTAAATGCTGTGCAGGAACCTAAAAATACAGAGTATCTTGAATATTATTTAGAAAATGAGCGGTATTTTAGCGTTAATAGATACAGGTCTGATTACAATTTCAGTCCTGACATACGCTTAACTTTAGATTATGAAGAAGATTTTAATTTTTTTAAGTTAATTTTTGACAGTTTATACCCACAAAATATAGCTTTTGATTTACAAAATGTGCTGACTTGGCTTTCGAATAATTCAAAAGCTATTGACATTAACAAGAATAAAACGCTCAAGTATAAAAAAAGTGATCTGAATTTAAAATTGAATATATAAAGTCATATCTATATTGAGACAGGCTTTAAATTTTAAGTGGAAATTATATATAGTAATGATATTCAATAGCCTTTTTATAAAGGCTCATCTAATCGCTAGTATCCTAATTTATGTAATAAATGGAATTCTCACGAGCACTCTTTAATGAAATATTAAAGTGCATGTGTAATCTTTCAGGTTTAGTAACTACTTAAAATATGAGTTACTAAAAAAAGATAGAAACTTCTATTTAAAAAAGTTTTATTTTATTTAAAATTTTAAAAGAGAATAATGTGCAAAGCAATTTAATAGAAAAAATATTGAACTTATACCCTCAACAAGACGAAAACATGATTTTTAAATCAGGTAGAGAAGGGTATTGGTCCAATTTATCAAAGAAAGAAAACGATAGTTTCAAAAACGTACTTGATAATGATGGCCCAAAAAAGGCAGTTCAATCTGTAATTCCCCAATTTGAAGATATGATTTATTCTGAGAAAAGGGAAGCAGCCTTGGAGCTTTTAAATCATGAAGAATTAGGGGTTTGTATTGATTTTGGTTGTATGTGGGGTGTTTTAAGTGCAGGAATGGCTAGACGTGGTCATCATGTTATTTCGATTGACCAAACCTACCAATCATTATTATTTTTAAAGAAACGTGCCGAAGAAGATAATCTTAATAATATACATATCGTTCAAGACGATATTAAAAAGACTAAGTTTACAGATATAGCTGATTATGCAATTGTAAATGGTGTTCTTGAGTGGATCCCGATTCTTGAAGATGTTGAAGTAAAAAAATTTTATGGGAAGAGGCTTCATTCTAGTTCCAGCGACTCTAAGACACCAAATAATATGCAAGAAAAATTTCTAGAAACTGTTTTTGCAAGCCTAAAAGACGACGGAGAAATGATGTTGGCGATTGAAAATAGACATAGCCATCAATACTATATGGGTAGAAAGGATCCCCATGCAAATTTGTTATTCACTACGTTTTTGCCGAGGCGTCTGTCTAATTTAATTTCGAAAATATTTCATAATAAGCCATATCGGAATTATATTTACTCCTTTAAAAAAATGGAGAGTTTAGTGATGAGTGTAGGCTTTAAAGAATGTGAAACCTATATGTGTTTCCCAGACTATCATTTTCCTGAAATGATACTTAAATATTCGAAACAGGGTATCTTGGAATATAAAAAGTATCCAAATGAAAATAGAATCACGAATAAACAAAAAATATCATATTATTTTGAATATTTTATTATGAAATACCTTAAGTTAAAGTTTTTTTCTCCAGCAATAGTTATTGTTGCGAAAAAATGATTTCTTTACTTAAAAATCATCAACACTTTAGTGAGGTGTTTTTTATGGAAGAGGTTGACTCATTTGATAATAAAAAATACTTCATCAAGTCTTCTTCTTCGCTAAACGGAATAAACGATATTGCGACTGAATTAATAGGGGTCGCTTGGTATAATTCCAAAGTTCATCATAAAATAAAATATGAAATATCCGTTCAGAGAGAAAATTATATTAAAGTTAAGTATTCAGAAATTAAAGGCATTGTTCCAAAACTTTCAAAAAAAAGTTATCTCTCAAATATTAAATATATTGAAAAAGTAATTGATCATTATTGTTCGGTTTGGGGTGGTGATAGTGTAAAACCTTCAGTTCCACTTCATGGTGATTTTTCGTTGCTAGGTAACATTGTTTTTATTAATGATGACATCCCAGTTATTATTGATTGGGAACATTTTAGGTTAGATGTAGCACCTATAGGCTTTGATGCCATGTATTTTTTGTTTGAATTAATATGGTTTCAGACATCTCAGTCAAATACTATTTGTAAACATAGTTTGATTCACCTTAATAAAATGTTGATAAAGTTGAAAAGTGCCAATTGCTTAAATGAAGTATTTATAAATAAACCACTGGAAGCCACAATAAAATTTATGCTCAATAATGATAACTACTGGGGTAGTCAATTTAACAAGATGCCTATTATCTTTTTTAGTAAAAATGATATAGATTTTATAGATAATCAAATGAGCTTTTAAATCTGAATAAGGTATTCTTAGTGTAGTGGTATAGTGAATTTGGCCACCTAACAAGAGATGTTATAATCATCTCTGATCAATTTAGGTGAACACATGAAAAAACGTACAAGACCTACTTTTAGCCCTGAATTTAGACTAGAAGCATCACAGCTAGTAGTTGATCAAAATTACACGGTCATCGCAGCTGCCAAGGCAATGAATGCGGGTATTTCCACCATGGCTAAATGGGTGGCTCAGTTAAAGCAAGAGCGGCAAGGGAAACCCTATGCAGCGGCTACGCCAATGACACCCGACCAGCTCAAAATTCGTGAATTAGAGAAACGAATTGCACGCATTGAGATGGAGAAAGAGATCCTAAAAAAGCTACCGCTCTCTTGATGTCGGATTCACTGAACAGCTAAAGCTGGTTCGTCGACTTCAAGGGGGCTATCCGATCACCGTGCTTTGCGAGCAGTTTGGTGTATGTCGCAGTAGTTATAAGTATTGGCGTACTCGTCGGCGCGTAATTGATTCTGACGAGGTCAAGCTACGTGCACTTGTCAGTGAAAAAAATGAGTTAAGTAATGGCTCTGCTGGCTCAAGAAGCATTGCTGCCATGGTGTCTCAGCACGGCACAGATCTAAGCCGGTATCGTGCTAGGCGTATAATGAAAGACCTGGGCTTAGTGAGTTGCCAGTTGCCTAAGCATGCGTATAAGAAGGCTCTGCAGCCCCATGTGGCCATACCTAACCACCTAAGTAGGCAGTTTGATGTGAAAGCGCCCAATCAGGTTTGGTGTGGTGACGTGAACTATATTTGGACAGGGCAACGCTGGGGCTACTTAGCGATCATTATGGATATGTTTGCTCGAAAGCCCATTGGTTGGGCGTTATCTAGATCACCCGATAGCAACTTAACGAAGCAAGCCTTAAATATGGCCTACGAATTACGTGGCCATCCAAACGGAGTGATGTTTCATTCGGACCAAGGCAGTCATTATACAAGTATTAGTTTTCGCCAGAACCTTTGGCGGCTACAGATAAAACAAAGTATGAGTCGTCGTGGACATTGTTGGGATAATGCGCCAATGGAACGGTTTTTTAGAAGCTTAAAGAGCGAATGGGTTCCCACAACGGGATATTCAAGTTTTAATGAGGCTCAGGTCTCTATCACTCAATATATCGTTGGATATTACAGCGAGCACAGGCCGCATCAACATAATGGTGGCTTGCCACCAAATAAAGCAGAGGCAAAGTACAACCTTGTCTCTTATACCGTGGCCAGTTTTACTTGACCACGACACTAGAGATCCAAAACTAAGACTCGTCAAATGCAGATCGTTTGTAATAAAAAATATGTCACTCAGATTCAGCAATTCATGGTGTTACTCGACAAGGTTCAAACCAATAGACCAGCGTATGGGCTTTTGATAGAACTTAAGGCCGAAAAGGTACCAATTAAAGAAGTTTAGAAGGCATCTAGTAGTTTCTAACAAGGTGTAAACACTTAACTAGTTAAGACCCATATATTTATGATTAATCCAGAAAATTTTTATAAAAATTTATTAAAAAACGACATAAGATTTTTTTCAGGGGTGCCAGATTCATTATTGAAAAGTATTTGTTCATACATCACAGACAATACTAGCCCAAAAGACCACATAATTGCTGCAAATGAAGGTAATGCTTTGGCATTAGGTATTGGTTATCATTTGGCTACCCGTAAATTACCATTAATTTATATGCAGAATTCTGGCCTCGGTAATGTTGTAAACCCTTTATTGTCGTTAGCAGACCCTGATGTATATTCGGTACCGATGTTGCTAATGCTAGGTTGGAGGGGTGAGCCCAACGTCAATGATGAACCACAGCATAAAAAACAAGGCAGAATAACGCTCAAGATGTTAGAGGCGATGGAAGTTCCATATACAGTTTTATCTGTAGATACATGTGATGAACAAGCTAAAGAAATAATAGAACAAGCAAGTAGACAAGCCTTAAAAAACAATATGCCTTATGCAATCGTCGTTAAGAAAGGTAGTTTTTCAAAATATGAACTTAAAAAAGTTGAGACGGTTAATTTACCATTATTTAGAGAGGATGCGATAAAAATTATTGTTGATAATTTAGATGATACTGATATTGTTGTGTCAACTACAGGAGTTGCATCACGAGAACTATTTGAATATAGAGAGAAATTGAAACAAGGACATGAAAAAGACTTTTTAACAGTTGGTGGTATGGGGCATGCCAACCAAATTGCATTAGGGATCTCCCTTCAAAAGCCGAATAGAACTGTTTTTTGTCTTGATGGTGATGGCGCTGCCATAATGCATTTGGGTTCTATGGCGATAAATGGCAATGCTGAGTGCGATAATTTTAAACATATTGTTTTTAATAATGGCGCTCATGATTCTGTAGGGGGGCACCCCACTGTCGGCTATACTACTGATTTTCAGACTATTGCCAACGCCTGTGGTTATGAAATGGTTCTTGAGGCACAAACAAGTAAAGAAGTTATAAAGTGTATGAAAGATTTAAAGGCTTTTAAAGGTAAAACATTTTTAGAAATTAAAGTAAAAAAAGGCTTCCGTAAAGATCTGGGCCGCCCCACTACAACTCCGAAAGAAAATAAACGAACTTTAATGAAATTTATAATGGAAAATCAAGATGAGTAAGAAAGTTTATGTCGGCATGAGTGCTGACTTAGTCCACCCTGGACACATTAATATTCTGAAAGAAGCTTCAAAAGTAGGAGAAGTAACAGTTGGACTTCTTACTGACAAAGCTATTGCAAGTTACAAGAGACTACCGTTTATGTCTTTTGAGCAGAGACAAGAAGTCATCGAAAATATAAAGGGCGTAGCCCACGTTGTGATTCAAGAAACTTTGGATTATAGGCCTAATCTTGAGAAGCTTAAGCCTGATTTTGTAGTACATGGAGACGACTGGAAAGAAGGTGTACAAATTAAAACAAGGCAACATGTTGTTGATACGCTTGCTAAATGGGGTGGCAGATTAATCGAAATTCCTTATACTCAGGGTATATCTTCAACACAACTACATAAGTCTTTGGCTGAAATTGGTACAACGGTTGAAGTCCGCCGAGCCACACTTAGAAGGCTCATACTTGCCAAGCCGATTGTTCGTATATTGGAGGCGCATAATGCACTAAGTGCTTTAATTGCTGAATATACGGTGGTTGAAAGGAATGGTGAAAAGGCGAGTTTTGATGGCGTATGGTCCAGTTCTTTGACAGATTCAACTGCTAAGGGAAAACCCGATATTGAAGCGGTTGACATGACGTCACGCATTAACGCTGTTAATGATGTTTTTGAGGTGACGACCAAGCCAATGATATTTGACGCAGATACAGGCGGAAAAGTTGAACATTTTGAATTCACGGTCCGCAGCTTGGAGCGCGCGGGCGTTAGCGCAGTTGTTATAGAAGATAAAACAGGACTAAAAAAGAACTCATTATTTGGCAATGACGTTAAACAGACTCAAGACAGTATTGAAGGGTTCAGTGATAAGATCAGGCGTGGCAAGGCAGCACAAATTAGTCATGATTTTATGATTATTGCGCGTATTGAGTCATTAATTCTCGAAGCTGGGATGGATGATGCTTTAACTCGTGCAGCTGCCTATATCAAGGCGGGTGCGGATGGAATAATGATTCATTCAAGGCACAAAGACCCTTTAGAAATTGTGGAATTCATGAAAAAATTCCGAGCCTCAGATGAAAATACCCCAGTATTAGTTGTTCCCACTAGTTTTAATTCGGTAACCGTAGAAGAATTTGTTGATATGGGAGTTAATGTAGTTGTTACTGCTAACCACATGTTGAGAGCTGCATACCCTGCGATGCTGAAGGTGGCTAAGTCCGTATTGGAAAATGGTAGAACTTTGGAAGCTGAACCAGATTGCATGCCTATTCGAGACATTCTAAACTTTATTCCGGGTACTAAATAAATGCAGAAATCATTTATAAATCAGGGCGTATCAGCTCTATCCACTATTATTTCAGATTTAAATGTAAAAAATATCTTTTTTGTTGTTGGAAAAAATGCTTACCCGTCAATTAAGAAAATCATCGAGCCGCATATTCACGGAATTAACGCCGAGTATTTTTCTGTGCCAGATTCTAACCCTGAGACCATTATTTTAGGATGTGAGAAATTAAAACGATACAATTCAGACATCGTTATTTCTATTGGAGGTGGCAGGATTATTGATGTCTCTAAATTAATTAGTACGGTAGCATTGACTACAGATAACTACGAAAGTGTTATCAAAGGACATAAAGTAATAACTAGAAAATTTGTGCCATTATTGGTGATGCCGACTACCGCTGGAACCGGGAGTGAGGCAACCAGTTTTAGCGTTGTATACCTTCAAAATAAAAAATATTCAGTTGTGAGTGAATACCTACTACCAGATTATGTTATTGCAGACTCGTCGCTAGTACAAGAGATGCCACAATATCTTAAGGCCTGCACCGTATTTGATGCTTTTTCCCAAGCTATTGAGTCTTTTTGGGCAGTTAATTCTACTGTGGCTAGTAAAAAAAATGCTAAGCAAGCCATTGAATTGATTTCTCAAAATATACACGGCTATCTTAAAGGCGATAGTGACACAAACAAGCATATGATCAATGCGGCGTTCCTTTCGGGTAGGGCCATCAACGAGTCAAAAACTACTCTGCCACACGCTTTATCTTACTTTATGACCAAAAGGTACAATATTCCACATGGGCACGCGGTTGCCTTGACATTAGGCTTTGTAGGAAAAATTAACGTACGATCAGGTGATGAAAAATTAAAAAAGGTGATGTTGGAAATTGCGGATATGTTAAAAATTGATGTAATGAACTTTGACCAGTATTGGCGTGATTTAATGCAAATGAGTAATCTTGAGATACGCTTGTCTAAATGTGGAGTTAAGGAAGTAGACTTAGAGTTGATGATAGAATCTGTCAATGTCGAGAGATTGAAAAATCACCCTATTAGTATTGATAAATCAATGTTAATCAAAGAAATAGCGGGAATATTTTAAGTAATGGTAAAATACTCACAGATAAGAGAAGCAATGTACGATGTCCAATTAAAGCGGTGGTCGCGTTTTATTAACATTAAGTCACCTTATACATTAGTTAAGTCTGTTTATTATATGGAAACGGCTTCGTTATTTTTGTTCATAACACAAAAAATCATAAAATCACCAAATTTTGTTACTTTTTTGTATGCGTTAACAGGTGTAATAGGCGCTTTTCTATTGCACAGTTCCGAAGAGACGTTGTTTTATACTGGCATATTTATGATTTTTACGAAAGGCACATTTGACTGGGCAGATGGTCCGTTAGCAAGGCGTTTAAATAAAACCTCATTTTTAGGCCACGCATTAGATGAATACGGAGCATATGTGAGTGATGCCGCCTTTAGATTGGCGTTTATTTATTACACGCTCGGGTATTTTCCTGAACTCATGTACTTGTTTCCCATAATTGCATTTATATTACTAGTTAATAAATTTAATCTATTTTCAGATTGTATTTATTTTCAAAACATGATTTGTAACCCTTCGGAAAAAGATAATACAGTTCCTAATAAAGGATTAGAAGACGTTATTAAAGATTCAGGAACGTCTGCAGGTATTACTAAATGGTATTATAGATATGTTTCTTTTTTAGATGCACGCGCACGCAGCATTGATTTTCTTTTATTACTCTTAATGATTGATCGATTTTTTTACTACAATTTATCCGAAGCATTATTGATTTTATCTATACTTATAGTTTTAAGAGCCATGTTGATGTATGTAGCTGCTGTATATGGTGCTTTTAAATATTATAAAAATTATTAGTTTTAAACTCTATTAATTTTAGTTATGTATAAATTATTTTAATTAATATCTATTGGAAATATAAAAATATGAGAACAATGTATTTTATAAATAAAATATTATTTCATATATTTTCTAAAACATTGAAAAAAAACAAACAATTCAAAAATGTCCATAAAGGTGAAAGTTGCTATATATTTGGAAATGGTTCCTCATTAAAATATTACGATTTGAAAGAATTCAACGATAGAGTTTCTATTGGTTGTGGGGCTTTATTTTCTCACAACGATATAAAAGACATCGATCTTAAATATTATTATGTTTCTCATCCACTATTTTTTTATAATTTTTGGAAAAATCCATATAGTAAAAAATATGAAAAAAATAAAGTTGGTAGTTTTTATAGGAGAAAAATAAAGGAACATTCTGGCATACAATACTTTGTAAGCTTGAGTAACTACTTTGGTATAAAGGGCAATAATATTAATTATGTATATCATTTTGGACAAGCCAATAAAATAAAAATTGGCAATCAAATGGATAGCGTTTTTAGTATGATGACAGGAGCGCTTCCAGGGATGATTGGTATGGCCTTATATATGGGATTTGAGAATATCACACTAATTGGGTGTGACTACGCATCTGATCCAAAAAATAATCGCCATTTTTATGAATTTGGAGAGGAGGTTGAGTTCAATTCTAATGCTAATCTTCATTATGGTGAAATGTTAAAGTCTTTACATGGGTTATCGGCGATAAATACAATTGTTTCTGATGATCAATTTGAAGGTGAGGTTGTTCCATCGGTCTCATATTCTCAATTTACAAATAATGAGCCAATCTATAGGGAGAATAACGAAGTGGTTTCTGAAAAAGACCTTTTAGAGCTGCATGACTCTCTAAAGAATCACTACAAGATTTTCTCAAATAAAACTTAAAAGTACACACGAAGGGAATATGTTTAGATTATTATTTGGCCTAATAAATCATATTGGAAGGCGTAGAATATTTCAGTATGTCATTCTATTTTTTTTGTCAATCATTGGTGCCATTGCAGAAGTAATTAGCCTTTCTGCAATCGTTCCCTTTATTGCGGTTCTAACAAATCCAAGAGAAGTTTTTTCCTACGAGATTGTTTCAACTAGTGCAGAAATGCTAGGCGCTTACAATCCTGAAGAAATGCTTTTACCTTTGACAATTGTATTTTCAGTGGCTGCAACAATGGCAGGGATTATGAGGGTGTTGTTACTTTGGGTCAGTATTAGAGTTGGTAACTCTACAGGAGCTGACCTAAGTACAAAAGTATTTAAAATAGCGCTATATCAACCATATTCTGTACATATTGACAGACATGGTAGTGAAATAATTAGTGGAATAACACAAAAAGTAAATGCTGCATCAGCTGTGCTCGCTTCAATTGTAACCATTGTAACTTCATCTATATTGTTTATATCTATTCTCACAACATTGATAATTATTGATCCTAAGGTAGCACTAACAGTAGCATTTACCTTTGGTTCTTTTTATTTTTTGATTGCCTGGTTTTCTCGATCGAAGCTAAAAAATAATAGTACAAAACAGGCTAGGGAGCATACTAATGGTATTCGGATCATACAAGAGGCACTAGGCTCTATCAGGGATGTTATTATCGGAAACCTTCAGGATACCTATAGCCGTGTATATGATGCATCTATCCGTACTCTTCAGCATTCTCGCGGGGAGAACTCATTCATTAATCAAGCTCCAAGGTTTATTATGGAATCTCTTGGGATAGTTTTGATTGCTACGCTTGCCTATATTTTAAGCGCTGATAGTGGTGGTGGATCCCTTATACTTCCAACATTGGGGGCTTTAGCATTAGGTGCACAAAGATTATTACCCCTTTTACAACAATTATATGGTAACTGGTCAGTTATTAGGGGGAGCCAAGCTGAAATATTCGATGTGTTGACTTTGCTTGATTCTTCTATAGAAACTGACACTGGAACCGAAGTGAGTCAAATTTCTTTTGAAGATAACATCAGAGTTAATAATGCTTCATTCAAACATAAGGGAGACGATAGTTATATTCTAAATGATATAAGTCTTGTTATTGGAAAGGGCATGTCAATTGGGATTGTTGGAGAAACAGGAAGTGGTAAGAGCACTTTATTGGATTTATTGATGTGTCTTATTAGTCCACATGAAGGTGGTATAAGTGTAGATAATAGTAATCTCATCGAGACAAATAAAAAAGCCTGGCAGAAAAATATTGCCCATGTTCCTCAAAATATATTTCTTGTAGATGCCACGATTGCAGAGAATATAGCTTTTGGTTTACCAATTGAAAAGATTGATTTAGATAAGGTTAAAAAGGCTGCATCGTGTGCCGAAATTGAATCGTATATTGAAGAAACGCCCTTAAAATATAATTCTTTGGTTGGAGAGGGTGGAGTTAAATTGTCGGGGGGGCAGAAGCAACGAATCGGTATTGCAAGAGCCTTATATAAAGGAGCAAACGTCTTATTTCTTGATGAGGCTACGAGTGCATTGGATTATCAAACTGAAAAAGCGGTAATAAATTCATTAGAAAGCACAAATAAATATTTAACCCTAATAATGATTTCCCACCGTGTTAGTACATTGAAGGGGTGTGACAATATTATTAAATTAGATCAGGGAAAAGTTGTGTTTAATGGAAGCTATGAAGAGTACATCAGCGTTCATCAATAAAAAACTACCATAACCTAAGGATAAATAATGAAAAGAGTTGGTGAGTTAGAGAAGAAATATGTACTGGATGTGCTTGAAGGACAGTTCAGAACCTCGAGGGGGGCGGAGTACATAAAAAGGTTTGAAAATGCATTTAAAGAGAAATTTCAATCTAAATTTGCAATTAGTCATGTAAATGGAACTGCTACAATGCATTCAGTGCTTGAAGCTGCTGGTATTGGTATTGGTGATGAGGTTATAGTTCCCCCCTTAACGATGGCCTCTACGAGTTTGGCTGTGCTTCATGCCAACGCAACACCAGTATTTGCTGATGTTAATATTGATACGTTTAATATCGATGTAGCAAGCATTGAAGAAAGAATTACTGAAAAAACAAAAGCCATTATTACAGTTGCGTTATATGGCTTGTCACCAGATATGGACCCAATAATAAGTTTAGCTAAAAAACATAACCTTCTTGTTATAGAAGACAATGCAGAGGCATTTTTATCTTATTATAAGGGTAACTTAGTCGGTACTTTTGGGGATGCAGCAAGTTTTAGTTTTCAAAGTTCAAAGCATCTCTCTTCTGGAGATGGGGGTATAATAATTACTAATAATGAAGAGCTTGCACTTAGAATTAGAAAAGTTTCAGGATTGGGATATAAAAGCCTTGGTGCTAAGAATGCAAAAATTAAGAAAAATGTGATACAGCACCCTTCTTTTGAAAGACATGATTATATCGGCTGGAACTACCGCATGAGTGAATTAAATTGTGCGGTAGCCCTAGCTCAAACAGAGCGGGCAGATGAATTAATAAACCAAAGAAAAAAAATTGGGGAGATGTTTGAAGAGGCAGCTAAAGGTTTTGAATGGTTTAGCCCTCAGTATGTTGGTAAAGATTATGAGTCCTCCTACTGGGCATTTGCATGTCGGTTAGACACAGAGCATGTGTCTTGGGATGACTTTAGAGAGAGGTTTTTACATGAAGGGGGTGATAGTTATTATGGTGCATGGAAAGTAACCTATTTAGAGCCACTCTTTAAAAATAGGATGTTTAGGCAAAGAGACGCTATTTTGAACCATGATTATAGAAGTGGCATGTGCCCAAATGCTGAAACGCGCCAACCTCAGATTAAAGCATTTAAGACAAACTATATGAATATAGAAGAAGCTAAGAAGCAGGCTGAAATTCTAAATTCAACATTAAATTTTTTTAATAGGTAAAGATAGGTTTTCGTAAAATGACTTTTAAAAAATACAGTAAATCTTCATCGTTTTACTTAAACACAAAAAGTGATTTTTTTACCAAAAATGATGTTTTGCTAAAAACCGATCAAAAGCAGAAACTCATCTATGCCTCACAGCCTAAAAGATTAAAATGTAAAATTTGTGAATTAGCACTTCCTAACTCAGTAGACTTTAATTTGCACAATATGATTTTAATAACAACAGCATTGCAAGAAACATTTCCGATAAATACCAATAATAAAGTGTTATTTTTAGGTGAGTGGTGCAAAGTTTATAACAAAAAATCCGTTTGGAAAAAGTTCGATTCGCAAACCATGACTTATCACTGGGATGATAGGAAAAAACTTCATACTGATTATCAAGATATCCAGGTAATATATGAAAAAATATTGGTTGAACTTTCGGATAAACTTAACCAAATCCACGAAGTTGACTATTCGTTAAGATACTGGCGAATTTTAATCGGCCCGTGGCTGGGCTACTTTGCTCAAGCCCTATTTGACAGATGGTTTATGTTGAAAACTGTGTTTGATAATGATCAGAAATATTTGTGCTCTATTATTAAACGCCCCCCTCTTGCAGTTGTCCCATATAATATGGATCATTTCACTAACCTGTTTGTGGCAGATGACTGGAATGAGGCAATTTATGGACAGTTGATAGAGCTTTATTGGCCTAATAAAGTTCAAATTACTTGGGTTGAGAAAACCAAGCAGCTACCCAAACTTAATGTTAAAAGATCACAAATTAAAAAATATATAAAAGAAAAAATATTCCCCTATCTAAATAAAATTTCTTTAAATCAACATTTTTTTATTCAAAGTTACTTACCATTAAAAACAGAATTAAAACTACAATTTCGTCTTGGAAAATTACCCAATTTATGGACAACTGAATCTTCTCCTAGGGTGAAACCTTCTTTTAAAGAGCGGCAGTGGAGTCTGAATAATGATAGGGGTACTCCGTTTGAGGAGCTTCTTCGAAAAATGATACCCTTTAATATTCCTACTGTATATTTAGAGGGTTATTCAGTCCTAAATCAAGCAATTGAAAATCTGTCGTGGCCAAAAGATCCAAAATCTATTTTTACAAGTAACGCTTATTCTGGAGATGATTTATTTAAAGCTTATGCAGCTAAAAATACAGAGAATAATACTCCATTAGTTATAGGGCAGCATGGAGGGCTTTATGGGATGAATGCATTTTCGTTTAGTGATGAGCACCAAATTAAAATTGCAGATAAGTGGCTGTCATGGGGCTGGTGCGATGGAAATAGAAAGAATATTCTACCTGTTGGCAATTTAAAAGCTTTTGGAAAAAAGGTTGGTTACAGTCCTAAGAAAGGCGCTTTAATGGTTGAGCTCGGACTGCCTCGTTATAGTTATTATATGTATGCATTGCCAGTGGCTGGTCAATATTTGAATTATTTTAATGACCAACAAGTGTTTCTATTAAGTCTACCACTAGCCCTTCGTCAACAAGTGTTATTAAGGCTGTATCATGTTGATTATGGATGGAATGAGGCTGATCGCTGGCATGATTCAATGCCCGAAGTTAATGTTGAAAGGGGTCGCAAGGATATTAAGCAGCTAATTAAAAAATGCAGACTCTATATAGCAACCTACAACGCGACAACATATTTAGAGACACTAACTTGGAATATTCCAACGATTATGTTTTGGAATCCAAATCACTGGGAAGTTAATAATCAAGCTAAACCGTACTTCGATTTACTCGAAAAAGTGGGTATTTTCCATACGACACCACAAAGTGCAGCAAGAAAAATGATTGAGATATGGGACGATGTTGATGGTTGGTGGCATTCTGAAAAAATCCAAAATGCTAGGAAAGTATTTATAAAACAATACGCTCATCTTCCAGAAGAGCCATTAAATTTATTGCAAAATTTGTTTGAAAATAATGATTAGTCAAGAATTTAAGCTGAAAAATATTCGAAATTTAGCGAACATTTTTATGTTTGTTATTTTCTTGCTTCCAGTGTCATTTATATCTGGAATTAGCAGTAATTACTCATTTGTCCTATACCCTCTGGTGATAATATTTTTCAAAAGTAAAGTTTTAATCCCAAATAAGTTAATAATAGGATCAATTGTATTCTATTTTATTTTATTTATGGTTAGCTTTTTTGTTAATACAGAATACAATCAATTTTACGTTAGAAGAATTGTAAGTTTTTTTATTTTTATGTCGATATTTTGCTTTTTATTTATAAATATCGATAGAAATAAGCTTACTGCATTTAAGATTGCAATCGTTTTGTACTCCTTGATCTATATAATCCCAAACGTAATCACATTTTTTTTTGCTGAGGCAAGCAGTCTGGATGTAAACCTTAAGGCGCAGTTTGGGTCGCAGCGCTATGGCTTTATCTACATAATGGCATTTTGGATTATTTACCTTCATCGTCCAAAAGCTTTCCGTTGGTATTTTGTTTCAAAATATACTCTTCTTGTCTTACTATTAATTGGAATTTTGTTGACGTTTAGCCGATCAAGTATTGTTTCGTTGCTTATGAGTTTTATTGTATATTTCATATATGAAAGTTACATTAATAAAAAATATATGTTGGAAAGACTGAAAAATATTTCTATATCAATTTTCATTTTCATATGTATTTTTTCTTTTGCTTATTTAGTAGCACCTTTTTTAATTGAGTTTTTTATCGATACATTTTTTTTGAAGATATTTGAAGAAAATACTGATGGATTTGACTTGTTTAATGAGAACTCAAGTATTGGATATAGATTGTATATGTTTTACAAAATAGTCAATTTTATTTCAATAAGCCCATTTGTAGGATCTGGATATTTAGGAGTTTGGGTGTTTTTCGAAAGTTTGGAAGGATCAGCCCATAATCAATATAGTGACGTTATTTTTCGGGTTGGAATCTTTGGTTTTATTATATATATGCTTCTAATTAATAGAGTGGTTTTTTATTTACATAAATATGAACAAGGTTTATTCTTTGGGTTTATAGCGGTTCTATTTTATGGGCTATTTCATGAAACTTTTAAGCTAAGCCATGGAGCATTTCTGTTGTCTTTTTTATTAGCTTTGACCTTTCAAAAAAAATTAAAATGAATTTTATAATTTAGTAACTTTTTAATAAATAATATAAAGAGATTAAAAAACCATTATGCTAAATTTTTTAATTAAGTTTAAAGAAAATATATTGCCTAGGATTAAATTATTTTTTTCTTATAGGTACTTTGGTTTTATAGATTCTCATAATTATCTTGAATCACATCAAAAGGAAAAGTTAAAAAAGCTACTACTTTACGAAGATACAAGTTTAGTTGGTAGTTTTGAAAGTCAATTTTCAAGTCTAGTGGGTGAAGGCTCTTCTAATTCGTTTGCGTCTGGAAGAATGGCTTTTTATGCATTAATGCAGGTTTTGGGAGTTGGCAAGGGTGATGAAGTTATTATAAATGGGGCGACTTGCTCAGTGATGGTAAACGCCATTCTCCGAACTAAAGCAATACCGATATATTCAGATATTGACCCTCGTACGCTAGGGTCTTCTTTTAATGAAATTAAAAAATGCATCACTTCCCACACTAAGTTAATAGTAGCGCAACATTCTTTTGGAATACCTTGTGACATTCATAAAATAAAAGATCTATGTACCTCCAAAGAGATATTTCTTCTTGAGGACTGTGCATTGGCCTTAGGTTCCTCAATAAATAATCAACTGGTTGGATCATTTGGCGATGCAGCTTTATTTTCTACTGATCACACAAAGCCAATAAACACTTTTAGTGGTGGTTTGCTGTATACTTCTGACCTGGATATTCACGAGAAAATAAAATTTGTTAGAGATAGTTCAAAACCTTTACCAACTGCAAAAAAAATATGCATCTACAGCAGGATACTTTTAGAGGGGAGGTGGACGCATCCTAGGAGATTTGGCCCATTTCAAATCATTGATTCCTTTAAAACTATTCTTACTAAGTTGGGTAAAAAGGTAACTCCATATTTAGATAAAGACTCAGGTTTAGTTGTAAGTCAAAATCTTGATTATCCGTATCCTGCTAAGTTTCCTTCATTTTTGGCGGAACTGGGGCTTATGGAATTGCAAAATTGGGAGCGCGTTAGAGGTGAAAGAGTTAAAAATTTAAGTACTTATATCTCTTATTTTGAAAGAAATAATCTGTCTGAAGATTTACCTTCTGCATACTTTGATTTGTCTAGAAAAATTGTTCCATTACGAATTGCTTGGTCCCCACCTGATGGTTTGGTTCTGAGAAAGAAATTGGAATATTTTATTCAAGTGCCCTGGATTTGGTTTACTGAGCCAATAATTTCAACAACGGATCCTTTAGAAAAATTGATGTATATTAAAGGTAGTTGCCCAATATCAGAGAAAATTGGTGCTAATATTGTTAACTTACCAACCTCAATACCATGTTTGGAGGTGGAGTATATTTTGAAAAAATTTAATTATGAAAGAATTCAAAAATAAAACTGTTTTAATAACAGGCCACACTGGGTTTAAAGGCAGTTGGTTGTGCGCGTGGTTGAATCATCTTGGGGCAAATGTAGTAGGCGTTTCCAACGATACAGTTAGCACTCCATCAAATTATGAAGTCTCAAAAATTTCAAGCATTATTAATGACCAACGTCTCGATATTAGGAACGCTGATGCAATTAAGGCGCTTATTGAAAAGGTCCAGCCTGATTTTGTATTTCATCTTGCAGCGCAGGCTTTAGTTAGGTTGTCATATGAAAATCCACTTGAGACCATGGTAACTAATGCCATTGGTTCGGCCAATGTATTGGACGCGCTCAGGGGTTTGGATAAAAAAGTTGCAGTAGTGATGATCACCAGTGATAAGGCTTATGATAATGTTGAGTGGGTTTGGGGTTATCGTGAGACAGACCGTCTAGGTGGCAGTGATCCTTACAGTGCATCTAAAGGTATGGCTGAATTAGCAATACGCAGTTATATCAATTCATTTTTTAACGCACCGGACTCACACATTAGGATTGGTATTGCTCGTGCCGGTAATGTTATTGGTGGTGGTGATTGGGCCGTGGATCGTATAGTGCCTGATTGTATGGAAGCATGGGCGAATGGTAAGACTGTTTGCATACGCAGTCCTGATTCTACGAGGCCATGGCAGCATGTGCTTGAACCGTTAAGTGGCTATCTTTGTTTAGCAAGAAACCTGTATGTGGATATTAAAAGTCACGGAGAAGCTTATAACTTTGGTCCATCGGTGGATCAAAATTATCCAGTAAGTGCGTTGATTGATGAGATGTCAAAATATTGGAGTCAAATTAAATGGAAAGATGTTTCTAATAAAACGGGGCATGTTCATGAGGCAGGTTTGTTAAAACTTAATTGTGATAAAGCGTTGTTTGATATCCAATGGCACTCTACTCTTCAGTTTGAAGAGACGGTTAAAATGACTGTCGAATGGTATAAAGCCTATTACCAGAATAGAAATCAGTCAATGTATGATTTTTCAATTAAACAAATTGATTCTTATACAGAAGCGGCTAACCTGGGCAGCGTTGCTTGGGCAAGTTATGATTAAAGATGTTATTGTTACCCGTTTAGCCGTGATTGATGCATTGGGAGGCAATGTCATGCACGGTATTAAGAGCACTAGTGAGGGGTATGCAGGCTTTGGTGAGGCGTATTTTTCACAAATTGACAAAGGTGCGGTAAAAGCGTGGAAACGCCATAAAGAAATGACACTTAATTTAATAGTTCCTGTGGGCGAAATAAGATTTGTATTGTTTGATGAAAGAAAGGGGTCAAGTGCTGAATTTCAAGAGGTGATCATTTCAAAGAACAATTTTTGTAGACTAACTGTACCACCAATGATATGGATGGGATTTCAAGGCCTGTCAGATGGCGGTTCTATGTTACTTAACATAGCAAACATAGAGCATAATATAAATGAAGTGGACAAAAAAAGTACTGAACAAATTCAATTCAATTGGAAAAACTAATCAATGAAAGTAATAATTTTAGCTGGAGGGTTTGGTACTAGATTGAGCGAATATACAGAGTCTATTCCCAAGCCGATGGTTACCGTTGGTGGTAAACCTATCTTATGGCACATTATAAACTCTTATGCCAAGTTCGGGCACAAAGATTTTTATGTCGCTTTAGGCTATAAGTCTGAAATCATTAAGGAATATTTCCTAAATTATAGGACCCTTAACTCTGATTTTACCGTAGATTTATCTAATGGTGGTATTGTTGCACATCAACAAGATACGGTTAATTGGAAAGTTACCCTGGTAGATACGGGTCTTAACTCGATGACTGGGGGAAGAGTCAAGAGAATGCAAAGTTTTATTGGTAATGAACCTTGCTTACTTACTTATGGAGATGGCGTTGCAGATATTGATATTGATGCATTAATTAAGTTTCATAAAGGTCATGGAAAGATGGTAACTGTATCAGCAGTTCATCCAGGTGCACGTTTTGGTGAGTTAGGCATTAAGAATAACGTTGTTACTTCATTTAAAGAGAAACCACAATTAACTCAGGGTTGGATTAATGGTGGTTATTTTGTAATCAATCCTGGTTTTTTTGATTTGATTAGTGGAGATGCTACTGTATTAGAAAAAGAACCATTGGAGGTGGCTGCACAAATGGGTGAGCTAATGGCATTTCACCATAATGGTTTTTGGCAATGTATGGATACCAAACGAGATAGAGACTTACTAGAAAGTTTATGGAAAACTGATAATGCCCCCTGGAAGGGCTAGTCTAGTTTTATTTTCTCGCTATAGTCAGTATTTTAAGTATTTAATTAGTTAATTAAGATTCAATTGTTATGTCTAAAAAAATAATACGCCTCTCCAAGTCATGTTTAAGTAATAATGAAAAACAAGCTGTATTAAAAGTGTTAGACCGTGAATTTCTAGGCATGGGCACTGAGGTAAAAAAATTTGAAGACGAATTAACTAAGTTTTTTGACAGGCCAGTTGTATGTGTTTCAACGGGTACGGCAGCTCTTCATTTGGCCCTTCAGGCGGCAGGTATTGGAAGTGGTGATGAGGTGCTTGTACAGTCATTAACTTACATTGCAAGCTTTCAGGCAATATCAGCGACAGGCGCCACTCCGATAGCGTGCGATGTGGATAAAGACTCACTTTGTTTGGATTGGAAAGATGCAGAGCAGAAGATAACTCCAAGGACAAAAGCAATCATGCCTGTTCATTATTCTGGTGGAGTGGGCATGCTAGATGACATTTATTCATTTGCAAGAAAATATAATCTTAGAGTAATTGAGGATGCTGCCCACGCTTTTGGCACGAAGTACAAAGGAAAAAAAGTGGGCAGTTTTGGAGATATTGCGTGCTTTAGCTTTGATGGAATTAAGAATATAACTTCTGGTGAAGGTGGTTGCATAGTAACGAATGATGCAAAGGTTCTAAAAAAAGCAAAAGAAGCGAGGTTGCTTGGTGTAGAGAATGATACAGAGAAGCGATTTTCTGGAGAGCGTAGTTGGGATTTTGATGTTAAATGCCAAGGTTGGCGTTATCATATGAGCGATATTATGGCTTCTATCGGCATAGAACAATTGAAACGATTTTCTGAATTTTCCTACAATCGTCAAAAATTAGCAGATCTTTATGATTCATTTTTTGTGGACAACTTACGGATAACCCCAATTTCTCATAACTATGGAGAAGTTGTACCTCATATATATGTAGTTCGAATTAAAAAAATGATAAATCGAAAGCATCTCCAAGAGAAGTTATTGGAGGTAGGGATTTCAACGGGTTATCATTACCAACCAAATCATTTATTGACGTACTACAAACGCAACAGTCATAAATTGCCCATATCAGAAGAAATATTTTCTGAGCTTTTAACGTTGCCAATGCATCCTGATATTTCTGAAACTGATGTACGGTTTATTTCAACGAATTTAATAGATTTTTTAGAATATGCTTGATAATAGATACCCTTTGGTTAGTGTTATTATCAACTGCTACAATGGTGAATCGTTTCTTGAAGAAACTATTGATAGTGTATTAAGGCAGACCTATGAAAATTGGGAAATTATTTTATGGGATAATAGGTCCATTGACGATAGTGCCGGGATTGTAAAAAAATATACAGATAAGCGCGTTAATTATTACTTATCATCGG